>JACKQG010004231.1_pt1 | contig 16785 bp, 16 predicted proteins | sample 8237621 | NCBI WGS metagenome assembly JACKQG01 (sample SAMN15677084, study PRJNA649215) | marine metagenome | biome: marine; feature: Black Sea; material: saline water; isolation source: suspended particulate matter (SPM) from the Black Sea western gyre | collected 2013-06-09/2013-06-10 | depth...
TCCGGTGTGGGCAACTTCGGGCCCGCATCCATCAAGCTCCAGCCCTTCTCCGAGCCCATCCGCAGGGCTCTCGAGGAGGACGTCCCCATGCTGGGGAGCTGTCTGGGGATGCAGCTCCTCTTCGAGAGGAGCGAGGAGAGCCCAGAGGTGGGTCTCGGCCTCCTGAAGGGGTGGGTGAGGCGATTCCAGGGGGAGTTCAAGGTCCCCCACATGGGATGGAACACCATCGAGGCCGCCCGGGAGAGCCCCCTCCTCGAGGGGATACCCGACGGCGAGTACTTTTACTTCGTCCACAGCTACTACCCGGAGCCCGCGGAGGGAGACGTCACCCTGGCCTTAACGGATTACGGAGGAGGCTTCACATCCATAGTGGAGAGCGGCCCCCTCTACGGCACCCAGTTCCACCCCGAGAAATCCGGGAGAGCCGGTGCCATGCTGCTCAGCAACTTCGCAGGCATAGTCCGGGGGCGAAGGGGATGATGGTCATACCCGCGATCGATATCATGGATGGCCAGGTCGTGCGCCTCACCAAAGGAGACCAGGAGGCCAGAACCAGCTACAGAGACCTGGGATCCCCCCTCGATGTGGCCCGGCGCTGGTGGAGCGAGGGCGCTGAATATCTCCATGTCATCGATCTGGACGCGACTCTATCCCGAGGCGATAACCGTGGCTTGGTGCAGGCGATTGTCGACGATCTCCAGATCCCCATCCAGTTCGGGGGAGGGATCAGGAGCCTCGAATCCGCACGAGGCCTCCTGGACAAAGGCGTGGACAGGATAATCCTGGGTTCCCTAGCCATGAAGTCCCCCGAAGGCGTGGCGAGCCTCCGGGAGGAGTACGGGGAGGACAGAATCGTGATCGCCCTCGACCACAGGAGGGGGGTCGTCCTCGATAAGGGTTGGAAGGGATCCACTGGGAGGCCCCTCGAGGAGGCCCTGAGGGAGTTCACCGACCTGGGATTGAAGTGGTTCCTGATAACCGACACCGATCGCGACGGGACCCTGGAGGGCCCCGACACGGAAACATACACCAAACTATCCGAGCGAGCGTCCATCATCGCATCGGGGGGGGTGGGGTCCCTCGGGGACCTGGGCACGCTGGGAGGAACCGGGGTGGAGGCAGTCGTAGTGGGGAAGGCCCTCTACGAGGGGCTGTTCACTCTGCCGGAGGCCCTGAGCTACGTGGAGGCTTCGGGATGCTAGCCAAGCGCATCATCCCCTGCCTCGACGTGAAGGAGGGAAGAGTCGTCAAGGGGACCCACTTCCTGGATCTGAGGGACGCCGGGGACCCCGTGGAGCTCGCCAAGCTCTACAACCGGGACGGCGCCGACGAACTCGTGTTCCTGGACATCACGGCCTCCCCCGAAGGGAGGGGGACCCTGAGCAGGCTCGTGAGATCCGTCGCTACGGAGCTGGACATCCCCTTCACCGTGGGGGGCGGCATCAGGACCCAGGAGGACGTCCGAGACGTTCTGAGGAACGGGGCCGACAAGACCAGCTTAAACACCGCCGCCGTCGAGCATCCAGAACTGATCACCGAGATATCCGACGTCTTCGGGGCCCAGTGCACCGTGGTGGCCATCGACGCCAGGAGGAGGTTCGAGGAGAGGGAGGACCGGATCACGGTCCAGACTCCCCAGGGCCCCTGCTGGTTCGAGGTCTACACCTACGGGGGCAGGAAGGCGACGGGGATGGACGCCCTAGAGTGGGCGGCCAGGGCCGAGGAGCTGGGGGCGGGGGAGCTTCTGGTGACCAGCATGGACAGGGACGGCACCAAGCGGGGCTTCGACAACCTCCTCTACGGCGCGATGTCCCGGATCGTCGGGGTCCCCGTCGTGGCCAGCGGTGGAGCCGGGGAGCCGAGGCACTTCCTAGAGGCCTTCACAGAGGGGAAGGCTGACGCCGCCCTCGCCGCGTCGGTGTTCCACTACGGTAACTACCCCGTGCCCGTCGTCAAAGAGTATCTCAGGAGCCAGGGCGTGGAGGTGAGAAAATGATGGACGTGAACATCGAAGACCTAAACTGGGTGAAGATGGGGGGGCTGCTTCCCGTTATCACCCAGGACGCCGGCAGTCTCGAGGTCCTCACCCTGGCGTACATCGACAGGGAGGCCCTGGAGAAGAGCATCGAGACGGGATGGGCCCACTACTATCGCAGGAGCCACGGCAGGGTCATGAAGAAGGGTGAGACGAGCGGGAACGTGCAGAGGATAACCGGCATCCTGACGGACTGCGACAACGACTCCGTCGTCTACCTCGTGGATCAGACGGGGCCTGCGTGTCACCTCGGGGAACGGACCTGTTTCCACAAGAGAGTTCAGAGAGGATAGATCGACTAGCCTTACTGCAGCTGTTGATAATCTTCTTCGGCTTCAGGGAATACAGAGAATCGGGTCGCGCGTAAACGTCCCCTACCCCTTATTCTGCGTTCACCTCGAATATCGGACCTGGCTCCCTTGTTCGCAGGGCTCCCACACACCGAGATTTAAAAAACGATGCAGGCGATGATTCATCTGGTCAATATGGGGAGTTCTATCATTACCCGAGACATTACTAGGGTCGCGTGCGTCGGGGCCGGGGTGATGGGGCACAGCTGGGCGACCCTGTTCGCGGTGAGGGGCTATCGAGTCACACTTCAGGACGTCAGCGAAGACAACCTGGACAGGGCCATGGCATGGATGAGGACGGCGCTGGAGCTCATGGCCGAGAAAGAGGTCATCCAGGAAAGTGAGGTGGAGCCGGCCCTCTCCCGCGTCCATCCCACAACCGACCTGGGCGAGGCCGTCGGGGAGGCTGACTTCGTCCTGGAATCTGTCTACGAGGACTACGGCGTCAAGAGGGAGGTTTTCAGAGAGATGGATGCCCATGCTCCCGAGGAGTCTATCCTCGCCACAGGGTCATCCCGTCTCCTGATCACCGAGATACAGAAGGCGACGGAGAGACCCGAGAGGTGCATAGGCGCCCACGGCTTCAATCCCCCCCACCTCGTGCCCCTGGTCGAGATAGTCCCCGGGGAGGCGACTTCCCCCGAGACGGTGGAGGGGACCCGCGCCCTCATGGAGGGGCTCGGGAAGACCCCCATCGTGGTCAGGAAGGAGGTGGCGGGCTACCTGGGCAACAGGATCCAGGGCGCCGTGCTCCAGGCCGCCCGGGACATCGTGGAGAGCGGCATCGCCACCGTCGAGGAGGTGGACCTCGCCGTCTCCACTGGGATAGGCCTCAGGTGGGCCCTCTACGGCCCCTTCGCAGTCACCTACTTCAACACGCCCTCCCACCTCATCGACCGCTACGGCCTCTCGGGCCTGGTGGCCGAGGGGTTCCAGGAGCACTCTTTGATGAAGGGGAAGACCTTCGACGAGATGGTACGCTGGAGGAACGATAAGCTGATAGAGATGCTTCGAGTCTTGGAGTATCTTCCCTAGGATGGCGGGGCGAGATGCGAGGTCGGTAGATTTTGCCGAGGGGAGAAGAGTCCATCCCACTGACTCATCCCCGCTGTTGATTCGCGATAAGGACTTCCCCAACTAGTGGCTCCTACGGGGGTCGCGCCCTTAAATTGGGTCCGGCATCAAGTATGGATAGAACCCTTCGGAATGGTGATTATCATTGGAGATAGCAGACGGGATACACCTGATCAAGAACCCCCACAGCACCTACTTCGTGAGCTCGGTCCTCATCATGGGGGAGAGCCTGACCCTGGTGGACGCCGGCAGGGTGGAGTCCCCCGAGACTTCGATATACCCCGCCATCAGGGCTTTGGGGAGGGATCCCCGGGAGATCTCCCTGTTGGTCCTCACCCACGCCCACTGGGACCACTGCGCCGGGGCTGCCCAGATCAAGAGGGAGACGGGCTGCGATGTAGCTGTCCACTCCAACGGGGAAGCCTACCTGGCGGACCCTGAGACGGTGGCGCGGGAGTTCGCATTGAGGTTCCCCGGTGTACCCACAGGGAACATGGCGGCCTTCGATGCCGTGGATCCCGGGATCGTGTTCTCTGAGGGATCCAAGATAGCCCTCGACGGGAGGGAACTGAAGGTCGTCCACACCCCGGGCCACTCGGCGGACTCGTGCTGCATCGTCGAGCCGGACCTCGGCCTGTACATCGCCGGGGACTCCATCCAGGGGAGAGGAGAGAGGCGCCCCCTGATTTTCCATGACGCGAACGCCTACCTCTCCTCGATGAATCGGCTCCTTGGGGAGCCCATCGAGATCCTCGTGAATGGCCACCCGTTCCCGCCCTCAGGAGAAGGGGTGCTCAGAGGGGAGGTGACGAAACGCCACGTCGAGGAGAGCATCAAAGCCGTGGAAGAGCTGAAGGATACTGTCCTGGAAGCCTTGGGCGATTCCGATGGCGCCGTGAGCCTCGTGGAGATCCACGAAGCCATCGGGGCGTTCCAGCCATTCACCATAGGCTGCATCCTTGAGGCCCTCAAGGCCGAGGGCAAGGCGACGCGAGAGACAGCAGGAGGCAGAGTGCTATGGCAGGCGTGAAACGGGTCCTCATAACCGGGGTTACAGGCCTCATCGGCGGGGTCATCCTCGCTGACCTTCGGCGCGACCACGAGGTGACGGGCCTCGCCAGAAGGCCCATGGAGGGTATCCGCCACTTCCAGACGGATATCTACGACTACGAGTCGATGCTCCCAGTTTTCGATGGGCAGGACGCCGTGGTCCATCTGGCTGCCAACGCCTCATTCGCCACCCCTTGGGAGTCAGCCCTCAAAGACAACATCGTGGGCACCCGCAACGTGTACCAGGCATGCGTCGAGTCCGGGGTGAGGAGGGTGGTCTTCGCGAGCTCTAACCACGTCACGGGCATGTACGAGAATGACCCCCCCTACAGCCACATCGTGAAGGGGGAGTACGACAAGGTGGACGCCGGAGCCATACCCCTGATCACCCACGAGTCACCCATCAGGCCCGATAGCCATTACGGGGTGAGCAAGGCATACGGGGAGGCCCTAGGCAGGTTCCACAGCGAGGAGCACGGGCTCTCCGTCTCGTGCCTCAGGATCGGCAGCCTCAGGCCCAACGACAACCCCTTCGGGGGCGTCAGGTTCTACGCCACCTGGCAGAGCCACAGGGACCTCGCCCAGCAGGTCAGGAAAAGCCTGGAACGCGACGTCGGCTTCGGGGTCTTCTACGGGGTCTCCGACAACAAGTGGAGGTTCTGGGACATCGATCACGCCAGGGACGTCATCGGGTATCGGCCCCAGGACAACGCCGAGGAGCATAGAGCTGCCGAGAGGTAAGATCCCTCGGTTTTGAGTTTAAATAAAAAGCGGGAGGACGTTCCTCAGCCCCAGTTCCTGATGACGTCCACGATAAGCCTCACCGCCGGGCCCTTGCTCCCCTTCGGGTTGTAGCCCTTGTCAGACTTTTGTTCGTCGACCCCCGCGATGTCCATGTGCACCCATGGGACGTCCATCACGAACTTGCTCAGGAACCTCGCCGCGGTTATGGCTCCACCCGGCCGGCCCCCGGTGTTCTTGAAGTCGGCGACGGTGCTCTCCAGCTGCTGGTCGTAGACCTCCCAGAGGGGCATCCTCCAGACCTTTTCGCCGCTGGTCTCCGAGGCTTCCTCTAGCCTCTCGGCCACGGACTCGTCGTTCGCAAAGTACCCGATGGCGTGCTCCCCTAGGGCGACGGACATCGCCCCGGTCAGCGTGGCGAAGTCGAACATCGCCGCTGGCTCGTAGTTCTTCGCGGCGTAGGTGAGGGCGTCGTTGAGGATCATCCGGCCCTCGGCGTCGGTGCTGATGACCTCGAAGGTCTGGCCGCTGTAGGTGGTGATGACGTCCCCGGGGTGGATCGCCTTGCCGCTGGGCATGTTGTCGGTGGCGGGGACGATGCCCACCACGTGGAGGTCGATGCCGAGCCTCGCGATGGCCTCCATCGCGGCGATGACCACGGCGCCCCCGGTCATGTCCCCCTTCATCGCCTCCATGCCGCTCCCGGGCTTGAGGCTGATGCCCCCGGTGTCGAAGGTGATCCCCTTCCCGATGAGGGCGACGGTGTCCCCTTTCTTTTCAGCCCCATATTCCATGATGATGAACTTGGGGGGCTCCTCGGTGCCCTGGGCCACCGCGAGGAAGCTGCCGAGGCCGATCTTCTCCGCCTCCTCCCTGTCGAAGACGGTGGTCTTGACGCCCAGCTCCTCGAGCCGCTTCGCCTCCTCGGCGAGCCTCGTGGGGGTGATGTAGTTCCCGGGTCTCCAGGCGAGGGTCCTGCATAGGTTCACCGCCTCCCCGATGACAGCGCCGCTGGAGAGGCTTGCCTCCAGCTTCCCGGGGTCCGCCTCGGGGCTGAAGATCACGAGCTCCTCTATATGCTTGAACTTGTCCAGGTCCTTGGTCTGGTAGTGGATGTTCTGGTAGCTCCCCATCACGAATGCCTCGGCGACGGCCTCGGCTGCTTCGTATTCGTCGAGGACTCCCCGGGAGATGTGGGGCAGGCTCACGCCGACCTTCCCTACTCCCAGATCCCTTGCCTTCCTCGAGACACCCCCCAGGGTCTTCCGCACCTCCTCGACGGTGAGCTTCTCCGGTTCCCCCAGCCCCATCAGGAGCACCCTGTTGGCGGGTACGGCCCCCTGGGTGTAGATGAGGGACGTCTCATCTTTCTTGCCCGTGAAATCGCCGAGGGCGATCACGTCTCCGATCATCTTGCCGAGGGGGCCCGTGATTTCTTCTATCCGGCTGTCCTCTTTCGCCTCCTTGGACACGCCGACGAGGATCAGGGGGACCTTGATCTCGGTCAATTCAGACTTTTCTGCTAGGACTTTCATGGTTAAACACTGATCAATTGGGTTCGGTGCTTATTATTAATTGGAGAGATTGGCGGACTAGCTATTGCATTTACGTAGGGACTCGTCTGTGAGGTTTCCAGTTTAATTTTCCTTCTGCTATCCAGTCGATCTCCCTAGCGCCATGGAACCTGGCGAAGGACTCGAGGTTCCCCTGGAGCTTCTCCTCGTAATCTCCGGTGGGCTCGAATCCTTCTTCGACCCAGTAACCCCTCACGATCATGACGCCGTTCTCTCGGTCCATCTTGGGTTCAAGTCTCGCCACGAGCCTGTCCCCGTATAGCACGGGGAGGTGGTAGTAGCCGTAGACCCTCTCCTCCCGGGGTAGGAAGACCTCCAGCTTAGATTTGAACCCGAAGAGCTCCTCAATCCTCTCCCGGTTCCAGAGGAGATTGTCGAAATAGATGTGGAGCCTCACGTCGTCGAAGCCGAAGTCGCCCGTTTCGAGCTCCTGGAGCCGCCCGGAGTCCCCGGGGAGGCAGTAGTAGGGGTTCTTCTTGCCCTCGATGCCGTGCCTCTCCACCTCCCCCTCGACGACGAGTTCGTCCATGAGACCCTGGAGCTGCTTCGACGTCCAGTCCAGCTTCACCGACCAGTTGAAGAAGTACTTCCTCAGCTCCTGGGGCTTCGCGAGGCCCAATGCTCTCAGGGTTCTAAAGGCGAAGAATCGTACCCGTTCCTCATCGGAGGGCTCCGTGGTGTCCACGCCCGGGGGAATGACGTTCTCGGCGAGGTCGTAATATTTCTGGAAGTTCTCCCTGTGGTGGACTAGGAGGATGCCCGCCCTCATGAGGTACTCCAGGGCGATCTTGGCTGGCTTCCAGTTCCACCATCCCCCGTTCTTCTTCTTCTTCTCCCCCTCGAAGTCTTTGGATGCGAGGGGGCCCTCGTCGGCGACTCGCTGGAGCACGGCGTCGAGAAGGGCCGGGTCCGCCCTGCTTCTCCTCGCGAACCGTTCCCTCATCTTTCCCCTACTCACCTCCATGGAGCGGAGGTAGAAACGATAGTCATCGAAAGGGATGTAGCATGCTGCGTGGGCCAGGTGCTCGAATAGCCGCCGGTCTTTGTAGGCGAGGTCGTGGAGGTGCTCCTTGTCGTAGGGGCCCAGCCGAGACCAGAGGGTGAGGTAGTGGGCCCTCTCCACGACGCTGATGGTGTCGATCTGGAGGCAGCCCAGGGCGTCCACGGTGTCGTAGATCCGCCCCTTGCTCACCTCGTTGGGGAAGTCCGCGATCAGCTGTTTCTCGATCATGAGCCGCCTAGCAGCCTCCCTGGACACCAGCATGACACTGGCTCCAAGATTCCCGGGTTTATAACCCTTTATTCAGGGCTACATAGGAAATCGTGAGCATCGCCCCTCAAGGGACATCGAGCCTTCCGGCGATGGCCAGCATCCGCATCGCCCTGAAGGTGACCCACTTGCTCTCATCCCCCGGCACGCCCCACGTCGCGTACATGTTGCTGGGCGTCGCCTCCAGATGCCAGCGCCCCCGCTCGTTCCTCTTGCTCAGAACGTAATCGATGGTCTCATCGATCGCCGGGTCATCCACCCCGAGCATCAGCAGCGTCGTGGCTATCTCGATGGCGTCGTCCTGGTATGTGAGGGGCGCCTTGAGTGTCCTCGGGTCGTTCCTGCCCGTGATCATGGGCCTCGAAGGGTTGCGGCTGCTCCACATGAGCCTGTGGAGGAGAACAAACTCCACGCCTCTCCTCTTCGCCTCTTTGGCCTCCCCGGTCCAATAGCTCTCGGGGACGACGGTCATGGCCCTGAGGAGCTTCGTGACACCCCAGTAGCATGTGTGCCCGCCCCAGCACCTGTCCTGCCTCCCGAAATGGGGCCACTCCTTCTGGGGCTTGTATCCGCCGTCGTCGAACCTCTGATGCCTGGCGAGGAACTCGAAGCTGCTCCTGACCCGGGGTTCTCCCCCGAATCCGAAGGCGCAGAGGGCGTGCACCATGTTCCCTATGAAGCAGGGAATCCTCTCCAGCCTGGGCCCGGTCTTGCGCTCAGCCATCCACCCGAAGGCGCCCAGCGCCTCACTATAGCTGTTCTCTAGGATGTACTCCCCCAGGGCTCTGATGCGGGGGTCGTCAGCCAGCGGATCGACCTGGGCTAGGAAAACCGCCTGCCAAATCGTGGCCCTGTGCTTGGGAGAATAACCTACTCGGGCGCTCTCAATGCCCCGTCTCCTCACGAAGGATTCCTGCAGGAAATCACCGTCCGGGTTCTGCTTCGCGAGAATCTTGGAGACGGGTGGAGACTCCATCATACGCTTCCTGCTCTCGACGACCTCCGGGTCATCCGTGGGGCGCCGGAGGACGTGCCTCAGAGTGTTGTATCTGACGTGTGGCGCGTCCTTCCCCAGGAGCCATTTGACGACATCACCGTAGCCCTCCATCCCGCATCTCCCAGAAGAAGAGAGACTTTCGTCTCTATATCTTCTGCGCGGGGGTCCTATTCTGGGCCTTTCACGCTTGGTAGACGATCTCGCCGTCGAGGATCGTCATGTGGACCCTAGTCTTCTTCTGCTCCTTCTTTGCCTGCTCGACGGCAGCTGGCTCGGCTGTCTTCAGTTGGAATTCAGGGCCGGTGATGTCCGATGAGAGAATCGCTATGTCGGCCAACTTCCCCGGCTCTATGGAGCCCTTGATGTCCTCCTCTCGCGTCGCGTAGGCGCCCTCCAGTGTGTAGGATCGGACGGCCTCCTCGATGGTGATCCTGCTCCCGGGTATCGGGTGATTGACAGCGGACCAGACGCCGTAGAGGGCGTGGAAGGGCATCCCATCGGAACCGAAGGGGATGCGGATGCCCAGATCGAGGAGCCGCCGGTAGGGGTTGGTCCTTGCGTTCCGTTCCTCGCCGAGGCGGATATCGTACATGCCGTTGGGCCAGGCCCACTCCCCCACGAAGTTGGGCTGCATCGAGGCCACCACCCCCATCTCCAAGGTCCGGTCGATGTCCCCGTCGATGGGGTACTCATAGTGCTCAATCCGGTACCTGTGGTCCTCCCGGGGCTGAGCGGCGAGCACCTCCTCGATCCTGTTGAGAGCCTCGGTGATGGCCAGGTCACCGATGGCGTGGATAGCTATGTGCCCCTCTTTCCCGTGGGCTTCAGCCGCCAGCTTCCTGTTAACCTCCTTGTCCCCCACGTAGACCCCCGTGGTCGAGGGGTCATTCTCGTAAGGTTCGTATAGTAGGGCGGTCTGGGCCCCCATGGAGCCATCGACCCCGATCTTCAGGGTGCCGAAGCTCAGCCACTGGTCCCCGCTCACCTCTCGGGATACCCCGTCATGACGTGAGCCCTTATGAGGAGGTCGTCCTCCTTCCGGGCGTCGACGTAGGGCGCAGTGGACATGTGGGCGCCCGACTCGTCGGGGCGACTTGCGTCGTGGACCGTTGTGATGCCGAGGCTGTGGGCGAGCCTGGCGGCGTCCCTGAGCCCCTGCCTCAGCTCATCGTAGGAGGGGGGCGGGATGACCCGGGTGACGAGGCTCCTCGCGTCCCTGAGGACACCGGTGAGCCCCCCCTGCTCGTCCTTGTCGATGACCCCGCCCTCGGGGTTGGGGGTGTCATTGCTGATGCTGCATGCCTCGAGAGCCCGGGAGTTGAGGACGATCATGTGGCCGCAGACCCGGGTCAAGGCCACCGGGTTGTCCGGTGAAACAGCGTCGAGGTCGTACCTGTTGGGGTACCTCCTCTCCGCGAGGTTCTGGTCGTCCCAACCTCTCCCCTGCACCCATTTCCCCTCGGGGAGATCGTGGGACTCGATGTACTCGCCCAGGTCCCCGACGATCTCCTCTATCGACTCGGCGTCGCTGAGCTGGAGTTGCACGAGCCTGAAGCCGATCCCTAAAAAGTGGACGTGGGAGTCTATGAAGCCGGGGACCACGGTCTTGCCGGAGGCATCGATGACCTGGGCGCCATCTGGTATGCTAACGTCGGACCCTGTGCCGACTGATTTAATTGTGGAGCCCTCGACGATGATGACGGCGTCCTTTACAGCCGGTCCACCCGTCCCGTCGATGAGATTCCCGCACTTTATTACCTTAATATTTGACAAATATGTTCACACTACTTTTCCAGTGTGTCCTTTATTATCTCTTATTCCGACCAAGTGTTCAGAATCGACGGGCAAAGGGCGTGCAGTTTTTTAGATAGTCCGACTGAGCTTCGGGCGCGTGCATTCGTAAAAAAAAGAACAGTTATCAATGGCTAAACTAAATTCCGTAGACGTGATTATATGAGCCGTCAATCGGGTTTAGGTTTCGGAGGATTCTTGCTGGGTTTAGGGGCTGCCTGGATCATATTCACGACGTACGAGATATCGGGCAACCTGTTATCGTGGCTGATGATCCTCGGAGGCGCAGCCATCGTCGCCAGTTCACTGCTATCAAGGAACAGGGCCACGCGCCAGGCGAACGATCTCATCGGCGGCATCATCGGGGGATTCATCGTGGCACTGGTCTTCTCCTACGCCTTCGGATACGTCGGCTTCCTCCCCGGGATAGGCGGCGTGACCGGCTCGGGGACACCCGTCACGGAGACCAAGAGCATCACGGGATTCACATCGGTGAGCGCCGCGATGGGGTTTAACGTAGAGATAACTGAGTCGAGCACATTCAGCGTCAGGGTCACGGTGGACGACAACGTGGTCGACAGGCTCCAGGTCACCAAGGAGGGAGACACCCTCTCCATAGCCCTGGACCCGGGGATCTACACCTCGATGACTCTGAGGGCGGTGGTCACGATGCCCGACATAGAGGGCCTCGAGCTCTCCGGGGGGTCCCGGGGTTCCATCAGCGGATTCGTGGGCCTCGCCTCCCTAGACCTCGAGCTGTCCGGGGGAAGCCACGTCGAAGTGGAAGGCTCGGCGAGCGACCTGACGGTGGACGCATCCGGGGGCAGCACTCTGGACCTAGAGAATTTCCCGGTCCACGACGCGAATATCGTCCTCAGTGGAGGGAGCAGCGGGACCATAAGCCTCGACGGCACCCTCGACGCAGACCTGAGCGGGGGCTCTCGTCTCTGGTACGTCGGCAGCCCCACCCTGGGAGATATCGATACCTCGGGCGGCGCCACGGTGCAGAGAAGATAGGACACAAAGTTTTCCTACACGAAGGGACGGTGCCTCGATGCAGGCGCTCCCCGCCCTCATATATGAAACGCTCTTACCCGCCATTCAGCGAAGAGCTTACAGAAAAGAGAAGGGATCGTCAGTCCCTGGACTCCAGGACCTTGGAGAGGTCCGCCTTCTGGAACGCCTCGGCGAAGTCGACGAGGTACTCCACGAGGCCCTCCATGATCTTCTTCCCCCGCTCGTAGAGTTCGTCCACCACCTCCTTTCCCAGCGCCGGGGGGCCCTCCACGTCTACGTCCCAGGCCTGGACGGGGATGGTGATGAAGCCCCCCTTGAACTCGAACTTGTTGAAGGTGACGGGCTCGAGTCCCTCCCCGAAGACGTCCCGCATCGTGTACTTCTCCCCCCACTCCCCCTTGTAGCCGCCGCCTCGGAGGTCGGCGATCTCCTTGCCGCCCAGGAAGAGGGAGACGGCGAGCTCCTGGATGAAGGAGCCCTTCTCGGGATGGAGGTCAGGCAGTATCTCCTTGCCGATGCTCCACCACTCGGGGATGGCCACCACGACCCCGAAGTCCCTCGCCGCCCTCCCCGCCCTGATGAGGGTCTCCCGGTTCCCCCCGTGGCCGTTGAGGACGATGACCCTCCGCACCCCGTTCCTGTTGAGGCTCCTGAAGATGTCCACGTAGAACCTCTCCAGGGTCTCCGGGGCTATCGCGATGGAGCCGGGGTAGAACTTCTGCTTGTCGTTCTCCCCGAAGGGGATCAACGGCAGCGTGACGAGGCCGGTCCTCTCCCCCACCTTCTCCGCGAGCCAGGCCACCGAGCTGGAGTCGATGCTTATCGGGGTGGGGCCGTGGCCGTGGAACGTGCCCACGGGGATGATCGCGGTGTCGCATTTCTCGAAGGCCTCCTCGGCCTCCATCCATGACATATCCCATAACCTGAATTTCATGAGAATACCTTCCGAGACCCCATTGGCCGATAAACCATTTATCAGTTTCACCCGGGCACCGCCCCATCGCCAACGGCCGTGATCGCTGGCAGGTCTCCGGTCGAGCGTTCACCGGTCGAGGGGCAGGTCCACCCAGCGCCTCTCCCGGTGGGAGAGCTCCACGGCGTTGATGATCTCCTGGACCACGGCGCTCTGGGCGAAGTTTCCCTGATTCTCATCGCCGCCGGAGGTGATCTCCTGGTTGAAGTTGTGGACGAGGTTGGAGTAGAACAGGGAGGGCCAGGGCTCCCCGGGAATGTGCCCCGGGGGGAAGAGCCGTTCGGGGATCTCGACGGGGACGAACTCCACGGCTTCCGGGGTGGCCTTATGGAGAGTCTGGCAGACCCCGAACTCCTCCACCAGGCGGCAGATCAGGGCCCCCTCGGAGCCGTAGGCCCTCGCCTCTAAGCCCGGATAGTTCCCCACGGTGACGTAGCTGGACTGGATGGAGCACATGGCCCCGCTGGCGTACTCGCCGATGTAGACGTCCCCGTCGTCGATGTTGGTCCTCACCCTGCTCCCGTCGTAATCGGTGCGGAAGGGGACGAAGTTCTTCAGCAGCCCCACCACGCTGGTGAGCTCGCTCCCCATGAACCAGAGGCTCAGGTCGATAATGGGGGCCCCGTAGCCCTCCAGGGACGAGACCTTGAGCTCGCTCTTACCCGTGGGGGGGATGAGGTCCCTCTTGGTGACTGGCTCGTCGGGACTGATGAACTGGGAGTTCTGCTCGAACCCGTTGAATATGAAGGGCTCCCCGATGGACCCCCCCTCGATGAGCTCCATCATGTACATCATCGCAGGGGCGTACCTGAAAGTGAACCCCACCTTGGTCTTCAGCCCTCTTGACTCCGCCAGCCTGTGAGCCTTCCACGTGTTCCTGTAATCGTGGGCCACCGGCTTCTCGCACAGAACATGCTTGTTCGCCTCCAGGGCCGCGAAGACGAGCCTCTCGTGATTGTCCGGATCGTCTGGCCCTCCCCGGGTGCAGACGTCAACGACGTCGATGTCGCTCCTATCTATCATGTCCTGGGCGTCCGTGTAGACGTCGGGTATCCCGAACTCCTTGGCCCGCTGCTCGGCCAGCTCGCGGTTCATGTCGCAGAGGGCCACCACCTCGCTGAGGGGTGACCGCGTGAACCCGGGCAGGTGTGCGCGGTTCGCCCAGCGCCCTGCCCCGATGACTCCGACTCTCAGCTTGTCCGTCAAACTCATGCCTCCTCCGGAGACGCCACGACGTAGGTCATCGCTCCCCCCTCCACCACGGCGAGCCTCGGCCTCAGGAGCAGGACCGCCGTCTCGGGGTAGGGAGCCTCGAAGACCTCCACTGTCTCCATAGTTACAGGGTCCAGCATCCTACCCAAAACAGTTCCCCCCGCCACAACGGTGCCGACTGCTTTGGCCCCGAGACCCGGAGAGAAGATGCCTCCCCGGGACGGCCTCAGAACCTGGGTCGGGCCCACCTTCACGGGCTCGGGAAGCCCCAGCTCATACGGCGCAGAGGCCATGACTCCCGCGACCCCCAGGGCCCTCCTCAATCCCCTCGCTATCCGAGCCGCCCATTCTTCCTCGTTCCCGCACCTGCCCCCCATCTCGACGGCCGTGACCCTGGCACCTCGGGAGCGGGCGTAGCCCGTGAGGGTCGAATCTCTCAGGGTGGCATCGACGAGTATGGGGGGCTGGAAAGCCCGGGCCAGGCCCTCGCAGCCGGGGAACTGGAACGCGAAGGAGTTGACGCACCAGCTCCCCCCTCCGTGGAGGTCGATGACCGATTCCGCGTCCCCCAGGGCGTGCCTCGTCAATGCGTCGGCCAGCCTCTCGGTGTGGGAGCCCCCGGACTTTCCCGGGAACGCCCTGTTGAGGTCCAAGTCGTCCAGGGGCGAACACCTGGCGTCCGCCTCCATGGCGAGGGGGTTCGCCACGGGCACGATCCGGAGGGTCCCCTCCAGCTCGTCGAGGGTTGCGCTCTCCAGCATCTTGTGGATCGCCCAGGCGCCCCAGGGCCCCTCGTCCCCGTGGATGCCCGCCGTGACGAGGGCCTCGGGGGAGCCCTCGCCCACTTCTCCGACTGCCAGGTCGATTTGCCCCTCTGCGGAGTCCGCTGGAATGGGGTAATGCTTCCATGTAACTGCGTCTGATAGCTTCGTCAAGTCGATCTCCATCGGATGTGTACTGAATCAATGGTCAAGGGATTTAAAATGGGAGCGAGTCTCCCGCCCGCAGTCGTGGCTGCGGACTCGCCTCCCCGTAACCATTATAACGTGTCTCCCTCGGTTTAGGTAGTCAACGCGAGAACAGACAGCTGGTTGCATGGGTGTACGCCTGGGGATCCGCCGCCGTTTCGGCTTCATGAAGGGAAACATCGCCGTCCTCACCGTGACCCAGGTCCTGGGCATGTTCTTCAGGAGCATGGTGCTGCCCTACGCCAGCCTTTACGTCCTCGCCCTGGGCGGGGAGTCCTCCCAGATCGGGGTCATCAACTCCCTCCGCCCCCTCGCCGGCCTCATCATGTTCCCCCTGGCGGGATATTTCACCGACCGGGCGGGGAGGAAGAAGCTCATCGCCCTCGCGGGCTACCTCTCCGCCGCGACCATGATGCTCTACGTCTTCGCGCCGAGCTGGGAGTGGATAGCCCTCGCCTCATTCCTCCAGGGATTTATGGTCTTCATGTTTCCCCCCACCTCCGCGATTATAGCGGATTCTCTGGCCCCCGAGAACAGGGGGATCGGCGTCGCGACCATGAACACCCTCGGCTCGCTCCTGGGGATGTTCAGCCCCTACATCGCGGCCCTCATACTCCAGATCTACGACACCGCCCCCGGGATGAGGATCCTCTACGCGCTCCTAGCGGGGGCCGGCGCCGCGGGCGCCACCATCAACCTCCGCTTCCTCAAAGAAACTGCCCGCGAGGGCGACAAGGCCCCCTCCTTGAGCGTCGCCCAGATCTTCAGGGACGTCTACGGGGGGGTCCCCTCGATGCTCAGGCAGCTCCCGGTCTCCGTGAGGGCCCTGGGGGTCGTGGTGATCATGGGGTTCATGGCGAACGGTGTCGCGACCAGCTTCTGGGTGGTCTACGCCGTGGACGAGATTGGGCTCTCCACGGTGGAATGGGGGCTGATCCTGTTCATCGAGACCGCCCTCATGACCCTCATCTACATTCCCGCAGGCGTCCTGGTGGACCGGTACGGGAGGACCCGGTCGCTGATGGCCTCCCTCCTCTTCTCCCTCGTATCCATACCCACCTTCGTGGTCGCCCGGGGCTTCTACCAGGTGCTGGCGATCCGCCTCGCCGTGGGGGTGGCCACAGTCCTGTTCATCCCAGCCTGCTCCGCCCTCATAGCGGACTGCGTCCCCCGGGACATCCGGGGGAGGGTGATGGCGGCCTTCGGGAGGGGCTCAGTCCTCATCGGGGCCGCCGGGGGTGGGACGGGGGGCCCCGGGATGGGGTTCCTGATAACCGTCCCCGTCATGGTCTCCTCCCTCGCCGGGGGGATACTCTACTCCGCGAACCCGCAGTACCCGTGGATCTTCGTCCTTTTCACCATCCTGGTCTCCATAGCCGTCACGGGGCTCTACGTCAGGGACCCCAAGACCGCCGAGATATGACGCAACAGTAAAAACTAGCGTGCGATAAGTCCCCTCGGAGTGGTGTTTAAATATTTTGGCACTTAAGGATGGATTGAGAACGAATTTATGAAAAAACTAGACGAGGTCCGACGGGTAAAGGAGGGGGTCGAGAAGGACCTACTCGCGTTGCCGGGAGTCACAGGCGTGGATATCGGAAAAAAGATCGTGGGCGGCGATAAGACGGACGAGCTCGCAATTCGCGTGTACGTGGAGGAGAAGAGGGATGTCCCTCCTGAAGAACTGATTCCGGCGATGATTGATGGCGTGAAAACGGACGTCATCCAGCGCA
>JACKQG010004232.1_pt1 | contig 16781 bp, 12 predicted proteins | sample 8237621 | NCBI WGS metagenome assembly JACKQG01 (sample SAMN15677084, study PRJNA649215) | marine metagenome | biome: marine; feature: Black Sea; material: saline water; isolation source: suspended particulate matter (SPM) from the Black Sea western gyre | collected 2013-06-09/2013-06-10 | depth...
GCTAACCACAGTCTAGCGCCTCCCCTTCGGTGTCCTTTCTTAATGAGTCAACAGGAAGCCGTGAGCAGGGAGGAGTCCGCAGAGTGGCGCAGATTTTTCGTTTCAGCGTTCCCGTTTCATATCCATCTGAGGCAATCTCCGTCATCTGCGGATGCCTTCCTGTCCATCCATGTTAAATCGCTTCCCCACTTCGGATTTGGATCTTCCTTGTTCGGCATTGGGTGGTCAGTTCCGCTTGGCCAAGCGCTTGGCTGACCGGGCATTATCGTTTGTGGATGCGGCCGTCCCGCTTGAACTCCACGTGACTGTCGAGCATCAATCGGTTGCGGCCGCCCGAGTGCGCCGCCAGTCCGCGGATCGCCTCATCCAAACTTTCGATAGTCGCCGGGAAGTAGACGTCGACCGTCAGTTCCACCTCCGACGGGCCGTTCGGGATGCCGATGAACCGGTTGTTGGCCAGTGCCAGGTCCCGCACCACTCCATGCTCGGTTTTCCCCCAGAAATTGTCCAGTGGCACCGGGTCGTCCGGGCGGTCGAACCGCCACATCCAGTAGTTGGAACGGGTTGAGCCGGCTTCCTCCCGAACCTGCTGTACGGACTGGGGATGGTCGGGCAGGGGCGTGTTCCGGAGGCCGGGGCAAAGCCAGATCCGTTCCTGGCGATTGTGCCCGCCGAGGATTGCAGCCGCCCAGCCGGAGCGCGGATCGGATTTTGGCCAACTGGTCCAGGGGCGGTAGCCGCCGGGGAGGCTGAGTTTGAGGTCGCGCCGATCCGGGAAGCGCGAATCGTGGTCGCCCCGGTACATCGTGAAAGCCAAGCCGATCTGCCGCAGGTTGGATTTGCAGTTCGCGCGCTTGGCCTGGTTCTTCGCCTTGGCCAAGGCGGGCAGCAGCAGCCCGGCCAGAATCGCGATGATGGCCACCACGACGAGCAGCTCAATCAGCGTGAACGCCGCTCCCGGTCTGCTGGGTCGGTTATCCGCATCGAACACCACTCCATGCTGTTTCCTTTTGCCGTGTCCCCGGGTGTCGATCACTTGGCCTTTTTGGCCTCCTCCCGGGAGGTGTGGATCACGTAATGCTGGATGTCGGCAATCTGCTCTTTCGTGAAGACGGAACCGAACGAGGGCATTCCCTTGGCGGCGGCCAAGAGGCCGTCGCCGACGATCTGTTGCCACAACTCGTGGATTTCCGGCGGAGACGTCCCGAGGTCCGGAATGGTTCCCGCTTGGCCATCGACCCAACCGTGGCAAAACCCGCAGTTGTTCATGTAATGTTTGCGTCCCCGCTCAACCGCCTTCAAGTCAACCGTGAAATCGAGATCGGGACCGGTGAGTTTGGTGCGCGGATGAGGGATCAGCGCAGGCCGCTCGGCCTTGCCACCGAGGCGAAAGGTGAAAATGGCCGCTTCCTGCAAAAAATCGGCTGATTTCCCGGCAGGCGGGTTGTTCTTGCCGTAGTCCCCGCCCCAACCTGCGATCACGCTGACTAGTTGCTGTCCGTCGAGCGTGTACGTGACCGGCGGCGAGATGATTGCCAAACCGGTGAAATAGGACCACAGCAGTCCGCCAGTGTCGGGATCGTACGCCTCGAACAACCCTTCGGCGTTTCCCTGGAAAAGCAAGTCGCCCGCCGTGGAGAGGGTGCCTCCGTTGTAGGGGCCGAGCCGCCACATTTCCCAACGGGGCTTTCGGGCCTGGACGTCCCAGGCGACGAGGCGTCCCAGGCGTTGTTCTTCATCCACTTCCGGTTGTTCCAAAATCCAATCTTGATCGACATCAAAGAACGAGGGCAGTGCCTTTGAGGATTCTCGAACCTTGTAGGTGAAATCCCACTCGATGGCGGGGATGAACACCAACCCGCGCTCGGGATCGTAACTCATCGCATGCCAGTTATGCGCCCCGTAGGGGCCAGGCCTGATAGTCTTGGCTTCCTTGGAGTAGTCCGAGTTTGCTGTTTCGATCGGGCGGCCGGTTTTCAGGTCGACGCGTTCCGCCCAGTTCACCTCGGCGTATGCGTCGGCTGCCAGCAGTTCGCCCGTCTTGCGGTCGAGGACATAAAAGAAACCGTTCTTCGGAGCCTGCATGATCACCTTGCGGGGGCGGCCTTTCCATTCGATGTCCGCAAGGATCATCTGCTGAACGGAGGTGTAATCCCAATTGTCCCCCGGAGTGGTCTGGTAATGCCACAGGATGCGGCCGTTGTCCGGGTTCACCGCTAGGATGGCGCACAGGTACAGGTTGTCGCCCTTGTTTTCGGTCCGGGTCACCCTGGGCCAAGGCCCGCCGTTGCCGGTGCCCACATAAAGAATTCGCAGCTCCGGATCGTAGGCGAAGGCATCCCAGCAGGTGCCGCCGCCGCCGTTGGTCCACCAGTCGCCGTGCCAGGTCTTGGCAGCCTTCTCCATGTCGGGATTCTCGAATCCATCGGCGGGATTCCCCGGCACCGTGTAGGTGCGCCACAGCCGCTTGCCGGTCTTCCAGTCGAACGCGGCAAAGAAGCCGCGCACCCCGAACTCAGCGCCGCCGTTGCCGATGATGACCTTGCCGTCGACGACGCGGGGCGCACCGGTGATGGTGTAATGTTTGGATTGATCGACGGTGACGGTCTCCCAGACCGGCTTACCGGTGCGCGCGTCAAGCGAGGCCAGGCGGCCGTCGATCACGCCGACGAAAATACGGCCCTTGTAGAGTGCCACTCCGCGGTTGACGACGCCGCAGCACGGCTTCCCGCCATTGACGGCACGATCGACCCCGGGATCCCACGCCCACAGGATTGAGCCGTCCCGGCAGTCGACCGCGTAGACGATTGACCACATGCCGGTGAAATACATGATGCCGTCGGCCACGATCGGCGTCGCCTCGATGCCCTGTGTCAGGCCAATCTTGGTGGCCCACGCCAGCCCAAGCTGCTTGATGTTGCCCCGGTTGATTTGGTCTAGCCGACTGTAGCGGTCCTCATTTGGGTTGAGGCCGTGCGTCAGCCAGTCGGCCGAGGCTTGGTTGGCGGCGGCCAAGGCGGCATCGTCCACCTTCGCGGCGGGGACGTTTTTTGGCGGCTCGGCGCCCCATGCCGTGCCGGTGACGATGAGGCCCGCGAGCGCGAGCGCCGGGATTCCGTTGCGTAGGAGTCGTTTTTGTTTGTTCATTGAATCGGTATGGAATGGTACACAGGCGAAGATTTGCTGAAACCCGGCTCGTGCGCGACTTATGAGAATGATAGTTAAGCGAGGGAAGTGTGTCGGCGCTGAATCCGCATTGCAACCCCTTTTATGAATCCCGGCGGGTAGCAAAAAAAACGCCCGGCGGATGCCGGGCGTGGGTGAGTCGTGTTGCGCTAGGCCAAGCGCTTGGCTGGGTCAGGCCAGGGCGGCCTGCGCGGCGGCGAGGCGGGCCACCGGCACGCGGAACGGCGAGCAACTGACGTAGTTCAGGCCAAGGCGGTGGCAGAACTTGACGCTGCTCGGTTCGCCCCCGTGCTCGCCGCAAATGCCGAGCTTGATGTTCTTGCGGGTGGCGCGGCCCTTGGTCGCGGCGATCTCCATCAACTGGCCAACGCCGGCCTGATCCACCACGGCGAACGGGTTGTTGGTGACGATTTCCTCCTCCTCGTAGTTCGGCAGGAAAGAGCCGGAGTCGTCGCGGCTCATGCCCATGGTGGTCTGCGTGAGGTCGTTGGTGCCGAAGCTGAAGAACTCGGCCGTCTCGGCGATCTCGTCGGCGGTCAGCGCGCCGCGCGGCACCTCGATCATCGTGCCGACGAGATAGTTGAGCTTCACGCCTTTCTCCTCGCTGACCTCCCTGGCCACGCGATGGATGATCCCGGCCTGCAACTCGAGTTCCTTCTTGAAGCCGACGAGCGGCACCATGATCTCCGGGTTTACGTTGATTTTCTTTTTTTGCACGTTGGCGGCAGCCTCGAGGATGGCGCGCGCCTGCATCTCGGCGATCTCCGGGTAGGAGATGGCCAGGCGGCAGCCGCGGTGGCCCAGCATCGGGTTGAACTCGTGCAACTCGCTGACACGCTGTTTGATCTCGGCCGGCTTGACCTTGAGTTTCTTGGCGAGGTCGCTGATCTGTTTGGCGTCGTGCGGGAGGAATTCGTGCAGCGGCGGGTCGAGCAGGCGAATGGTGCCCGGCAGGCCGTTGAGTGACTTGAAGATGCCCTCGAAATCCTTGCGCTGATACGGCAGCAGTTTCTTGAGCGCCTTGCGCCGGTCGGCCTCGGTCTCGGCGAGGATCATCTGGCGGACGGCGTCGATGCGGTCGCCCTCGAAGAACATATGCTCGGTGCGGCAGAGGCCGATGCCGGTTGCGCCGAACGCGACGGCGTTCTGCACCTGTGCCGGCGTGTCGGCGTTGGTGCGAACCTGCATCTTGGTGGCCTTGGCACACCAGGCCATGATCTGCGTGAAGTTTTTGTAGGTGCGGCCGCGCTTGGCTGCGGCGTTGTTTTTCAGCAGACCCTGCACGACTTCCGACGGAGCGGTCTTCACTTCGCCCGGGAAAATCTCGCCGGTGGTGCCGTCGATGGAGAGGTGGTCGCCCTCCCTGAAGTTGAGCGAGCCGATTTTCATCGTGCGCTTGGCATAGTTGATCTGCACGCCGGCCGCGCCGCAGACACAGATTTTGCCCATCTGCCGGGCCACCAGCGCCGCGTGCGAACTGACCCCGCCGCGCGCAGTCAGGATGCCGTTGGCGGCGATCATGCCACGCAAATCCTCCGGGGAGGTCTCCAGCCGGACAAGCAGCACTTCCTCGCCCTTGCCCTTGGCCGCCTCGGCGCGGTCGGCGTTGAAGTAAACCCGGCCGGTGGCTGCGCCGGGGCCGGCGGGAAGGCCCTTTGCGATCGCGGACACCTTCTTCACGGTGGCGCGGTCGAACACGGGTGCGAGCAGTTGGTCGAGGTCATCCGCCGGGATACGTTTCACGGCGTCCTTCCAGGTGATCAACTTCTCCTTGACCATCTCGCAGGCGATGCGGACGGCGGCCAGGCCAGTGCGCTTGCCGTTGCGGGTCTGGAGCATGAACACTTTTTCCTCCTCGATCGTGAACTCGAAATCCTGCACGTCACGGAAATGTTTCTCGAGCACTTTGCAAATGCGGAGCAGTTCCTTGTGGGCACTGGGCAGCACCTTCCTGAGCTTGACCACGGGATCCGGGGTGCGGACGCCGGCGACGACGTCCTCGCCCTGGGCGTTCATCATGAACTCGCCCCAAAAGACATTCTCGCCGGTGGCGGGATCGCGCGTGAAGGCGACGCCGGAGCCGGAGTTGTCGCCGGTGTTGCCGAACACCATCGACTGCACATTGACCGCCGTGCCCCACTCGACCGGGATGTTGTACTTCCGGCGGTAAACGACAGCACGGTCGTTCATCCACGAACTGAACACCGCGCCAATAGAGCCACGGAGTTGATCCCACGGGTCGTTCGGGAACGCTTTGCCGGTGCGGCTCTTGACGAGTTTTTTGAACTCGGCGACGAGCACCTGCAAATCCTCGGTGGAAAGATCGGTGTCATCAGCGTGAGCGTTGCCGAGGCGTTTCTTTTTGACGTTCTCGATGACGATCTCGAACGGTTCCTCGTCTTCGCTTGGCAATTTTTGCACGCCCATGACGACGTCGCCGTACATTTGGATGAAGCGGCGGTAGCTGTCCCAAGCGAAGCGGGCGTTGCCGCTGGACTTGGCCAAGGCCTCGACGGTTTCGTCGTTCAGGCCAAGGTTGAGAATGGTGTCCATCATGCCCGGCATCGATTCCCGGGCACCGGAGCGGACGGACAGCAGGAGTGGGTTCTTTTTGTCACCGAACTTTTTGCCGAGCTGTTTTTCCATTCGCTTGACCCCGTCCTCCATCTGTTTTTGAAGCACCTTGGGATACGACTTTTTGTGGTCGTTAAAGTAAGTGCAGACTTCGGTGCTGATGGTGTAGCCCGGAGGCACCGGCAGGCCGATGCGGGTCATCTCGGCGAGGTTTGCGCCCTTGCCGCCGAGGAGAGACTTCATCTTGCCGTTGCCGTCGGTTTTTGTGCCGAAGTGATAGACGTATTTTGTAGCTTTTTTTGCTGCCATAAACTGTGTTTCGGTTGGGGATGCCGGGCAGGAATCCCCGGCAAAAGGGCGCGGAGATTATCAAAGAAACGTTTGGAGTCAAACCAATCCATGACAAGAGGAGTTGCCGCTTGGCCAAGCGCTTGGCCTGCCGGCATTGGCAACAGGCGGGGCGGTGTGGTAGCCTGCGCCGGTGAGTTTAGAAGCCGAGGAGACCCAGGCCAAGCCGCTGAAACTGGTGAACTGCATGTCGTGCGGGGCCAACGCGTTCATCCCCGGCGAACTGCAGCCGCTGCAGACTGCGGCCTGTTCAAAGTGCGGGGCGGAGTTGATGATGCCGATGATGTTCGAGCATTTCGAGCTGAACTCGCGGATCGCTTCCGGCGGCATGGGCACGGTCTATCGGGCCACCGACACGGTGCTCCAGCGGGACGTGGCCATCAAGCTGATGCAGCCGGAACTGGCCGACGACGAGGAGGGGCTGGGGGCATTCTACGCCGAGGCGCGCGCGGTGGCGCAGTTGAGCCACACGAACATCATCCACCTTTATCAGTTCGGCCAGCTCAACGACCAGTTGTACCTCGTGATGGAGCTGGCCCTTGCCGGGAGCCTGGACCGGTTGATCGACCAGCACCGCACGGTTTCGGAGCTGCAGGTGCTCGATGTCGGCATCAAGATCGCCTCGGCGCTGGACACCGCCCTCAAGCACAAGCTGCTGCACCGCGACATCAAGCCGGGCAATATCTTGTTCAACACCGACAATGAGCCAAAACTGGTGGACTTTGGGCTGGTGGCCAAGGCGGAGGGCAACGTCGATTACGCCCAGCAAATCTGGGGCACGCCATACTATATTGCGCCGGAGAAGCTGCGGCGTGAGCCGGAAACCTTCCTCGCCGATATGTACAGCCTGGCCGGGACGCTGTACCACGCCATCACCGGCCACACACCGTTCGAGGCGCCCGAGATCGACGACGTGGTTCTCGCCCACCTGAACAAGCCCTTGCTACCGCCGCACAAGCATGTGCCGTCCATCAGCGGCCCGACGAACGATGCCATCGTTCGGGCGATGGACAAGGCGCCGGCCCGGCGGTACCAGTCGTACGATGCGTTCATCATGGCGCTGACCGCGGCACGCAGCCAACTGCTCCGCAGCCAACTCACGCCATCGGCCCCTTCCAAACCCCGTCGGGCGAAACCGGCCGCCCCCAAGGAGGCAGCCGCATCAAGAGGCTGGTTTCGCCGGGGCAAATAACAGGAGACCGCCCGGATGGAACAGGTGCCCAGCCAAAGCGCCGAGGATTACCTCGAGCGCATCCTTGAACTGATCCAGAAAACGGGGCAGGCGAGGGTGGTGGACATCGCCAACTCACTCAACATCCGGCAGGCCTCGGTCACCAACATGGTCAAGAAACTCCGCGAACTGGGGTTCGTGGACCATGAAAAATACAAGCGCGGGCTGGTGCTGACCGAGGAGGGCAGGGAGGTTGCCCAGCGGATTCAGCGGCGGCACGCCACCTTGTCACGGTTTTTCTCCCTGCTCGAGCTGGACCACGAAACCCAGCGCCGGGACATTGAAGGCATCGAGCACCACCTGAGCCGCGACACGGTCCGCGCCCTTGAGGACTTGGCCTCCTTTTTCGAGAAAAACCCGGAGGTGCTGGAGCGCTTCCTGAAAAGCCGCACCGGGGCCGGGTAGCTCAATCCACCTTCGGCAAGCTCGCCGCGGCAATGGCTTGGCCGTGACGTTTCTCGGTCTCGTCCGGAATGTGGAACTTGATCCGCTCGGCCAGTTCGGGGAATTCCGCGGCCATCACTTCCTTGGAACGCTCGATAATATGCTCACCGCCGGGGCCGGTGGTCACGCGGCCGAGCAACAGTACATACTCGTAATCATAAAACTCCGCGTAATGCGCCAGCGTGTAGCCGAGGTAGATGCCGATTGCATCGTAAATCTTCAGCGCACGCTCGTCGCCTTCCTCCATGAGCTTCTGCACGATCTTCAACTGCTCGGGCATGCTCAGGCTCGCATCATACTCAATGCCCGAAGCCGGCAGTAGGCGGGCAACCGCTTGTTGCGAGAAATACTGCGCGCCCACGCCAAGGTCGCCACTCCATTCATCGGCCGGGGCTTCCGGATGCAAATCCACCGGCGCGAAGGCCAGTTCGCTGAGCCACGTGGTGATATTGCCGTCCATGTCGATATAGCCGCCACCTTCGCTGGTGCCCATGGCGATGCCGAGCACGCCGTTTTTGCCGAGCGCCATCGAGCCGGCTAAAGCGGTCACCTCGCCGTCATTGATCACTTCCAGCGGGCAATTCCATTCCTCGGCGATGCGGGTGAACATGTCGCGCACCTTGGCCTCGAAATCCTCCGGACCCACGCCGCGAAAGAGCGAGGCCCACGTCACCTTGTTATGCGAGTAACAGCCGGCGGCACTGCCCCCAATGGCGTCCACACGCGGCAGATGTTCGGCGGCGCGCTTGAGAGAATCGACTATGCCTTCGTAATGATAATCCGGATTCGGTTCGAAGTACGGATCCCATACGATCTCTTCGCTAAACTTCACTTCACCATCAATCACCGCAGCCGCCTTGCGGTCACTGCCGCCCAGATCGAAGCCAATGCGGCAGCCATCCAAGTGCCGACCAATCGGGCGCGCCTGAGAATTTTCCGCGGGCAATTCGGTGCAAGCCACCACTTCGAGCGAGTGACGATTGTTCTTCACGCCAATCACGTCGTCGTCAAATTTGCCGAACTCGTTGGTCCGGTAGTATTCCTGCAGCCGGCCGATGTAGGCATCCGCGCCGCTCAGATGAATCTTCCAGCCGCCGCGTTGCCACAGTAGAAATTTCACCATGCGTTCCAGGTGCCGAAAATTATTCGGTTCCAGCTCGTGATCGGCCGGGAACAAAACAGTGCGATGATGAAACACGGAGCCATCGGCCTGCTCGAGGGCAATGCCAGCGTCCACTGCCGCGCCGGTTTCGCGAGCCGCCGCCTCGAAGGCGCGGTTCACCTGAATCGCCGGGCGAAAGGTGGGATGGAGTTCTGGAAGAAACGTTGGTTCGGGTAACAGGATTGTCTCGCTCATCACGGGGCGCGGATAGTTTGGCGGTTCGCGCCGCATTGCAAGATTTTTGCCCTCAGCCCTTGGCCAAGCGCACGATCTCGATATGGGTGTCACCGTGCTTGAGGGTTTTCTTGGACAACCAAGGTGTGGGGATCTCCAGCGTGTCGCGCTTGGTGTGGCCAAGGAGGAACAGGCCGCCTGGCTCGAGCAGCGCGGGGAGGTTTTCGTCGTCGAGCAACTGCTGGGCAAACGACTCGGAGCGGCGTCCCACGTTCTTGTCTCCGTACGGGGGATCGGCCATGACGAGGTCGAACCTGGCTCCGCTGCCACGCAGTTGGCCAAGCGCGGCGAAGGCGTCGGCCGTGATGAATCGCGCTTGGCCAAGCGGAACGCCGATCGCCTTTGCGTTGGCTTCCATGACGCGGGCGTGCTTCGCGGACAACTCGACAAACGTGGCCGACGCCGCGCCGCGGCTGAGGCACTCGAGGCCCAGCGCGCCGGTCCCGGCGAACAGCTCCAGCACCCGTGCCCCGTCGGCAAAACCGGCGAGGCTGTTGAAGATGGCCAGGCGCACCTTGTCCGGCGTGGGGCGTACCGCTAGCCCCTTGGGAACCTTGAGTGTAGCACCGGCTGAACTGCCTCCGATGATCCGCATTCGTGCCGGGATTGTTGCGCTTGGCCAAGCGGCTGGCAACCCGCTGGGTCAATTTGGCCCGAAATAATCCTTTTTGCGTTTGACCCGTCGCAACCGGAAGGAGTAGCTTCCCCGTCCTTTTTTGCGGGAATATGTTAGATTTTCAAAAAATCCGGAGGAAACAGAAGTGGTTATTCGGCGTGATCGCCGTCCCGGTCATCTTCGGTTTTGTCATCCTGTTCACTCCCGACGCCGAGGATCGGCTTTTCGGGCGTGGAGGGCAGTCTGAGAGCGGCACATACGGGCAGTTGAATGGCGAACTCGTCACCCGCAACCAGTGGATCGAGGCGCGAAACATCGTCATCGGCCAGAATCGCAGGAGGCTGCCTGATGAAACCATGGCCAACGAGACTGTTCGCATTTTGCGGGAAAAAGCGTTGATGGCGTTTTACGACATTAGCCCAAGCCAAACAGACTCGGATGCTTGGATTTCACAACTGATTGATCGCAGTCTTGAGTCGCTTCCCAGCGAATCGAGACCCACACGGCAGGAGTGGCTTTCAAATTTATTCTTGCAATTTGGGATACCGTTTAGCAGCGAAGCCGATACCCAATCCCAGGTTCAGATGAAAGGGGCTGCCCAACTAGAACCCTTTGTGCGGCATCAGGTGGGTGTCGACCAGTTGCGGCGGCTGGCCGGGGTGTCCGGCGTGCTTCTGTCCGCCAAGGAGGCCGAGATCCGGTTCCGGGAGAACAACGAGCAGTACGAGGCAGAGGGAATCTTCCTGGCCCACACCAATTACCTTCCGCTGGTTCAGGCGAGCGAGGAGCAGCTCAAGCGGCATTACACCAACACGCTGTCGGAGTACATGATTCCCCAGCGCCGACAATTGTCGTACGTCACCTTCCCAGCGACCAATTATCTCGATGAGGCGGAGAAAAAGTTTGACGCGTTGAACGCCGTAGAGCGCGGCGGGTTCCTGACCAATTATTGGGCGGGAATCACCAACCTTGCGGGATACAAGACCAACAGCATCCCCGACTTGGCCAAGCGGATCGCCCCGGTCCGCACCAACGAGTACGCCGGCATGAAGATCGAGGAGGTCACGGCCGACATCCGGGAGCAACTCCTGACCCGGTCGTGGGACCTCAAGGCCGGCTTGGCCGTGATTGAGGCTTACCGGGCCGGGATGGATTTCCAGAATAGCCTTGTGGCCACCCACAAGGCACAACCGGCCCTCGATACGCTTGAGAAGATGGCCCTGTTGCAAAACCTCACTGTCAGCACCACGCTGCCGACAACCAACAAGGTTGCAGGCGCCGTGCTCGAGTTGCCAAGCGTCCGGGTCGCGGATTTGTTCCAGTTGAGCGTGACCAACGCCATCATCGTTGGCGATCCCTTCAGCGGCGGATTCGGCGACTTTTTTGTTGCGTCGCTCAAGCGGATCATCCCGGCGAGAAAACGCTCCTTCGCCGAGGCCAAGCCGGTCGTGACCGCCGGGTTCAAGAAAGCGGAAAGCATCAAGTTCATGAAGCAGGCCGGCGAGAAAGTTCACCAGTCCGTCACGGCCGGCAAGTCACTCGCCGAGGCGGCCAAGGAGAACAACCTTACGGTGACTCAACTGGGGCCGTTCAACTCGGCGGGCGGAGCCATCCCCGGCCTGGCCAACAAGGCGAACAGCGAGGATTTCCGCACGCAGGCGCTTGGGCTGGAGGTCGGGGCGGCCAGCGAACTGATCTCCAGCAGCACCGACCCATCCGACTCAGTCGCCGAGGAGGCGGCCTTCGTGGTGAAAATGACGGCCAAGACTCCGGTTTCCAAGGATCGTTTCGACGCGGAGTTCCCCGCTTACCTCGAAAACGAGCGCGCCAGCGCCGCCGCCCTAGCCTACAGACCGTGGCTGCAGAGCCAGACGGAGGACGTTTACAAATATTCGCTCAGCACCGGCATCGGAGAGGGTGAAGGAACCATCGATCTGGAGACGATTGATGGCGACAACGGTTTTTACAAGCAGGGCACCTTGGTGAAAATCGTGGCCAAGCCGGCCGCCGGGTTTAAATTCAAGGAGTGGTCCAGCGGGGTGATCGTCAACACCGGCGTCGCGGAGAATGAAATTGTCGTTTCGCGAAACCAGTTTGTTGAGGCGACCTTCATCCCCCAGGCTGCCGAGTAACCCACGGGCCGCTCGGCTCGCATCGCGACGTGGCTTCCGCAGGCAAAAACATCATCCGCCTGTTCTCCCCCGACGAAACCCGGTCGTGGGTGTTCCCGGTTCTCTTCGAGGACGACCATTACCTTGCGCTCGACAAGATGACGCACATGGCGGTCTCGCACAGCCAGCTTTTCCCCGACCGCCCCAGTCTCGACAACCTGATCCGTCATGCTATCGGGGCCGATGCCCGCTGGGCAGTCAAGCGCGGCATACGCCGCCTCCCGTTTGCCTGCCGCATCGACTTCGAGACGAGCGGCATCGCGCTGTTCTGCAAAGACAACGAGGCGCGCCAAAAGGTTGGCGACCTGCTCGGGGCAAACGAGGAGCGGCGCGAGTTCCAATGCCTCGTCCACGGCACGCCAAGCGATGATTCACTCGAGGTCGACGCCAAGATTGGCTGGGTGCGAGAGCGGCCGGAACTGATGCAGGCCGGCAAGCGGGGGAAACAGGCCCGAACCCGGTTCGAGGTCGCGGAGCGGTTCGCCGGTTTCACACTGCTCAATTGCCAACCGGAGACCGATCGGAAACACCAGATCCGCGCCCATTTGCAGCACCTGAGACTGCCGCTGGTGGGGGACGCCTGTTACGGTGGCAAACTGCTGTTGCTGTCAAAGATGAAGCCCAACTATCGTCCTCGGCGTGACGGCACCGAGCAGCCGTTGCTCGACCGGGCAGCACTGCATTACAGCAAACTCAGCTTCAGCCACCCCTTTACCGGCGAGACGGTGGCCATTGAGTCGCCCTTGGCCAGGGACATGCAGGTGGCGATCAAATACCTCCGCAAATACAGCACGCCCCGATAGAGTCTGACCGCTTGGCCAAGCGCTGGGTTGCTATCGTTGCAGCCGGGCCTGCTCGGCGGCGAGCCGTTGTTTCTGCCTGAGCGAGGTGCTGAGTTTCACCGCCGCCGCAAACGCCGCCTCGGCGGCCTCCGACTGGCCGGTCTCGGCCAGCAAGTCGCCGAGCCTTTCCTGCAACATCGCGCTGCCCTTGGTCTCGGGCAACTGGCGCAGGTGCGCGATCGCCGCCTTGGCCGGGGCACCTGCGGCGAGCCCCTGGTTCACGGCAAGCAGATGGAACCACTCCAGCATCGGGCTGTTCCGCTTGGCCAAGTCCGCCCGCAATGCCTCCGGCGCCCGGCCGAACGGGCGGTAGAGCGGGTCACCGACAAAGACGGTCTGCCACGAGAGCGCGCGCGTCGCGGCGTAGCCGGCCTCGCCAAACGTGAACCCGTCCTGGATGAGCCGCGAAAAGAAGAGCGGCTGATCCGGGGTCAGCTCAAGGTACGGCTCGAAGACGCTTCCAAAGGTGGCCGTGGCGCCTTTCCGGACGAACGGCCCGATCCATCGGGCGTACGCGTCGCGGATCATCGAGCCGTTGAACGAATGCAGATGGTACGCGATGGCACCCGGCATGAACTCAACCGTCGACTCGGCAAACACTCCCTCGACGTTGATGCCGTACCAGCCGGCGTAGAAGGCGATATGGCTCGCGGGGAAACCAGCCGGCAGCGTCTCCGGTTTTTCATCCACCACCGTGGTGAAGCCGCTCCGGCGGGTGATCTCGCCGACCCGCCGGAGCCGGTCATCCCCGGCCTTGAACGGGCCGCCGGCAAGGCCGCGAAGATCGATGTAGGCGCGCCCCCAAAGTCCGTCCCGCTCGGCGGCGATCGCACGGTCCACCAAGCGCTTGGCCAGGCTTGCGGACGGGCCGTCAAGCCGTGCCACCATCAGCACGCCGTTGGCGGGGGAAATTTGCCCGGCATCTGCCTGCCGGAAAATGGGGTTGGCGACGATCCCGAACCGCTTCGGCGCTTGGCCAAGCTGCGGCAGCATCGCCAACTCGCTGTCCACCGAGGCCTCGTTGCGGCGCAGCGAAGAGGGCGCCTCGCGGCGTCCTTCCTCCTCCAGTGCGTCATCCTTGTCCACGCGGATCGGCACGCCCCAGCACGGCACCAGGTAGCGGATCGACGCCGTTTTGCCGTCGAGCAGGTTGCGCTTGGCCAACTCGGCGGCCAGCGGTTGCTCGAGTTGTGTCGTGAACTCCTGGCGCGAGATAGTGTGTCCGCTCGACAACGGCAACCCGATGAGATGATTCGCCGGTACGGCGCGAAGCGTGGCGTAATGCTCCGCAACTGCCTTCGACTCCGGCAGTTTGCTGTTGAACAGCACAGCCACGTCTTCCCCCTGCCCAGGCGCAGCGCACTTGGCCAAGGCGATGACCGTGAGCAAAACCAGCTGTCGTTTCATGTCATGCAGAACTTCATTCCATCGTAGGCGAACCGGACGCCGTTGGGCAGTTCCGCCTCGTCGCGGTCGTGGTCATAATAGTCAGTGAGATGGGACAGGACGGTTTCACCGGCGCCAATGCGGCGGGCGGTGGTGAGCGCCTCGTCCAGTGTCATGTGCGACGGATGCTCGTGCGGTCGCAGGGCGTCCAGAACGGCGACTTGCACCCCCTTGGCGGCCTCGACCGCCGCCGGCGACACCGCCTTGCAGTCGTTGTAGTAGGTCAGGCGCCTGGCATCGCCCTGCTCAAACAAAAACCCGAGCGACCCCATGCTGCCGTGTGTCTGCTCGAACGGGGTGATCCGCAAGTCGCCCAACTCGAACGCCCCGTCGATGAGATGCGGTTCCGGCTTGAAGTAGCCGCGCATGAGCGGCCCCTCGAAGGCGTACCGATAAACGCGCCGGAGGGCAGTCATCGTTTTTTGATCGGCATAAAGCGGCATCGGGAGGTGGCCGTTGATCGCGCAGAACCGGCGGCAGTCGTCCAGCCCCATGACGTGGTCCGCGTGCGAGTGGGTGACCAGCACGGCATCGACGTGCCGGATGCCCTCGCGCAACGCCTGTGTCCGCAGATCCGGGGTCGCGTCGACCAGCACGCGAATCTCGTCGGTTTCAATGTAGACCGACGAGCGGGTGCGGTGGTTCTTTGGGTTGGCCAAAAACTCCGGTGGATAGTCGGCCCCGATGATCGGCACGCCCTGCGACGTGCCGGAGCCAAGGATGGTCAGGTTGAATTTCACTCCGTTTTGTTTTGCCTCCGCTCCGATCTGTTTCCACATTCGCCCGCGTCCGGCGCATGCTGACCGATCTCCGCATCAAGAACCTCGCCCTTGTCAACGACCTGGCCATTCAGTTCGGCCCGGGCTACAACTCGATCACCGGTGAGACCGGCGCCGGCAAGTCGATCCTCATCGGCGCGCTGGGCCTCGTGCTCGGCGAGCGCGCGGATCGCACCCTCATCCGGGACGGCGGCGGCCACTGCTCGGTCGAGGCAATAATCGACACCGTCGGCCTTGGCAAAGCATTTCACGTGCGCCTCGACCAAAACGGCATCGACCCGTGCGAGGACGGGCAACTGTTTCTCAAGCGCAGCTTCTCCGCCACCGGCGGCAACCGGCAATTCGTCAACGGATCCCCGACCACCCTCGCCGTGCTGGCCTCCATCGGCGAATGGCTGGTGGACATCCATGGCCCGCACGATCATCAGTCGTTGCTTAAGGCCGCGCGGCAGCTCGACATCCTCGACGCCTATGGCGGGCTGGAGGCGCAGCGGAACGATTTCGCCGCGCTCGTCGATCAGCAGGCTGCCTTGGCCGCGCAAAAAGCCGGGTTGATCGTCGACGAGGACGCCTACGCGCGCGAACTGGATTTGCTGCGCTTTCAAGTCAGCGAAATCGAGTCGGCGCAACTCAAGCCGGACGAGGAGCCGGAACTCGAGCAGGCGTTTCAGCGGGCCACCCACTCCGCGCGTCTCGCCGAATTGGCCGTCGAGGCACGCAGACTCATCGACAACGGCGAGCCCAGCGCAACCGACTTGACCGCCGCGCTTGGCCGCGCACTGCAGGAGATGGCCGGGATCGACGCCGGGGCGGAATCGCTGCTCACCGAGCAAAGTGCGGTCAGCGCGCAGTTGGCCGACTTGGGCGCGGCGATCGCCGATTACGCCGAGCGGTTAAGCCTCGACCCGGCACAAATGAAACGCGTCGAGGAACGGTACAACCTCGTGCAGACGCTCAAGCGGAAATACGGATCAACGCTCGCCGAGGTGATCGCGTTCGGCGGCCAAGCGGCCAAGCGCCTGGCCGCGCTCGAGGGGCGCGACGAGGAGTTGGCCCGACTGAACGCCGAGGCGGCCAAGCTCGACGAACAGATCCAAGCGCTTGGCCAAGCGCTGAGCGCCGAGCGAAAGGCCATCGCGCCCAGGCTCGTCGAGGAGGCGGAACGGCAGTTGAACGACTTGGGGTTTTTGCAGTCGCGCTTCGATGTGGAGATCATCGACCCCAGCGAGCTTGGCCAAGCGGAGGCCGCCGTGTCGCGAACCGGTTTTGACCAGATCGAGTTTCTGTTTGCGCCGAACCCCGGCGAGCCGTTCAAGCCGCTCAAGGCGATCGCGTCGTCCGGCGAGATGGCGAGAGTGATGTTGGCGCTCAAGACCGTGCTCGCGGCGCAGGACCGCATTCCGGTGCTGGTGTTCGACGAGGTCGACTCCAACGTCGGCGGCGAGACTGCCGGGGTGGTCGGCGCAAAAATGAAACAGATCGGTGCCAAGCGGCAGGTGCTTTGCATCACGCATTTGGCCCCGGTGGCGGCGGCGGGGCACCAACACTACCTCGTCGCGAAGGAGATCGTTGACGGCCGGACGTTGACGCGCGTCGCGCCGCTCGACGGCGAAGCCCGCGTGGAGGAATTGACCCGGATGCTGGGCGGCGGAGGCGCTGCCGCCCGCCAACACGCCGAGTCGCTGCTCGACAGCCCGAAATAACGCTTCCCCGGGGAAGGGCCTTGCCTTAGGCTCCGCCGTCCCGCG
>JACKQG010004233.1_pt1 | contig 16781 bp, 19 predicted proteins | sample 8237621 | NCBI WGS metagenome assembly JACKQG01 (sample SAMN15677084, study PRJNA649215) | marine metagenome | biome: marine; feature: Black Sea; material: saline water; isolation source: suspended particulate matter (SPM) from the Black Sea western gyre | collected 2013-06-09/2013-06-10 | depth...
TTCCTCAAGGGTAGAAAAACGAATCACCATCCCGGGAGGTAAAGTCGTTGTAAGGGCAGCTCGAGCTCCTTGTCCTTCCCAATCACAATGGACCATTAGCGTGCGGGTATTCTGTTTAAGGTGACCTTTTTCCCAGAAAACGGTGGAACGCTCTCCCGCTTTGATCTGACAAGTAAGGGGTGGGGGATTCCATTCGAAAGTTAGGGGTACAGGGTTGCCCAAGAGGAGCGTGGGTTCTCGATTTTTGAGCTTAAAGTGAAGTGAGACATCGGCCGCTAGACCTGGCTCTGTTTCCTCTGTAGGAGAAAGGAGAATCGCGGCTTGGGGGAGATCGATGATTGCCGATCCATCCCACCCCATCGGTGCCACCGACAATGGGGGAATCTCCCCCTCTCCCGTTTCCCAGTGGGGAGAGAAGGGAAACGCTAGGGTGTTCTCTTCAAAGAGCCCCCCTTCAATCTCTTTTCCCAAACAGAGAGTCCTCAAAGCAGGAAAACGCCCCTCTTTTGCTAAGAAAGTACGAAGTGCCTCGTTTTCAAGGGATTCATAAAGGGTCGTTAGGTCCCACTTGCCGCCCATTCGTCCTTGAATGGGGAAGATCTCAATAAAGAGGAGTTCATCTCTTCCACCAATCTCCAACCACAGGGGGGTTAAGTCGCCAAGATCGGCACTGTTAATGAAGGAAGTCGTCCCTTCTGCTCCATCTGTAAGGAGAAGGGTCATGCGCGGAATCGTAGGGGGGACAGACCAAATCGCCTCTAACGTCGTCAAGAACCCGGTAGAACCTCCCTTGTTGAGGGGGGACGTGAGTAAGGGGTCAATTTGAGCGAGCCCCGTGGCTGTAGAGAAAGGTGAGGAATCCCCTGCACGCCAAAACCGATAAGTGCTGTTGTGAGGGGTAACTTCCAGATGACGAGCAAGTGAAACGGAGGGGTCATCTTGTGCCCCAGCCATCGAACCGGACAAGTCCAAAACGACATTGATTTCAACCCCCCTTTGGCATGCAAGAAGTATCAATAGCACCCATGGAGAGACCTGTTGACGCAAAGCGTTGCTAGAGAATCTCGATTTCGTCATCCCTCTCCTCAGGTAAGAGGTGGCCCTCAAAGAGTGGAAACCAACGCATTCTCTCACGGGCCCAAACGACCAAACAAGGATGAACAGGCTTGAGTGTGGGATGAGGAGATTCACCGGGCATCGGCTCCAAAAAGTCGTCATGATTCTGAAATGTAATTATGGACGCAACTTGTAGAACGATATCGACCGCAGATTGGGCGTCTGGGCGCCAATGATCACCGATACATATCCAACCCAAATTCTTCCCTGGATTTCCCGGACGACAGTCCACATTGGGGTGCCATACCACAGCGCCACCATCTACAACGGGAAGCAAAGAACGGTTGGCTAAGGGATAATCTCGCATAAAGGTAAACCTGACTGAAAGAGGCTTGGTGCTCTCTTTCCAAAGAGAGCCTTTGTCCTTGTGGTCAGAGGGTAGTTTGTAAGAAGGATCCACAAAGGCTGAATGGGGATATCCACCACAAGCCTGTGTAGCTAGGAGATGGGGTAATCGGTAATGAACCGTAAAAGAATCAGGCGCCATCTGCGGATTTGAGGGGGGATGGGTGAGATTGTATCCAGGTGGAAGAGCGACCACAATCTCTGGATGATCACTGAATCTATCTATGACGCCTTGGTCGCCCCAAAGCTCGTTCCGAATCCTACGCGTTCTCACTTTACTTGTAGCATGGGCCCCATAGACCCATCCCTTTTGGTTTGAGGGGTAAGACTAGGTGCCGCTTAAGGATAGAAGGGATGGGGAGAAAGATAGCATCCCGCCCATCCTTAGCCAAAAAGGAGGCAGCTTCTAACCAACCTCTTGGGCCATTCCATAACGCAAAGATATCCGTCGCTTGTCCCATCGCATCCATAAAAGCCTTCCGCTGCGATTCGAACAGCCGGAGAGCGAAATACCTTCTGTCGTTCTTATGAAGATACGAGAGTCTATTGCGAAAACGCATCTGATAAGTCTTAGCCATGGAGAGAAAAGTTTCAGAGGGTAGCGTGCTAAGGGGTAAAAGATGGCAAGAGGGAGGTAGATGTTGAGGTAGGAATAGAAGTTCAGACATGACGCCTTGAATCTCTCTGCGGAGACGCTCCTCTTCGGCCTGCGCTAGATCTAAAACTCTTCCGTGAACCCCATCTAAAGTGCCCGTCACGTCCTCAAGTGCAAGTGAGAATTCATCCCACTTCAATCTAGTCTCAGATTCAAAAAGAGAGAATGAAGAGATCTCTTCTTCTGTTTTAGCCTGCAAGTGAACGAGCGTTTCAAGCCCGGCATTCGTCTCTGAAACGACTCCCTCTAACTGAGAGTATCTCAAGGATAGACCATCTAGTTCCTCTCTAAAAGAAGAATCAGGTGTGGTGATCAGAGTGTCTTGGAAAACGCCCCACTCACTTTCAAGTTCTTGGAGATCCGCAGCCAACGTCGCCACTTCAAGCGTCAGCAGATCATCCTCATTATTAGCTTCCACGGCTAGAGTCTCGGATGCGGATGTCGTTTCGATTCCGTCTTCACCAAGGGATGGGGGTCGGTTTTCCCACATCATGAAAGCTCCCATCGCTAGGAAAGCAAGAAGAAGAACGATCGATTGTTTGCTTAACGACTTGCGTAGTGCCGAAAGGCGGGTCGCCAACTTCTCGACTTCGGCGTTTAGGTCGCTCTCTTGCGGAAGCGAGGCAGGAATACTCTGAGCCTCATCACCTTCCCGTAAACAACCAAACCACCCCTCTTTGCCTGATTGGGGGTCGACCACCAAACCAACCATGCCCGGCACCCCAAATAAGCTCTTGTGACACGTTTGGTCCCATGAGCTATAGAAGATGCCGTGTCCCGGATGGCTGTGCCACCATCCCACGACACGCATGTCGGGATACTCAATGGCCGCTTGGGCGCCCAAACGACTCAGTTCCTCTTCGTCCAATTCAAAGCGAACAGAAGTGCCTCTCCCTTCTTTCCCATGGAGCAACGCCTTGGGTTGGCACAAGAGGCCCGACAAGGGGTCGTTGGGGTCGGCAACGATGCGCCCCACCAACAATCCACCTGTCTCTTTTCCGCGGGCCTTCTTTGCCAAGCGGAACGCTTCTTTAACGAGACCCTCTCCATGTTCAATCCTCACGGGAAATCGACTTTCAATGACATCAATGTCGTCCATTATGGTCCTCCAAATCTCTTTTCAAATGCGGTCCGGTCTTCTTTGAATGAAAGAATAAGGACTTCGTCACAATCGGGAGCCATACCCAAATACTCATGCATCGGTGGTAAAGACCACGCCTTGGGAGACAAATCTAAGGCGGGCAGCCCCTTGTGAATGTGCCCCCCTTCAGCTACAGCAAGTCCCCAAGAGGGGTCAAACCCTTCTTGGTCGCAACAGACACCAGCCAGATCACCTAAGAACCAATCGGGAGAAAGGATGGGATGAACAGTTTGACATGCGGGGCACGTCGCTTCTATCTTCGTTTCGACACCAATATCCAAAATGGCGTACTTACTTCCCAAGCTATCTTGAACCAAGTCGACCATTTCACCAAGGGAGGTGGAACCCCAATCACTATCCAAGACTAAAGTGCGGCTTGGTGGTTGAGCCTCTTTAGATGCGGGTGGAAATCTCTCAAGCACATAGTCATTTGAAAAGCCCTGCCCAACGAGAGCATGCCCACGCAGGGGACGAGGACGTCCCTCACCATTCTGGTGTAGACGCTTAAGCGCTTCTTGTACTAAGAAAGCGCCGCAAAGCGAGGCAGATAGGGGTGTCGTAGCGATATGACCACCTTGATGGGCACGTATCTGAATATCTCGACATGAAACGCCCCCCGCCACAACGCCTTCGGGCAAGAGGTCGGCGTACCGGTGAGATTGAGGCAAGGAGTGGTCAAAGGGTTGAATCTGGAAACCTAAAGCAGAAATAGCACCATCCAAATGGTCGACTCCCGCCAACCATGCTAACTTATCCAAGTGGAGTCGGGCTGGCACATTATCTACGCAACCAATGACAGCATTGCAGATGCGAACGAGACCTACCCCCACAACTTCTTGGAGGGACTTTGGAAGAGGAATGACTTGAACATCGGGATTCAGGGCCCGCAACGCTTGGGCAGCAGCAACCGCTTTGTTTTCACCTTCATCTGATTCGCGAAAGAGAACACTTCGAGCCAGATTGGTTCTCTCCACATCGTCGTTATCCACAATGTAAATAGTCCCTGCTCCCAACAAAGCTAAGTTTTTCAGCACTTCATTCCCAATAGCACCGGCACCTACCACCAAGAATTTCGAGGCACGAACACGTGCAGAATCCCACCAGGGCATGAGTTCTAGACGCTCATACCTACCTTCAACCTCTTCATCCCACTCTATCGGTTCAGGAACTGTCACCCTGCAATCATGCGCTCCTTAATCTCTAAGCGATCCCCATTCTGAATCCCTCCTTCCTGGAGCGTGGTTCGGTCGCCCATCTGTCCAGATGTCCTTTTGCAATATAGATACCTAGCGATTGGCTGGCCATCTTCATGGGTGGTGGGCAAGCTCCATAACGACTCGCACTTCTTAATGAGTTTATGAGCCTCTGTATGGGGGGGCAACTTAAATTCGTTGCTTCGGGTCCCTACACTATTCGTTACGACGACTTTAATCTTTTCCATTCCCTAGATTCTATCGTCAACATGAATGGGCATTCAAGAGGCAGAAACGACACAATTCCTTCCCGAGTTCTTGGCTTGATACAACGCTTCATCTGCTTCTTTTACCAAGTGCACAGCGTCTCGATTAGCATCTGTAGATTGCCAAGTAGCAACCCCAATACTAGCTGTTATAGACAAGGGTGAGGTATGCAGAGAGAACGGTTTGGACTCCAATGAGCTACGAATACGCTCTGCTACATGGACGGCTTCGCTCGATCCCGTATCTGGTAAAACCAAGAGGAACTCTTCGCCACCAAAGCGACATGCAATATCGATTTCTCGAATAGCATTTCGAATTCTCTCTGCTGTTTCCTTAAGAACACAATCTCCTACGTCGTGTCCATAGCTGTCGTTCACAGTCTTAAAGTGATCAAGATCAACCATCACCACTGACAAGGGGTTTCCAATGCGTCGTGCCCGCGCCCATTCTCGGTGCAGTGCAGGGTCAAAAAAGCGCCGCAACCAAAGCCCTGTTAACGAATCAGTAAGGCTAAGGCGCACGGTGGATTCATACTTTAGGGCGTTCGACAAGGCGGTTCCCAATTGACTGGACAGACCTTCCAACAACGCCATGAGGTCGGTAGAAAAGAGACCAATATCTGGATCATCCACATTCAAGACTCCAATCGGTTCACCGTGGGAAATCAACGGGAGAATGCCAAAAGCACCTGTTCGAAAGTTCTCCTTCTTCTCTCGACCCAATTCCGATTCCATATCATTTACAAAGCGGGGCTCTTTGCACTGTATCGCAGACCAAAGAAGCGAAGAAGGTTCGCGGGGAACAGCTAGTGAAGAGGACAAAGACCAGTCATCTCGATTATGAGCCCACAGCCGCAATTGGCTCTTATCTTCGTTCAGCAAGAAGATGGATAAGCCCTTTAGGCTGGCCAAAGACGGAAGGTCTGTGACAACGACATCAAGAATCGCCTCCATTGAAAGACTTGATGAGATGCGCTTGGAAAACTCCGCCAACCGAGCCATCTTGTCTCGAGCCCGCCGCATCGCATCGTAAAGACGCGCATTCCTAATCGCCTTTGCAATTTCCTCTGAGAGGACCCTTAGGACTCTTACATCAAAGGGGTGAAAATCATCTTTTCGCTGAGACTCTACCGTAATCACACCTAACGTCTCTTCATCTCCCTTGATCGGCAAAGCCAAGGCGCTTTCTGTTCCAGGAATCGCTTCTAAGAACCGCTTCTCTTTCGATACATCCCCCACTAAGATGGGTTCACCTTCAGATGCGGCAACGATCGTCAAGCTATCACCTTTAGGCAATACAAACCCCAGTGGAAGGTGGCGCGGTGTTTCACCTGCACGTGCGCGCAATGTCAATTCACCATCCAATCTGTAAAGGAAGATAAGGACATGGTGATACCCCAATTCTTCATGAATCGCCTTAGCGACATGAGCTAATACCTCGCTCGTATTGAGACTTTCTAGTGTGCGTCTAGAGACTTTCAGAATCGTCTCCATTTCTCGGGCTCGTTTCCGGCTAATCGCTAGGGCATCGGCATACCGCAAGGCGACGCCCAGTTGAGAGGCAAAGACCTCAAGTACATCCACATCTTTAGGAGAAAACGCCTCCCTACGAGCACTCTCAATATCGAGCACCCCCATGAGTTCCTCTTCAACAAAGACAGGAAGAGCGAGTTCAGAGAGGGCTCCTTCTATCCCGGGTTCAAAGAAAGGGTCAGTCGTTACATCATTCGCCAAATAGGTTTGACCCGAGGAAACGACTTGCCCCAAGACACCATCCAAAGCGGGGTGGTGAAACGCTTCTGGAAAGGGGGATTCGCCCGGCCCCGCATAGGCGACAAGGCGAAGAAAAGCTCCTTCTAAGAGGAAGAGTGAGACATGGCGGAACGAAAACCCAGTTTGAGCTTCGGTTACAGCAACCTTAAGGAGTTTGTCAAAATCATCGACCTGACCCAGTCCTTTCGCCAATCCAGCCAAAAGGCGTAGGTAAGGGGACTCTATATTGGGGGGAGATTCGCTTTCCTTCACCCCCTCATCCTACCCAGTGCCCCTCTTACTTAGTGAAGTGGAATCTGAATCAGGTCCCCAGGGCGAATCTTGGAAGGGTCAATATCACGATTTAGATCCACAAGGTCTTGGAGGTCAATATCTAGCTCGGAAGCGATTTTCCAGAAAGTATCACCTTGCCGCACTTGGAACCAACCCTCTTCTAAGGGTTGGGGTTGGGGAGGAGCTGTCCAAGGCGGAATCAAGAGACGCTGTCCAATCTCTATGTGGTTACTTGAAATCTGATTGACCTCTTTGATCGCCCTAATCTCCACATCGAATTGAACGGCGATGGATGAGAGAGAATCTCCACGACGCACCACATAGACTTGGAGCTCTTCTTCCTCTCTTTTTTCTAGGGGGATTTCTGAGTCGCTAGGAGGTCCAAAAGCTAATCCTTCAGGAGTCAGTCTATCTTCCTCTAGGTCTGTATTCTCTAAAGCATCCATAGGGTATGTCGCTGAAGGGGGGGGAATAGGACCGGGTCGTGGACCCTTCTCCACCACTTCTTGGCTTTGATTTCCCCACTGAGAGAGTCCCCAGACCAGTGTCAATGCCAGAAGCGAAGGCCAAACCAACTTTGGTAGAGTGGTGGTTTGTTTGGAGAAACGTCTCAAGGTGAAGATTGCCACCTAGATAAACAGAGAACAGAGCGCATAACGATACCTTCCTAGTGCTCGGTTCGCGCATCCGAGAATGTGGTGGAAGGGGAGGCACCTGGGTGGAAAACCAACCCCTTCCACAAAGAGTATAGCTGAACTTGAGGTCGATTAGGGGTCTTGGTGAAGGCTTTGATGAGGATTTGCCCCCTATCGTGAAGGTTGGGAGGGCATCCCGGGTAAATTGAGGTTGGGAATCGTAAAGAGTCCATTCTCGTGAATCGTCTCTCCATCTAGGAGGATGCGACCTCCCTGTCGCATGTCCAGAACCATATCCCAATGGAGGGCACTTAGGTTTCTTGAACCTGTTTGAGGATAGCCCCTACCCAAAGCCAAATGAATCGTCCCTCCGATTTTCTCGTCAAAGAGAATGTTCTTGGTGTGCCGTTGGATCGCATAATTCGTTCCAATGGCGACCTCCCCTACTGTCCGAGCGCCCTCATCCAAATCAAGGAGGGCAAGGAGATGTTCTTCGCCCTTGGCGGCTTGGGCATCCACCACAACTCCAGAAGAGAACTTGAGTCGAATGTCCTCAACCAAGACTCCTTGGTACAGTGTAGGAAATCGATAACGAATCTCCCCTTCTACAGACTCTTCAATAGGAGCAGAAAAGACCTCTCCATCAGGGAAGTTCAGCGTACCTGAACAGGGTATCCATGTCCGTCCTAATACCGACATCTTGAGGTCTGTATCAGGAGCAAGAAAGTGGATTTCCTTACCCTTGTTCAAGACTTGAGCCAACTGTTCCTGAGCCCGTCCAAACTGACGCCAAAAGAGGACAGGATCTTCTTCGTCCAAATGTCCTGCCTTGGTGATGAACTCCTCAAACTCGGGCAAGGACATCCCTGCTTCTTTGGCTTGAGCTTCGGTAGGAAACAACGTACCAACCCAAGTAAACTCACCCTTATTGGTGCGATCAAAGGTAATCTCCATAAGAGGTTCGCTCGCTTTACGCAGGAGGGCGACCTTGTCGGAGGGCAATCCCGCTAGGAGTCGGGGGTTTCCCGAGGATCCAATGGAGATACGGGCATCAATCTCCTTCGCTTCTTCCCTATCAGTAGGCCATTGATACCCAATCTGCTCATCCGAGCCTTCTCCAATGAGGAGGGGCGTCAGGGCTTCCATCCCAAGTTTCATGTGGGGGAATCCACCCGCCTTGAGGACTTCTCGGTAGACTTCCTTGAGGAGTGGCTCGCCAAGGGGATTTCCTCGAATCTCTACTTTCCATCCCGGTTGAACTCCTACTGAGTAATGGACCAACAAACGAGCCCACCGACGAATGATACTCATTCTCTTCCCCCGGATGTAATATGTCTCTCTCGGCTCTCTTCACGCATGGCATCTATGCGGCGTCCTACTCTCTTTAGCGACTTGATGAGTTGCCCCATCCCCATCGTCACAATGCCTGTACTTGCGAGGATTGTGCCCACCAAGTGGCTCGTTCTTTCCCCTTCAGGTGACGTAAAAGCAATGATGATACCCCCCAGTATCAATGCCCCCCCCACCCCAGCCATTACGGCACCAGAAATCCCCATCTCCTCCCCCCGAATGGATGCGACCATCTTATGAAAACCCTCTCTCAAGGCGGGTTCGCTGGGATAGGAGAACTCACTGAGGAGAAAGCGCTTTGGCTTCTGTTTTACCCAAGCTATCAACTCCATTTCGGAGGAGGCAAGGTCCTTCTTGTCTTGGGGAGACAGATGGGCAAAGGTAAGGATAGATAGTCGGAAATGAGCGGGACTCCCCGTTCGGTCCAATTGGATCGTCCCTAAGGCGATGCGTTGACCGGGGAGAAGGGTCTCAAGAATCGTTCTGGTGATCGCCAAGAATCTATTCTACGGGGATGATTAGGATAGAGGTATGGAAATGGAGACTTCTGAAGTGATTCTAAGGAGGCACTTGGCGGATGGGCGCTTTGCGGTTGCCCAATGTCGTGAAGGTGGGTGGTTGGTACAGATCTTTGATCCCCTCATCACAGAACCTGCAGACCGGGCAAAGATTCAAGAAGAGGGGATTGCTCATCTGGATTATGTCCTGAAACATCCTGAAGTCTTTCTCTTGGAGGAGATTCCCTGCAAGAGTCCCGCAGGGGCAAGGAATACATTGGCAAAACTCTCCTCAGATTCAATCCAAGACTCTGAGCCTATGAGTGATGTGGTGTTCCTATGGGTCGGTGCTCTTTTTGTCGTGGGGGGGCTGGTAACGACCGTTCTCCTCATTCTGGACGAGAGTGCCGAAAGCAAGGCTCTTGGATTGGTGCCGTTCGTCATTGGCATTGCTTTCATCGGTATCTCCCAGATGCTCTCATTGCTCAAAGCGTTGCTTGATAAACTGGGTCGCAAGTAGTGGCGCTTCTTGACCGACTCCGAAGGGGTTCGGGGTTCATTCCTGAAGTCGTTGACGAGGGTATACTGTTGATTCAGCCTGATGGGGCTAGGCTCGTTCTTAGCGAAGAGGTTACCTACAAGGAGAAGAGACATGGTCCCAACCATAGAGGCGGGGTCTTGTCACCGTTGGGGTTACACCTACTAGATCAGTGGGTTCTCTTCCCTCCAGGGAAGGTGGGGCTAACTGGTTGGGCAACTGTACCCCAGGGGCTACCGCTTCTCGTTTCTACTAGAGACTTGTATATCTTGAACAATGATCTAGAGATTGCAGAGAGAACTCTCCCCCCAAATAGAGACAGAATGGAGGGTATTCTCCTATTTGCAGCCTCAATCATATCTGGTGCAAGAGAGGCTGGATTGGAGGAGCTAACTGGGTTGTGGAAGGGCGGGCAACCTTCCTTCAAGCTAAAACTCTAGATTATTTGATTCCCTTCGCCTTCCCTTGGGAAGGGCAAAGAGTGGACAGGGGGCAAGAACCACAGTCTGGTTTCTTTGCATCGCAGGGTCCTCTTCCCAATTGGATCGCTCTTCCTCCATAAGGAATCCACGCATCCTTGGGGAGTAACGCCATAAGATCCTTTTCCACGATTATTGGGTTCTTTGATTGGGACAAAAGGAGGCGCCTGCTGACCCTGCCTATATGGGTATCCACCACCACACCACTCACGATTCCTTCTTCGCCTAGGACGACGTTCGCGGTCTTCCGCCCTACCCCCGGTAGAAGAATGAGGTCTTCCATCCTTCGGGGCACTTCCCCACCAAAGTCAGATACGAGCCTTCTGGCTAGACCTCGTATCGCCACACTTTTCTGCCGAAAATACCCTGTGCTCCTTATCAGGTCTTCCACATCCTTTTGTCTCGCTCCTGCCAGAGCAATGGCGTCGGGATAGAGTCCAAATAGCGTAGGGGTGACTCTGTTGACTTGTCTATCTGTTGTCTGGGCTGATAGAACGACCGAGACCAAGAGTTGGAATCGGTTCTCATGGATCAAAGCTGTCTCATATTGGGGATATGCGGTTGCCAAGAGAGAGAGAATCGTTGGAATGGGCGGGGAATGAGCCACCAATTCATTCTACAATGGGGGTATGTCATCAACGACTGTTCTTGCTCCTACCCGCATCGATTTGGCAGGGGGCACTTTAGATATATGGCCCTTGACTTTATTGGTCAAGAATCCTTCTACTTTGAATGTCGCCATTTCTCTGGAAGCGGAGGTCCAAGTCACACCTGCGAAGAGCTGGGAGGTCGTTGCCGAAGATATAGATGTTTCGGTAGCTTTTCAAGGATTGGATGACCCCGTACTAGACAGACTTCCCCTTATAAGGGAGGTACTTCATTCGACCCCCCTCAAGGAACCCCTCCACATCCGGACCCACTCGGCTGTTCCTCTTGGATCAGGGTTAGGAGGTTCGTCCACCTTGGTGGTCGCCTTGCTCAAAGCGCTTGATCCCGCCCGAAAGGGATGGGGGTTGGTGAAAGAAGCAAGGAATATTGAGGGGGGGATGCTCCGTTTGCCTCCTGGATTTCAGGATGCGGGAGCGGCGGTTTTTGGGGGTATCTCCCATTTCTGTTGGAGTATGAAGGGCTGGGAGAGAGTGAGTAGGGAACTTTCTTCTTGGCTTTCTGAAAGGATGACCTTGGTTTTTTCTGGTGCGACTCGCTTTTCAGGTACGACAAACTGGGATGTCTTCAAAGCTGGGTTTGACGGAGACAAGGGCGTTTTGGGCTCTTTGGAGCGGATTGCAATTTCCTCGTATGAAGCGTTTGAAGCTCTGATCAACGAAGATGTGGAGAGGTTGGCTGAATCCCTTGCCCAAGAGATGAATGCGCGTATCCACTTGAACTCTGATATCTTGAGTCCTGTTATGGAAGAGCAGATTGAAGCGAGTTTGGGGGCTGGGGCACTCGTAGGGAAAGTATGTGGTGCGGGTGGTGGAGGCTGCTTCCTCTTACTCCATCCCCCTGCAAGAAGAGAGGCCATTGCACAGACCGTTGAAGAAAAGGGAGGCACAGTTCTTGCTGCAACACCTCAAAGCAAGGGCGTTCGTACCATTTGAACAGCGGGATCATCTTTGACTTGGACGATACCCTTTGTGATACAAGGGGACAGTTGGTGATGGTTGCTCATAGAGAGGCGTCCGAGGCGATGAGAAAGGCGGGGTTGCACTTCTCGGTAGATGAGATTCTAGACAAGCGACTTTTCCACTGGAAAGAGAATCCCCGAGGTGATATTGACCTCTTGACGAGTGAATCTTTGGGGGGTGGAAGGGGTGAGGCAGAAGCAGGAAGGAAAGCCTACTTGGAGAGACCTGTGGGAGCGTTAGACCCCTTACCCGGAGCGATTCCGTTGTTACACGCTCTATCGTCTTGGAAAAGAGCGTTGGTAACGAGAGGTTCGCCCATAACACAAGGAGAAAAAATCAAGCTATTGGGGTTTGGTTCGTTCTTCGACTCGATCCATATTGTCCCTTCCCATCTCTCTAAGAAGGGCACCTACCAAGAGGTGGTTGAGGAGTGGGGATTGCCTCTTTCTCGAGTCGTGGTGGTCGGGGACCGTCCCGATAAAGATATTGAACCAGCAAGACGATTGGGTTTAAGGACGATTCGGTTTCTCAACGGAGAGTTTAGAGAGGTCGCTCCCTCAAGAAAATCTGAGCGAGCGGACGCCGAAGTAGAGAGACTTGAGGAGATTCTCCCCTTGCTGAAAGAGTGGCTTCTTACTGATTGACAACGGCTTCGGGGTCGATAGAGGACAGAGTCCCCCATATGGAGGGGTGTAGCCAACCCCCCACCAAGGTCTTATAGGTTTCGTACGGGATATAGAGGGTTCGGGAGCGTTGCCCAGATTTGCTGGTAAGAATCGCTTGGACTCGGTTCGCTTCCTCAAGGTTGAGCTCCTCATAGGGAAAGTGGAATTCGTAACCACCCTTTCCTGAAACCAAGTAGATATCTCCTTCGTAGTTTAGGAGCAACTCTGCCTGGCGTGCTCCATCCAATGAAGTGACAGAGACCTCATTGAGGTACCGAAGCCATTCTTCTCCTTCTCCGCGACGGTATCCATAGTGGAAGTCAAGTCGGATATCTCCTGATAAGGGAATCCAAGCAGGACCTTCAGGGACAAAAGTGGTCAAGCTGTCAGTCCCCAAATCACCACAGACCAAGGTGGTGGGAGGGGAGCCTTCTGATTGAACAACGACCGTAGGTCCTTGCCTTTCGATCGTGGCAACCTGATTGTCCTCGCTATCTAAGAACTCCCCGGTTCTCTCTTCCGAAGAGACGGGCCATGTGATCGACCCGATTCTCGCCAAGCCTCCTCCATCAAGAGGTCGTCCCTGAACCAAGAATATCTGGTGAGGCGCGTCTACTTCGTCTTCGTGCACCCTATAAAGCACCAGGGGTTGTTCGTCTCCTAAAGCAGCCACAATCTCCTTTCCTCTTTCGTTAGAGAGCGTATTCAGGCAGGGCTCCCATGAAAGAAAGTAACGGTGATAATCGACTTCTGGCTCGTTTGTAGCTCCTAGGATATCATCGGTGGGGGAGCCCAAAATAGCGTCCGTTGGTGAGAGGTTTTCCGGCATTCCACAATCTGCTCTACACGACGCTTCAATCATTTCGTAGGGCACTGATTCCATTCCATGATCTTCTAGACACCGTTCAAGACAGGACTCGGAGTCGTCCGGTTCCGGTAGGGGAGCGCACGGGTTTGCTGGGGAACAGGGGTTGGAAGGGGCACAAGGATTGGCTGGACTGCAAGGGTTTGCTGGGGCGCAGGGGTTGGAAGGGGCACAAGGATTGGCTGGACTGCAAGGGTTTGCTGGGGCGCAGGGGTTGGAAGGGGCACAAGGATTGGCTGGACTGCAAGGGTTTGCTGGGGCGCAGGGGTTGGTTGGGCTACACGGATTCTCCAGATCTTCGGACTCATGCTCTGGGGTGGGGGTGGAGGATGTTGAATCAGATTGGGACTCCTTCGGGGTACACGAAGCAAACAGAATAAGAATAATAGGGATAAGGCGAAAGAAGTTCATTAGGGGGATTCTATGGGTGGGGATAACTCTAGAATCTCCCTAAGTGCAAAACTCATGAGAAAGGTCCCTTTTGTCGCTATTGCCGGAAACATCGGGTGTGGAAAAACGACACTCGCTAGGCTCCTCTCAAACAGGCTAGGTTGGTCCCATTACGAAGAACCCGTAGAGGACAATCCCTTCTTACCACGGTTCTACGAAGAGGTCAGGAATGGGATTCGTCCTAGCGATGCTGCAGCGAAGGTCCAAAAGTACTTTCTCCTTTACAGAGCGATGACTCACATGCGCATTTCAGCTCTAGGTAAACCTGTTATTCAAGATCGAACGATCTATGAAGATAGAGAGGTTTTCGCCCGAAATCTCTACGAAGTAGGCTTCCTTTCTGAAGAGGTTTATGAGGAGTATTCAGCCGTTTATGACTTCTCTATTAGAGACCTTCCTCTACCTACACTGATGGTATTCCTAGAAGCTCCTCTCCCCGTACTAAGAAAGAGAATATTGGCTCGGGGTCGCCCCTACGAGATCTCTATGGCTGACCCTGCAGAGCCCTACCTAGGACAACTCAAACGACTCTATGACCGTTGGATGGGAAACTGGAGCGATTCCGAACTCGTCCGAATTGATAGCGCGGAACGAAACTTTTTGGACCACGCCGACACACAAGCTCATATCGTCCAATTGATTGAAGATCGTCTTGGGAGCAGGCCACAAAGCCTATTTGACGCATGAGAGGAAGAGACCTTAGCAGGGCATGGAATACTCTCCTCCAACCTGAGCGCTTTGACGACCCTGGCATCAATGGGTTGCAGGTAGAAGGAGATAGAGATATTCGGCGTCTGTTGTTTGGCGTTTCGGCATGCGAAGAACTCTTCACCTTTGCTTCCACGAACGATTTTGACGGCATCGTCGTTCATCACGGATTGTTCTGGAAAGATGGTCCCTTTCTCCCTGTGGGGATGATGGGAAAGCGGTTGCGCATCCTCCTTGAGGGCTCTCTTTCGTTATGGGCTTATCATCTACCTCTAGATGCCCACAGAGAAGTGGGTAACAACTATCCTGCCCTCAGGGATTGGGGAGCAGAAGAGGTTGCTCCTTTTGGAGACTGGAAAGGGGCGAGTATCGGTGCATGTGGAGCGTTTTTGACAGAGAGAGAGCCCCTACCCTTTGGACAGATGCTCTCTGACTATTTCAACCACCCCACCATCCACCTAGAAGGGGAAGGGATGGTCAAACGGGTCGGTATCGTGTCGGGAGGTGGCGCCTCCTTCATTCAGGAAGCCTACCAAATGGGGCTTGATGCCTTGATAACGGGTGAAGCCGAAGAGCGTTCCATCTATGAAGCACGCGAACTGGGCATCCATATCTACGCAATGGGGCATCATGCTACAGAACGGATGGGCGTACGCCTCCTAGGCGATTGGACCACCAAGAACCACGCCATAGAATGCACTTTCTGGGATGCTCCAAACCCCGTCTAATCCCTAACAAAGAAGGGTCTAATACCCAAAACGCCCCCCAGTTGGGCGGTCTCCTACATCGACAAGGTCATTGATGGACTCCACTCCCTCCACGCCCCGGATTAGTTTCAGGATAGCGTCCCGTTCTGTTTCTGAAGAGAGCGTTCCCTGAACCCCAATAACCCCCTGTGCCGCCGTTATCTTAAGTGAGGGTAGGAGTTGCTTGCCCAAACGATCTGCTTGAATCGCTGCAACGACTTTGGCCTGAAGAGCGTTGTCTTCTTGGTGCTGTTTATAAGCGGAGCAACTCGTGAATAGGGTCAGTCCAAGTACTAGAGAGAGTATCCGTTTCATAGATGAAGTCTACACCCAAAGGTAGGATACCTCTATGGATCAAGAAGGCGCTCCTGAGATATCGCTTTTCACCCCTAATGAGGCTCAGAAGTTGATTCCCTCATTGAAGAAATGGATGGCGAAGTTGATGGACTTGAACAGGAAACTGGAGAAGATCGGTTTTGATGTTTTTAGAGGGCGATATGAGGAGGGAAGAGACCCCAATGGAGAGGGTCCCTACCCGGATGCCTTTGCCTCGTTTGTGGTTACTGTCCAACGTTTTTCTGAAAGCGGCGTCCATCTACGCTCGATTGATGAAGGTGTTGTGGGATTCCATTCAAAGCGGGATTCTGGCGAAGTGGTGTTGTTGGTTTGGCATTACCCCGAAGATCAAATTGAATGGTGGCATCCTATTGAAACAGGGTACGGTGACAGACGCCCTCTTCTGGATTTCTAGAAAGCGTATTACCCCTCTGATAGGATAGAAGGATGTCTCAATACCCTCTTATTGGATTTCGTGGTGCGCGTACTGTCGTAGAGGTCGGTTCTGCCACTTTTGGAGGCGGGGGTTTTCCTGTTATTGCTGGTCCTTGTGCTGTGGAAAGTATCGCTCAGATCACTGAAACAGCTGAAGCTGTGGCTGGATTGGGTGCCGACCTTTTGCGTGGGGGTGCTTTCAAACCTCGAACGAGTCCTTATACTTTCCAAGGACTGGGAGAGGAAGGCTTATCCATGTTGGTTGAAGCAGGTCGACGTGTCGGTTTGGGGGTCGTTTCCGAAGTCCTATCGCCTGAGGATATTCCTCTCGTTGCGTCTTCAGTGGATATGATTCAGATTGGGAGTCGAAATATGACTAACTTTTCCTTACTCAAGGCGGTTGGGAAGACGAATCTCCCCATTCTCCTCAAGCGAGGATATATGTCAACGGTGGAGGAAACCCTCTTAGCTGCTGAACATATTGCTGCCAAGGGGAATGATCGTATTATTCTTTGTGAAAGGGGCATTCGGGCATTTGACACCTCTCTTCGGTTTACTTATGACCTTGCTGGTGCTCTGTTGCTTCGCGAGCAGAGTCGGTTACCCGTCATTGGTGACCCCTCACATGCTACAGGTTGCACCCACTTGGTTGAACCCTTGGCAATCGCTTCCCAAGCCGCCGGTTTG
>JACKQG010004234.1_pt1 | contig 16772 bp, 12 predicted proteins | sample 8237621 | NCBI WGS metagenome assembly JACKQG01 (sample SAMN15677084, study PRJNA649215) | marine metagenome | biome: marine; feature: Black Sea; material: saline water; isolation source: suspended particulate matter (SPM) from the Black Sea western gyre | collected 2013-06-09/2013-06-10 | depth...
AGCCCGTGAACGCTGGCTTGAAAAGCTACAGACTGAAAGTTAGTGACATTAGGTCCGTTACCGGCCCTGCAACGGGTCACCGACCCGTCGTGAGCGGGAACTTGGATCTACTGAGACTCAGTAAATCCCAAAAGCTCGCGGTGGACTGCCAAGTCCACCGCCTTCCTGCCGGACTTGGCAGTCCCAGTAGATCCAAATCCTGTGCTCCAGGCCGGTCCGTTACCGGCCCTGCAACGGGTCACCGACCCGTCGTGAGCGGGAACTTGGATCTACTGAGACTGGTCTTCGGACGCAGCAGAAAGCGCAGGAACTTCGTGCGGCAGGTCAGGCGGTTTGTAGTAACCTCTCAGCAGATGTTCGGCGCTGTGCCCACACTGATCGGGGAGACCAGCATCCCCTTCAACCTGCGCGATTCCCCACCCGCGTGGGGGTGAACTGGATTATGTCAACGTTCGCGATCACCGTCACACGCCTGGGGGCGAACCGCGATGACCAATCGAGCAATTGATCCCCCAAAAAAGGTTTTCCCCACACGCGTGGGGGTGAACCGCCTGCCGTGAAGAGATTTGCCCACTCCCGTCTTTTGTGGTATGCTGTGAGACAGCGAATGAGTGAGGCCAGGTACGAAACGTGAGGCGTAAAACGTAACTCTATCCGTTTTACGTTTCACGTTTTACGTTTCTGTCAGTCAAAAGGGGAAACACCTTGCTGCGCAAGCTACTGAGCAAAGAACAGGACACGATCCTCAAAGAAGAACGGCTGCAACTGGAGGGGCTGCGGCTCACCCTGGCGCGGCTGGACCCCGCGCCCAAGGACATGCTGCCCCTGCAACAGGCGTTACGTCAGCTGGAAGAGCTGTTCCTGCTGGTCGTCGTGGGCGAATTCAACGCCGGCAAGTCGGCCTTCATCAACGCCCTGCTGGGCGAACGGCTGCTGCCCGAAGGCGTCACCCCCACCACCACCCAGATCCAGATGCTGCGCCACGGCGACGAGCCCGGCCAGGGCTGGGAAGGGGACGTCCTGACCTTCACCTACCCCGCCGACTGGCTGCGAGACATCAACCTGGTGGACACCCCCGGCACCAACGCCGTCATCCAGCGGCACCAGGAGCTGACCGAGGAGTTCGTCCCCCGCAGCGACCTGGTGCTCTTCGTTACCTCGGCTGACCGCCCCTTCAGCGAGAGCGAGCGGGTCTTCATGGAGCGCATCCGCGCCTGGGGCAAAAAAGTGCTCGTGGTGGTCAACAAGATTGACATCCTGGAAGGAGAGACTGAGGTCGCCCAGGTGCTGGACTTCGTGGATCAGAACGCCCGCACGCTGCTGGGCGTCGCCCCGCAGATCTTCCCCGTGTCGGCCAGGCTGGCCCGGCAAGCCAAAGAAGCAGCGACAACGGAAAGGCAGCAGACGCTCTGGTCGGCCAGCCGCTTCGCGCCGCTGGAACGCTTCATCCTGGAGACGCTGGACGAGCGGGAGCGCATCCGCCTCAAGCTGGAAAACCCCCTGGGCGTGGCCGACCGCTTGTCTGCGCAGTATCTGGACGTGACCCGCAACCGGCTGGTCCTGCTCAAAGACGACTTCTCCACCATTGACACCGTGGAGGCGCAGTTAGGGGCCTACGAAGAGGACATGCGCCGCGACTTCAGGTATCACCTCAGCCACGTGGAGAACGTGCTGCACGAGATGATGGCCCGGGGCACGGAATTCTTCGACGACACGATACGCTTGCTACGCATCTTCGATCTGCTGAACGCCGAGCGGGTGCAGGGGGAATTCGAGCGCCGCGTAGTGGCCGACACGGTGAACCAGGTGGAGACACACGTCGGGGAGCTGATTGACTGGATGGTGGACAAGGACTTCCAGCAATGGCAGGCGGTGATGGACTACCTCAACCAGCGCAGCGCCCAGCACGAGGGGCGCATCGTGGGGCGCGTGGGGGGACGGTTCGAGCGCAGCCGCCAGGAGTTGCTGGCTTCCGTGGGCCACGCCGCCCAGCAGGTGGTGCGCAGTTACAACAAGGAGAAGGAAGCGCGGCAGTTGGCCGAGTCGATCCAGACCGCCGTGGCCCAGGCGGCGCTGATACAGGTGGGGGCCATCGGCCTGGGGGCCATCCTGATCAGGCTGCTAGCCACGGCCGTGGCCGACGTCACCGGCGTGCTGGCCGCCAGCGCGGTCGCCGCCCTGGGGCTGTACATCATCCCCGCCCGCCGGCGGCGTGCCAAAAAGGAACTGCAGCAGAAGGTCAACGACCTGCGGCAACGGCTCAGCGAGGCGCTGACTCGCCAGTTCGAGGAGGAATTGAGCCAGTCGCTGCGCCGCATCCGGGAGGCCATGGCTCCTTACACCCGCTTCGTGCGTGCCGAGCACGAGCAACTGCAGCGCATCGAACAAGACCTGCGGACGACGCAGGCTATGCTGAACTCCTTGCGTACCCGCGTGCAACAACTGTAGATCAGTCAGCGGGACGAGCGGAACGTGGACGCCTCCCGCGGGTTTACGCAACCCACGGGAGGTTTTGTTTTACGGCCAGAACCAGGGCTGCGTGTTCTGGTAGACCCAGGCGGCGGTGTGCATCACCTGCACAGAGACCAGCGCCCAGCCGGCGGCGCGCAGGGCGGCCCGCTCCGGCAGAGCCCGCGGCAGAACGTAGGCCGCCAGCAGCGTCAGCGGCAGGCTGGCCGGGGCGAAGAGGTCCCAATCGCGCCGCCCGCCGTAGTCGGGGTTCCAGACGAGGGTGAGGAACAGGTAGCCGCCGGCGGCCAACAGCAGAAAGCGCAGCGCCCGGTCGCCCCCGTCCAGGCGGCGGCGGGCCAACAGCCAGATCAGCAACAGCGCCGGCAGCGCCACCGGCGCGGTCAGCAGTTGCTCGTTGACGACGTCCAGCAGATGGGGCCAGGAGAACATGGTGTAGCGTTCCCAGCGGGTGGTGGTGCGCAACAGGGGCACCAGCCAGCGGTGGTCGCCGCCGCCGGGGAAGTCTTCGCCCAGGAAGGCCTCCAGGCCATGCCCGCCCGCCTCCATCAGCGCCAGCACCCCAACCCCCACGATCAGGCTAGGCAGTAGCACCTTACAGCCGATCTGGAGAGCTCGGAGAGCCGACACCTTGTCGGCGGCCTGTCGGCGGCTGGGAACCGCCTCTGCAGGCGGGTCTGTCGCCGCCTGCCTCACTTCACCCTGTTTCCACAGCGTCCAACCCAGAACCCACAGCGACGGCTGCAGCACCAGCGTCGAAGGGTGAAAACCGTGGGTCAGTGCCAGCACGCTGGCGGGCCACACCACGTCCACCTCCCCCCGCAGGCCGCGCAGCGCCAGCCAGAGATAGGCCAGGATGCCCACGCAGATGATCGTGTAGCTCTCCACGTAGCCGAAGAAGAGTTGCATGGTGCCCAGGCTGGCCACCAGCCCGAAGATCAGCAGCTTCTCCGTGCGGTTGCGGCCCAGCGCGTCGGCCAGCCAGCAGAGGACGAAGATGAAGCCCACGCCGGCGACGCTGCTCAGCACCCAGTAGGCAGGCATGGCGTCGGCCCAGCCGAAGAGGTGATGGCCCAACGCCCAGAGTTTGGCGTGCAGGAAGATGTCCAGCGGCGCTTGCCAGTTGTAGGCCAGCCGCGCGTCGGGATGGGGGATAGCGTTGACCAGGATGTAGGCGTCGCCCCAGCGGGTGTGCACGATGCGGCCCAGCCAGAAGAGCGGCGCAAAGGCCAAAGCGACGAGGGCGAAAAGGAGGCGACGAGGGACAAGGGATAAGGGATAGGGGATAGGGGATCGAAAACGGCTCAGAACTCGCAAGCCATGATGTGTGATTTGCGATTTGCCATTTGCAGTCCGCAATCCGCAATCCGCAATCCGCAATCGGAGAGGCAGGCAAGCGAGCAGAGCCAGCAGCGCAAAGACCCATCGCCAGAGGGGCGGCAAGTACGTGTACGGCCAAAGGCCCCAGGCCTGCTCCTCCGGCAGCAGCGGGGCCAGGAGGTGCAGGGTCACGAGGATCAGGCAAAGCAGACGCATCGCCATCAGCAGGCGGCGGGACACCGCGCTCACGGTAGCGTGACCTCCCCCAGCTCCGCTCGCCCCACCTCGTGGCCGTCGGCGGCGCGGTAGAGGATGATCAGCAGGCGGTACGGCCCCAGCGCGGCACTCTCCGGCAGCGGTAAATCGTAGCCGTCGGCCACCGTCTCCCCCGGCTGCCAGGCCCAGGTGGGGTAGGTGTTGTGCACCGGCACCTCGTCCGCAGCCACCACCACCTGACCTGTCCCGTCCAGCAAGCGGGCAGACACCTTCAGGTCGTCGCCCACCGGCGCAGTGACCCGCCAGTGCAGCGTCACGCGCAGCACGGGGCCAGCGTGCGCTTGGCGCATTTCCACGCCGTAGCCCGCCAGATCCACCGCCTCGGTGAAGGGAAGCATCAGCGCGTGCGGCAGCTGCGGCGGTTGCGCCTGCCCCTTGGGCCAGACCCGCACCAGCGGCCCCACGGCGGCCAGCGAGTAGCGCGCCGGCGCGCCGGCCAGCGGCCGGGTGATGTAGACCAGCTTCCCCGCGGCCAGCGCGGCGCCGATGGCCGCGTGGCGATCTTCCTCGGCGTCGGCGGCCACGGCGACCACGTCCGGACGCAACCCTTCCGTGTGCTGGAAGTAGCGCAGCAGCGTCGTCTCCCCCAGCAAGCCCACCACCGTCGCTCCCTGCGGCAGCGGCTGCGCCAGCACGTCCCGCCCGACGTCGTGCACGGCCCAGTCCTGGCTGCGGTCGAGGACGGGAAAGTTCGCCCAGGCCAGCGACAGCGGCTCCAGCAAGCAGGCAACAGCCAGCATGATGCAAAACGTGAAACGTAGAACGTGAAACGTAAAACGTGATGCGTGATGCGTGATGCGTGAAACGTAATTGAGGAGGGTGCCCAGGCCGGCGGCGATGAGCAGCGACCAGAGCAGGAAGGCGGGGATGAAGAAGACCTCCACGTCGGCGGCGCGGTAGGCCAGGGCAAAGGCCAGGTTGGCCACGAGGGCCAGGACGATCAGCGCCCAGCGTCTGGGCTTGCGCAGCAGGGCGACCATTCCCAGCAGTCCCAGGATCAGCCCGGCCCAGCCGAACTGTGTCCGGAAGAGGTCGAAGTAGAACGCCGCTCCCCGCTGCACGGCGAAGGGATCGCCGGTGAGGAAGACGGAGTACTGGCTGGCCATCACCCAGCGCCAGAAGCCGGCCCAGGTGTTCTCGTAGCGCCCGTCCAGCGAGGTGATCACCAGCCCGCGCAGGGGAAGATAGAAGTACAGGAGCAGCGGCAGGAGCAGCGCGGCCAGAAGTCCCGGCCAGCGGCGCGGTTGGCGCAGCAGTTTCGGCTCCGTCCACAGCACGAACACGGCCAGGGCGGGAGCCAACAGCAGGGTCAGGCGGTGGTGGGTCAACGAGAGGCCGAAGACGAGACACGTAAAACGTGAAACGTGAAACGTAAAACGTGATGCGCTATGCGTGATGCGTGATGCGTGATGCGTGAGTTCCCAGCGGAGGATAAGCCAGAGGAGGAGGGCGACAAAGAGGCCGTGCAGCGCATACACCTCGGCGATGACGGCCTGCGACCACCAGACGGGCGAGAGAGCGAAGATCACCGCACCGCAAACGGCGGCCAGCCGCTGTCCGCTGAGGTGCTGTCCCGCCCGGTAGACGAAGGACACGGCCAACGCGGCGCAGACAGCCGAGAGCAGGTTCACGCGGAAGGCCGCATCGCCCAGCGGCAGCAACCGGGTGAAGAGCCAGCTCAAGAGCGTGTACAGCGGGTAACCGGTCTCGTGGGCGATCCCCAGCGTCGGCCCGACGAGCTGAAACTCCAACGTATCGCTGAAGATGTCTGTGACGGAAGGAGCCAGCGTGCGCACGTAGAGGCCCAGGCTGAACAAGAACATCAACGCCGTGAGAAAGCTATCCCAATGCGGATTGCAGATTGCAGATTGCAGATTGCTTCCTGCCTCTTGCCTCTTGCCTCTTGCCTCTTGCCTCCTGCCTCTTGCTTCCTGCTTCCTGACTCTTGCTTCCTGCCTCTTGCCTCTTGCATCTTGCATCTTGCCTCCTACCCCTCGCCCCTCAGCTTGTTCATCACCGGCTGCATGCGCGCCCAGTGGCCGCCCGGCCAGTAGATTTTATCACATTGCGGGCAGCGGTGGAAAATCTCCTGCGTGCGCAACACGTACGGCGGCACCCGTCCCTCGATGTCCGCTTTGCCCACGGGCTCCAGCACTCCGTTGCAGACCGAGCAGCGAGAGCCTGCCTCGGCCGGCGGCAGGTGCAACTCGTTCATGATCTGCGCCATCTGCTCTTCAAGCTCATCACTGCTGAGCAACAGCGCCCACACTCCCCGCCGCGCCGCCAGTTCGCGATCGCGAGTCAAGATCACCCGCCCCTCGGCGCGGGCCAGACGCACGATCGCCGCGTCGTCCCAGGTAGGGTCGTAAGTCGTATCGTAGCCCAGCAGCCGCAGCCACCTGGCCAGCTTGCCCAGCATGGCATCGGCGAGCAAACGCACCTCACCCGTCGGCTTGTCCGATTCGCTCATTTGTGGTAGCATTCGTTGGTCGGATAGTCCTTGGTCTGGTGGTCATTGGTCGGGTAATCCTTGGTCGCCTGGTCTTCATTAGCTCATCGCTGGAGGAAAGATGTTCAGATATCGCTCTGTTTCCAGTTTGCGCCACATCCCCTCCCCCCTATCTCTTATCGTCGCCATGCTGGTGATGTTGCTGGCAGTCAGCGGAGCAGCCGCGGCGCCGGAAATCGCTGATGCTGCCCCCGACCCCGCCCTGAGCTGGCCGTTGCTCAACGGCGCGCTGGCCTTCCTCGTGCCCATCGGCTTCCTGCTGCTGGCCGCCGGCGGGCTGCCGGCCGAGGAAACACGTCAGGTCACGCTGGCCGGGCTGGCGGCACTGGCCCTGGCCACGCTGGGCTACTGGGCCTGCGGCTTCGCCCTCCAATTTGGCGGCGTGGGGCTGGTTCACCGCACCGCCGGCCTGGAAGGGTTGATTTGGGAATGGTCAGCCCTGGACATCCGCTGGGGCACCGGCTGGGGCATGGCCGGGCTGCATGGCTTCGGCCTGACCGACGGCGCCGCCACGCCCGGCGCGCTGGCCCTCTTCCTCGCCCAACTCCCCTGGGTGACCACGGCGACGCTCATCCCCCTGCTGACGCTGCGCGGCCGGGCTCCAGCCCCCGTGGCGGCGCTCGGCGGTCTGCTCGTCGGCGCGCTGCTCTACCCGCTGGCGGGCAACTGGATCTGGGGCGGCGGCTGGCTGGCCAACCTGGGCTACAACCTGGGGCTGAGCCATGGCTTCGTGGACTTCGGCGGCAGCGGCCTGGTGCACCTGCTCGGCGCGGCCGTGGCCTGGGCCGGCCTCCTCACCTTTGTGCCGAGGAGCCAGGGGGCGGGGGAGCAGAGGAGCAAGGGAGCAGAGGAGCAGGGGAGCGGAGGAGAATCACCCCAGCACCTCCGCACTTCCGCACCTCCGCAACTGCCCCCCGTCCACCTGCCGCTGTTGGCCACGCTGGGAGCTATCCTGCTGCTCATCGGCAGCGTGGCCTGGGCCTGGGCCAACCCCCTCCTCGACTGGGCTTCCCTCGATCCCGCCCGCCTGACGGTCAACCTGCTGCTGGCGGCGGCCGCCGGCGCCTTCCTGCCGCTGGCCTACACCTGGTTCGTCGCCAACCGGCCCGACCCGCTGATGGCCGCCCGCGGCCTGGCTGCCGGGCTCGTCGCCGTCAGTGCCAGCGGCCCCTTCGTGCCGCCCTGGGCAGCGCTGGTCATCGGCGGCGTGGCTGGCCTGCTCACGCCACTGGCCTGCTACCTCGTGGACCACCTCCTGCGCTGGAACGATCCCACGGCCGCGCTCACCGTGCACGGGCTGGGCGGGCTGTGGGGACTGCTAGCCGTGGCCCTCTTCGCCGATGGCACGTTCGGCGCCGGCTGGAATGGCATCGGCCCCGACGAGTATCTGCACGTGGCCGGTCAGGGCGTCAGCGGCCTGTGGACGGCGGCGGGCTTCCAGCCCGACTGGCCGGGACAACTTCAGGCGCAAGCCGTGGGCCTGGCGGCCATCGCCCTCTTCACCTTCCTCGTGGCCAGCCTGGCCTTCGGCCCGCTGGCCGGGCTCGCGCACATTGTCAGGCGACGTTCAGTGCCGGCACCACTCGTCGAGGAATCGGAGCCAGCGAAAGAGACTGAATCCAAAGAGCCAGTTGAGGCGGAGGAGCCCACCGCCGAGCCCGCGGCCTCTCCCCATCCCTGATCACCCATTCCCAATAACCAATACCATCCCCACCACTTCCTCCGGCGTCTCGGCGCGGATGATGCCGCGGTCGGGCGCGCCGCCGCGGGCCAGTTCCCACGTGCCCAGTCCCACCACCCGCTTGCCCCATCGCAGGGCAAAGGCGATCTCCGACAGCGTGCCATAGGCGCCGCCGATGGCGATCACCGCCTCGGCGCTGCGCACGACGATGGTATTGCGCGCCTCGCCCATACCGGTGGCGATAGGCACGTCCACCCAGGGGTTCGCCTCGCCAGCATCGCCCCCCGGCAGGATGCCCACGGTGAGCCCGCCGGCGGACTTGGCCCCGCGGCAGGCCGCGGCCATCACCCCACCCCGCCCACCGCAGACGAGCACCGCCCCCGCCTCCGCCAGCAGACGGCCCACGGTTTCGGCTGTGGCGGCCTCGGCGTCCGTACAAACTGCGGCACCGATGACAGCAACGATCATGCAGCCTCCCTGGGGTCTGAGCATTCCCCTCCCTGGCAGGGAGGGGTTAGGGGAGGGTGGAATCCGCATCAGGATCGTCACTTCCACCCCCTCCCAACCTCCCCCTCATAGGGGAGGGGATGCTTTCCCCTTAGCCCCCTTTCAATCCCGCCTCGTACAGGATCGTGTACACCGCCCCTGTGGGCTTCAGATCGCTGCTGATGAAGCTCACCGCCCGCACGGTCATGCTGCTCAACCGCCCCACGTCGCTGCGCTCCACCAGTTCGCCCAGCGCCCGGAGATCGGCTGAGCTGGCGCGGCGCTGCACGCGGCCCAGGGTCAGGTGCGGCTGGAAGCCTCGCTGCTCCGTGGGCCAGCCCAGCGGGGCCACCTGCGCTTCCACCGCCTGCCACAGCGCCCGCAGCGTCCCCGTCGGCTCCTTCACGCCCACCCAGACGTTGCGCGGACGGCGCGTGTGGGGAAAGCAGCCCAACCCTTCCACGCTGAAGGAGAAGGGGGGCACCTCCGCGGCCGCCGCGGTCAGCGCCCGCTGGATCTCCTCCAGCCGCGCCGCCGGTGTGTCGCCCAGGAATTTCAGCGTCAGATGGATGCCTTCGGGACGCACCCAGCGCATGCTACGCGGCGGCGCGGCAGCCTCCAGTTTGCCTTGGACTGCTGCCAGAGAGCGGAGCACCTGGTCATCGAGTTCGACAGCGATGAAGGTGCGCAGAACAGAAGGCAGTGACGTGCCCGATTTGGAATGATGCATGGCCTATCTCCATTCGCTTGAAGGGGTAAGGGACAGGGGTTATGGGTTAGGGGAAACGCCCCTCGCCCCTCACCCTCAACCCCTATCCCCTGTCCCGACGTATTCAGCTACGTTGATCGACTCCAACGCCACCCTCCGATACCCCTCTGGCTCACTTGGCCCGTGCGGCGTGTCCCAGGGGACGGTGGCGTCGAGGGCCATCTTGCTGGTGCGGGCCTTGCGCCCCGGCACCTGCTCCGCTGAAGGGTCCAGCGAGCTGGATGGCTGATCCTCGAAGACGAAGAGGTCGCGGGCCGCCTGGAAGCGGGTGGCGATGGCCCATTCCACCTGCCGCATGTCGAAGAGGTCCACGTCGGTGTCCAAGACGACCACGTGCTTGAGCGACGCATGGCCGCGGAAGGCGGCTTCGGCTGCCCGCCGCCCGTCGTCGGGGTGATGCTTCTCGATCTGCACCACAGCGTGCAGCCAGGAGGTGCCGCCCGGCGTGATGTGCACGTTGCGGCAGTCGCAGACCTCGTTGACAGCGGCATATATGGTCGGCTCCCGCGGCAGCCCCATGAGCAGCTTGTGCTCCAGCCCGCCCGGCAGCAGCGCCTGGTAGATGGGCTCCTGGCGATGCGTGATGAGGTCTATCTCGATCACCGGCTGCTGGCGCACGATGTCGTAGGTTTCCGTCAGGTCAACGAAGGGTCCTTCGGCCACGGTGCGGTGGGTGATGCGCCCTTCCAGGACGAACTCGGCGGTCGCCGGCACACGCAGGGGCACGGTGCGGCAGCGCACGACGGGCGTGGGGGCCAACGCCTGGGCGATGGTCAGCTCGTCCACGTCCGGCGATGGGGACATGGCCGCGGCCAGCAGCACGTGCGGCGGCAGGCCAATGCAGATGGCCACCGACAGGTCGCCCTGCGCCTTGCCCAGCGCTGTGTGTGTGCCCCTCCCCTCCACCACGCGCGCCGCAAACCTCCGTTCGTCCAGCCGCAGCAACCGGTGAAAGGACATGCTGGGGCCGGTGTCCGGGTCCTCGATGAAGGTCACGGCGGCGGTAGCATAGGGTCCGGCGTCGTGCGGCCAGTGGGTGAGGAAGGGCAGCGTTGTCAGATCCACGCCCGGCTCCACGACTTCCTGGCAAGGGGCGGAGTCCACCACCGGCAGGGGCTGCCGATGGGCCAGCGCCTCCGCCAAGCGGAAGAGCAACTCGTCCGGCGGGCAGCCCAGCGCCAGGGCGAAATACCGCCGGTCGGAGCAGACGCCCGCAGCGACGCGGGTGGCCGAGCCCTTCACGTCGGTGAAGAGCAGCGGTCGCCCCTCCAGCGCGCCGATGACCCGCGCCATCTCCAGGTGCGGGTCCACGGGCCGGGTGATGGTCAACAGGTACCCAGCAGCATCAGCTTTGTCCAGAAACTCTCGCAGATCCATGAGCACTCCTCGGTTGGACGCGGACAAAGTTAAGAATCCATGGTTGTCCGCGGTTGTACGCGTCCCTCTTGCTTCACTTGCGTGATGATAACTTCAGTCGTTCTCGAGGCTCGCAAGGCAGCGGCCACCTCCTGCGCTGTCTGCGGTGTCACCAGAGTGATGACGTTGCCGCCGCGGCCGGCACCGGAGAGCTTGGCCCCGCCCGCGCCAGCCTGCCTCGCCGCCGCGCACAGTTCGTCCAGTAGGGGCGAGGAGACGTTGATGGCCGCCAACAGCCGCTGGTTCTCGTCCATCAGCGGGCCGAGTTCGGCCACAGCGCCCGTTTCGATGGCCTGGCGAGCAGCTTCGGCAATGCCGCCCATCTCGTCGAACAGCGTGTCGTAGCGGGCCGTCTCCGCCTGCCAGGCGCGGCGCACATCCCCCACGACGACCCTCGTGGGGCTGGCAACGCCGCTGTCGGCGATGGCCAGCCAGAAGTCGGCACCGACGCTCAACGGCTGCGGCGGCTGCCCCCTCACAAAATACACCGGCCGCTCGTAGGCCACCACGGTGTTGTCAATGCCGCTGGGCGTGCCGTGGTGCAGCCGTTCCGTCTCGTAAACCAGTCCGGAAATGACGTCCGGGGACAGAGGCCTCCCGGCATGCTGCGCCAACGCCCGCACGATGGCCGTGGAGACGGCCGCGCCGCTGCCCAGCCCGCCGGCGATGGGAATGTCGGAGCGGAGCGTGATCGTCCAGTCCGGCTCGGCGACGATGCCCAGTTCACCCAGCGTCAGACGGACGATGAGGGCCAGCGGATCGTCGGGCGGCGCGTCGGCAAGGGAAAGTCGCCGGTTCAGGTCAGCGGCGAGGACCGTGCAGCCCGCGCCCGGCGGCGCATCGGCCACCGTGGCCCAGGCCCGCAATTCGGCCACCGGCACGGCAATGGCCGGCCGGCCGTAAACCACGGCGTGCTCGCCGAACAGAATCACCTTGCCCGAAGCAGAAGCCGTTGTTGCCATGTCTCTCCGCCGTCAGTATAGCACAGACAGCAACGAAGAGCAAGACAAAATCCAAAGCTCAAAATCCAAAGAGGCTCTCCGAGGATTCCGCTTTGAGCTTTGAACTTTGGGCTTTGGTTTTTGCCAGCCACTGGGTCATCCACAGCGTCCACAGCCGACGCTGCAACCGCTGCCAGAGCGCCTGCGCACGGTACTGTTCGGCCTCGGTCAGTGGGTGCAAGCTGTATTGCGCCCGCACGAAGACGGAGGCCAGCTCCCCTGCTTCTCGACTGGCGGCCTGTCCCTGTTCCCACAGACGGGACCGGCCCCAACGGGCTGCCGCGGCCAGCGTGGTCAGCCGGTCGGCCAGGCCGCGGGCAAACTCCGCCGGCGTCTCGTGGGCTACTGGCCGCCGCCCCAGCCGAGCGCTCCAGCGGGTCAGACGCAGGTAGAGCCGCTGCGCCACACTCAGTTCCGCTTCCCGTCGCCGCCGCCGGATGGCCCACACCGCTGCTCCGGCGGCCAAGGCCGCGCCGCCTATCCCCAGCCAGAGTGACCAACGCTGCAGCGCCTCGCGGAACTGTCTGAACTCGCCCTGCTCCCGCAGCTCCCGCAGCCGCTCGTCCAGATCGGGCGGTCGCTCAGCCAGCAGCCCACCGCGCCGCTCGAACGTCGCCCGCGCTGCTGTGGGCTCGAAAGGGATCCAGCCGTAACGCGGGAAGTACACCTCCACCCAGGAGTGGGCCTGCTCCTCCGTCACCTGGAAAAAGCCCGCCTCCTCGTCGTACCTGCCGGAGGCATAGCCCACCGCCAGCCGCGCCGGCAGCCCCACGCTGCGGGCCAGCACCGCCATGGCCGTGGCGTAGTAGTCGCAATACCCCTCGCGCAGGTCGAACAGGAAGACATCCACCACGTCCCGCTCCGGCGGTGGCGGCGCCACGTCCAGCGTGTAGGCGATGGTGCGCAGGTACGATTCCAGGGCCAGCGCCCGATCGTATGGCGTCTCCGCTCCAGCCACCAGTTGCTGAGCCAGTTCGGTCACCCGCTGCGGCAGCGGCTCCAGTTGCAGGTAGCGTTCCAGCACCCCGTCCGGATAGGTTTCCCCGGCTTCCCGCAGCGTTTCCTCGCTGACCGCCGGCACGGCGGAGAGGATGGTGTACTCCTCGGCCCGTCGCGCCACCTGCAGCGCGGCCAAGTCACGCTCATCCCGCAGCAGCGCCCGATAGGGACGGTCGGGGGCCAGCGGCTCGCCCGCGCCGTACAGCACGTTGCCCGCCGCGCCGATCACCTGCACGGTCTGCAGGAGTTCCCGCCGGCCGACCAGCCATTCCTCCAACCACGGTTCCCCGGCGCGGCGCTCCAGCGCCTGCAGTTCTTCCTCGTCCCATCCGCGGCCGTTGTAGACGGCGTACGTATGGGCACGCCAGTAGTGCTGCTGGCCTCCCTGGTCCGGCGGCGGCTCATGCGCCCACACCCGCAGCGCCACCCGCGTGCTCAACGCCGGATCGCCGCCCAGGAGATGAGCACGGGGCAAGCCCCCAGCGCCGGGAGTGGCACCTCCCAACGGCGAGCGGGCCGGCCGCTGCAATTCGGGGAACAGCCGCTCGGCCGTCTCCTCCACCTGCTCCCAAGGTTTGGAAAAATGGCGCCAGAACCACTCCGCCGTGCGGCGGGAGGCGACGGCAGGCACGGCCACGCTCACGCCGAGCACCACGATCGTCAGCGCCGCTCCCACGAAGGCCAGATCGAGACGCACCTCTTCGGAGTAGTCGGTTCCCGCCGCCGTCCAGCGCTGCTCCAGCGCCGCCAAGCGCACGGCGATCAGCAAAGCGGTCAGGCAGCCCAGAAAGCACAGCAGCCAGGGTTGCCCCTCGTCAGCAAAAAAGACGTTCGTGGCCAGCAACGCGCCTGTGGGCAACAGGGCCAGCAGCACCCGCCGCTGGCGATACACCCACCAACCGGCCCAGCCACTCACCGCCCACACCAGCAGGGCAACGAGGAACAGGAAGACGAGGTTATCCTGCTGTGCGCCGCCTCTTGCCACCCCCTGAGTCCACCACCACAGCCGGTTGCCGAAAGTCCCCAGCCGCCGTGCCACGTCGCTGACCAACGTCTGGAAGGGAAACGGCGGCAACCTCTCGCCGGGCAGTCGCCACAGCCAGCGGAAGGCATAGGCCCATTCGTCGAGCACCAGCCGCAGCGGCGGCAGCGTGCGCCCCACGAACCCCACTGTCGTCGCCAGGCCGAGGACGGCCATGAGCGCGCCGGCGAGCCAGCCGGGGAAGCGCCACGTCGCCAGGGCCATCCCCAGCAGCGCCGCCAGCAGGGCCAGCCCCACCAGCGTGCTGCTTCCCTGCACCCAACGCACCTGCAACAGCGACGCCGGCAGACAGAGCACGGCGACCAGGCTCAGGAGCAGGATCAGCCAGCCCTCTCGGGGGCGTATTCGTCTCAGCAGTCGCAGCAATAAGGGCAACATCTCCCAATCCAAGTGATCAGGTATCAGGTCTCAGGTCTCAGTGATCAGGGGTCCCCCTGATCACTGATCACCGATCCCTGGCCTAAACTTCCTCTTCGACCTCCATGGCCACGACCCGTCCGGTGCCCCTCAGCACCTTGTACACCAGCCGCCGTCGCCGGTAGGAAACGAGGGGCCGGAAGGGGAAACCCTTGCGGATGACGTGGCTGGGCACGCCTTGCTCGGCCAGGAGGCCGCGCAGCGCGGCCACGCTGCCGGGTTCCTGGCCTTGGCCATCGAACGAGGCCCGGTCGAGTAAGACCGCCGCCGGGGCGATGCCGCGGCGCGCCAGCGGCAGCAAGGGGGCGATCCAATCGGGGTTCAGCGAAGGTGTGATGACCACCAGCGTCAGCCCGCGGCCCAGCGTGGGGCTGATGTCTTCCAGCACGCCGGCCAGCGGCCAATCGGAAGCGGCGGTCACTCCGGCCAGCAGGTGCAGCAGCCGCCAGAGCTGGGCCTGGCCCCGCTGCGGCAGGACAAAAGCAGGCTCTGCTCCAAAGGCGACCAGGCCCACGCCGCGGTTCTGGCGCAGCATCTCGGCGGCCAGCGAGGCGGCCAGGATGACGCCGTATTCTTCCGTGGACTCCTGCCCCTCCCCCGCCTGCACGCGGCGATCCAGGTCGAGCACGATCCACAGGTTGCCCGAGGGTTCGAGATCGAACTCCCGCACCATCAGCGCGTCGCGGTGCGCCGTGACAGGCCAGTGGACGCGGCGCAGCGCATCGCCGGGCGCGTAGTCGCGCACGCTGGCGGCGGCCACGGTGGGCTCCACGGAACGCTGGCTGGCGCGCGAAGCGCCCACGGCCGCGCCGCGGGGCAGGTTCAGCGCGGGCAGATGCATGACGCGGGGATAAACGAGCAGGGTGCGGATGTCGGCGTAGCGGTGGACGATGTGGAAAAGGCCGAAGGGATCGCCCAGGTGCAGCTCCCAGGGCCCGAGGGAGAACAGCCCGCGCCGCTGGCACGTCCCTTGCGTCTGCCAGTGCCGCACGCCCTGCGCGGGGGCGGTCTCCACGCGGTCAGCGCGATAGCCGGGGACGTCAGAACCGTCCACCACCTCGGCCCAGAGCACGGGCAGGAGCGAAGCGTTCTGCAGCCGGAAATGCTCCTGCAGGACGTCGCCGACGACGACCCAGGTGCCGCTCAGCTCCCGGCTGGCGATGACCTCGTCGCGCATCTGGCGCGCCCAGACGTAGGCGATGGCGAGAATGGTCGTCAGGCCAACAAGAAGCCAGCTCCAGACCCTGGCGGGATTGGTGAGCTGCAGGAGGAGCAGCAGGGCGATGAGGGCCAGGGGCAGTGGCGTGGTCAAGCGCAGCGAGCGCTGCGGCGCGTGCCTTTCCGTGGTGTCCATCGTGGCTCAAGTATACCACGATTCCCGCCGACGCGCTAGAGAAACTCCCTCACCGCATCCCCCACTCGTTCGGCGCAATCCGGCGCGCTGGCGTCGAACCAGCGGATGGCCGTGTCGTCCAGCCGGAACCAGGTGGATTGCTGGCGCACGAAACGGCGCGTCTCCCGCTTGATCAACGCCACCGCCTCCTCCAGCGTGGCCTCGCCCTGCAGATAGAGGCCGATCTGCCGGTAGCCGAGACCGCTCAGGGCCGGCAGGTCGAAGCCGTAGCCCTGGGCCACCAGCGCCCGCACTTCCTCCACCAGGCCGCTGGCGATCATGCGCTCCACCCGCTCGTCAATACGCCGATAGAGCAGGGACCGTGGCATGGTCAGCCCGAGGCGCAGGATGCGGTACGGCGGCGGCCGTTTGGCCTGCAATGCGCTGATGGGCCGTCCCGCCGTCACACACACCTCCAGCGCCCGGATCACCCGCCGCACGTTGCGCGGATCCATGCGCGCCGCCGCCTGCGGATCGAGCGCCGCCAGCCAGCGGTGCAGCGCCGCGCCGCCCTGCCGCTCGGCCTCCTGCTCCAGCGCCGCCCGCAGCGCGGGGTTGGGTTTCACGCGGGGAATCGTCCATCCTTCCAGCACCGCCCGCACGTAGAGGCCGCTGCCGCCCACCAGCAGCGGCAGCTTGTCGCGGCGCAGGATGTCCTCTATAGCCGCGTAGGCCAGACGCTGATAGTCGGCCAGCGTCAGCGGTTCATCGGGATTCGTCAGATCGAGGAGATGATGGGGCACGCGGCGCTGTTCATCGGGCGTGGCCTTGGCCGCGCCGATGTCCAGGCCGCGATAGACCTGCCGCGAGTCGCCAGAGACCACCTCGCCGGCGAAGGCCTCGGCCAGATGCAGGGAGATGGCCGTTTTGCCCACGGCCGTGGGGCCGATCACAGCGATCAGGGGAGGGAACAACGCCTACCCTTCCACCGCGTTTTCGATCACCGTCAACCGCTCTAGCCGCCCGCTGCGGCTGAACTGCACGGCCACGACGT
>JACKQG010004235.1_pt1 | contig 16770 bp, 15 predicted proteins | sample 8237621 | NCBI WGS metagenome assembly JACKQG01 (sample SAMN15677084, study PRJNA649215) | marine metagenome | biome: marine; feature: Black Sea; material: saline water; isolation source: suspended particulate matter (SPM) from the Black Sea western gyre | collected 2013-06-09/2013-06-10 | depth...
CCTGTATTTTATTAGCTGACCAATCCACCGTATTGGAAATGGCAACACTGAAATCACCGCGGTTGCCCCTCGTCCGGGTGAGAGCGGTTTCGATCAAGCGGTTTAATTCAGCATGACCGGTATCAGTGAGATGGAAAACCTGTTGCGCCTTACCATTAACAATTCGTTGTTCGCGATCGATAAAGCCGGCACCCTCCAGTTTTTTAAGTAAGTGGTAGATTGATGAAAAACCGATTGCTGTCCAGTTGCGGATTCCCCGATCTTTAATTTTCGCCTCCAGATCATAGCCATGAGCAGGTCCTTCCTGGAGCAGCCCCAGGATTATAAACTCTTTCTGAGATATTTTCTGGTTGCTTTTCATATATTCTAATATAAGAATATTCCAACATAAGAACTAATAAATTTGATAAACTGTTTTTGGGTAGTCGCTATGACGCTGAAACGAATGTAATTTCCTGTCTCAATCAACTTTAATTAATAACGCTAATAATGAATGCAGCCTTAAACGTACTACTGCTTGAAAACATCAGCCCGGACGCTGAGAACCACTTTGTTCAGCAGGGCTACCGGGTTCAATCTCTAGTGGGCAGCCTCGCTGAAGATGAACTGAAGAATAAAATACAAAATATCCATATCCTGGGTATTCGTTCTAAAACCGTAATCACTAAATCAGTCATTGAGCAAGCCAAGAATCTACAGTCCATCGGTGCTTTTTGTATTGGCACCAAACAAATTGATCTGCAAGCCAGTTTGTTACGGGGAATTCCGATCTTCAATGCGCCTTTCAGCAATACCCGCAGTGTGGTGGAATTAACTATGGCGGAGATCATGGTATTGAGTCGCGGAATTATAGAAAAGAACCAGAAAGCCCACCAGGGTATCTGGGACAAATCGGCCCATGGCAATCGGGAGATCCGGGGGAAAACCCTGGGAATTGTCGGCTATGGCAATATCGGCTCACAGCTTTCAACTGTCGCCGAAGCCAACGGAATGCAGGTCTGCTACTATGATATTGAGGAAAAACTAGCCCTCGGTAATACTAGAAAATGCGATAGCCAGAAAGAATTATTGACCAGCTCGGATGTTGTATCGATCCATGTGGATGACCGTCCGGAAAATAAGAACCTGATCGGTAAGAAAGAATTTGACCAGATGATAGATAACAGCATTTTCATTAATTCCAGCCGTGGGAAAATAGTTGATCTGGAAAGCCTGTCGGTATTTCTCAAATCAGGCAAGATCAAAGGTGCCGCCATCGATGTTTTTCCAAAGGAACCCAAAGATAATACCAAACCATTTCAAAATGTATTGCAGGGATTGCCCAATGTTATCCTAACCCCGCATATCGGTGGCAGTACGGAAGAAGCGCAGCAGAACATTGCCGCTTTTGTCCCCCAACAGCTTATTGGCTATATGAAAACCGGCAATACGTCCATGAGTGTGAATTTTCCTCAATTAAAAATGTCCGCCTTTGAAAACGCCCACCGTTTTATCCATATCCATCGTAATGAACCAGGTGTCCTGGCAGCGATAAACAAGATTTTTGCCGCACGGCAGATAAATATTGTTGGTCAATATCTTAAAACTAATGAGTCCATCGGGTATATGATAACCGATGTGAGTAAGAATTACAGTCCCAATGTGATTAATGAATTGGAGGCGATTCCTCATACTATCCGTTTTAAAGTGTTGTACTAGGCCCAGGATATGATTTATTTCACGCCCGGCCCGTCGCAGCTTTATCCCACCGTACCGGGCCACCTTGAAACTGCTTTCCGCAACGGCGTGCTGTCAATCTCTCATCGCGGTGAGGAGTTTAAGGAAATTTATGCCACCACCGAACTCAATTTGCGGATGCTGCTGAACATTCCCGAATCGCATCGACTACTTTTTTTATCATCGGCCACCGAAGCCATGGAGCGGATAATCCTGAATTGTGTGAACCGCGCTAGTTTTCATCTAATTAACGGTGCTTTTTCCCAGCGCTTTTTCAGCATCGCGGAACAATTAAATAAAAAAGCCAAGCGCCATACTTCTGCATTTGGCGCTGGTTTTATTGCCAATGAAGTCACTGTACCGGTAGAGGCAGAGCTAATCTGCGTGACCCATAATGAGACCAGTACCGGGGTGGCGATTCCGACGGCAGAAATCTATGCCCTGCACCGTAGATGTCCAGATGCACTGCTGGTCGTGGATATTGTTTCTTCCGTACCCTGTGTTGAGTTGGATTATTCCTGCATCGATGCCGCCTTTTTTTCCGTTCAAAAAGGCTTCGGTCTTCCGGCCGGACTGGGGGTGTTGATTGTCAATGAACGCTGTCTTGAGAAGGCTCGGAGGTTGCGGGCCGCAGGCCAGGTTATCGGCAGCTACCACAGCCTGCTGGCGTTAGCGGATAAAGCTAAAAATCACCAGAACCCGGAGACGCCTAATGTGCTGGGTATTTATCTGTTGAAAAAGGTTTGCGCAGATTTGCTGGAAAGGGGCTTGGGCACAGTCCAGTCAGAGATTGGAGAAAAAGCGGCGCTTATTTATCAGTATTTCGAAGAATCCCCGGGTCTGGCGCCATTTGTGAAGCAAGCTGGTTTACGTTCACAGACGATAGCAGTGGCCGAAACCCAACCACAATCCGTTGATTTTGTAAAGCTGGCTGCCAGTGCAGGATTTAGTATTGGACGGGGCTACAGCCGTTTCAAAGACTCGCAGATCAGGATCGCTAATTACCCGGCTCACTCAGTAGAAGCGGTGAAAAAGCTGATTAATTGTCTCCATCCGGGCTAGACCGGCTGCTGGTATGAGTGTAACGGAAATTGAAGCTAAATCCCTTCTGCGGCAGCATAAACGGATCGATTCCTGGTTTGTCTCCCACTACGGCCTGAACCAGTACCGTGGCTGCACCCATAATTGTTCTTGAAACCTTGCGAAAGTTTCACCTGCCCATCGTAATCCGGAGGATGTAGATGGGAACTTTCGCAAGGTTAATAATCACTGCGCTGCACTCGGTTTACAAAGTCACGGTACTCTGTTATAACTGGTTAACCATTAGATTGTCACAACGCGGTGCGCTGTAACAAGAATTAAAAATAGGCTACCCGCACAGAACTGAGCCGCCGTTGATATTGATTACCTCCCCGGTGATGTGGCGACTTTTCTCTCCGGCCAGAAAGACAATTGAATCAGCCACATCTTCGGCGGTTGCGACGCGCTTCAGGGGAATTTCGTCGATGATCCGTTCCCGGTCGGGTCCGTGGACACTGTCGTAGGCCATGTCCGTATCCACCCAGCCGGGTGCCACGGCGTTGACGCGAAAATCGGGCGCCAGTTCGACTGCCAGCGACTTGGTTATTCCGATGATCCCGGCTTTGGTGGCAGCGTAGCCGGAATATCCGGCTTCGCCCCGTTGACCGGCAGTGGATGACACCAGCACGATCGAACCGCTGGAGGTATGCTTGATAAATTCCCGGATCAGGTAAAAAGTCGCCACTAGGTTGCACTCGATCTGATCGCGCAGGTTTTTGCCCTCGAATGAATCAATCGGGGTCGGCAGCCACAGCCCCGCATTGTGCACGAGCACCACTGGAGCCCCAATCTGATTGGTGGTTTGTATTATCAGATCGCCGGAGGTTGCACTTTTCCGCAGGTCGCAACAGATCGCCACGGCATTTGTAGCCCCGGCAGCCAACACTGATTCAACTGTTTTATTGGCTGCAGATTCATTGGAGTTGTAATGAACGACCACATTGTACCCCAGTTCACCGAATTTGATTGCGGTAGCACGACCAATCCCTCTGGAAGCGCCGGTGATGAGAATTGTTTTGTTTTTCATTTAATATCCTGTGAAATGAGAGAATTTACGATTTTGCCGCTCGCGCAAATCGCTGCGGATTGCGAATAACGTGAATGATTAATAGGCTAATGGCTGCTATAGGTGCCAATACGGCAAATGGAAATGCTGCAGCAAAACCCATTAACTGTGCAATTTGCCCGAGAACAATACCAGTGATGAAAGAACCTAAATCCATCATTCCGGTAACTAAAGCCATAGCGGTACCTTTACCTTTTTCCGGGGCCATGGTATAGCCCAGCGATGTCACCGCCGGGAAAGCCAGTCCGTGGGCGCTACCGGTGAGACTCCCTGCCAGAATCAAGCCTGCAATCGTGTAGCTGAAATAAATTACCGTCAATCCACAGCCGTACAGACAAAACATGGGAATTAATATCCGACGCCAGCCAAATCGGTCTGCCCATTTGCGGCCGATCAGGCGCAGAATTATTCCGGCCGCTGCATAACTGGTGAAATACAGGCCGAAACCATTAATATTGCGGATTCCTGCCAAGGGTGCTAAAAATCCCGCGGGCGTGGAAAATGAAATGGCCAGCAGCATAGCCAGGATCAGGGGAAAATAAAGCTGTCGACTTTTTAATGTAGCAGCCAATGTTTCCAGACTGAACGCGGAAGGTTTCAAATCACCGGTAGCTTTAAAGCGGGTGGCAACAAATGTTGCTACTAAACCGGCGACAGTCATAACAATAAAAAATTCGGATAGTCCCCAGATACGGACAATCTGCTCGCCCATCACCGGCCCCACCAGATTGGCTGCCAGACCGGTGATGCCGTACATTGCAACTGCTTCGTTTCGGCGCTCGGTTGGCGCCATCTGGGCTGCCAGTGTGAAAAAGGCGGAAAAATAAGCTCCGAATCCAAAACCCTGAACGACGCGTAAGGTCCAGGCTAGCGGCGATAGTCCTTCACCCAGGGTGGTTAAAAATCCCAGTGGCGCTAAAGCCATTAGCAAACTGCCGCCGATCAGTACCAATCGTACACCGAACCGGTCGATCAGCATTCCCACCAGCGGACGACTTAAAACAGCGGCAATGGCATAGGCGCTGACAAACAAGCCGATCTGGGCGGCCGAGCCACCCTGACTTTCAACATAAAGCGGGTAAATGGCGTTATTGGTAAAAATCAACCCAACAGTGAAATTCAGTGTCAGGGCCAGGAAAAAAGTGGGCGTATACAGTTGATCATTTTTTGTTTTCATTCTGAATTCAAGTATTGTAGTCCTTAAATTTCGGTTGAATTGATGATATTATTGAATTGAAAACAATCTGTTTCAAACTAAATGGTAAAAGTTAAGATTCGCAAATTTCACCCAGCAGATGCTCCGGCTGTGATTGATCTCTGGCGACGCTGCGAACTAGTGGTTCCCTGGAATGATCCCCGGCGCGACATCAACCGCAAATTGGCTGACAGCCCCGACTTATTCTTCGTTGGTGAAAATAATGAACGGTTGCTTGTTTCCTGCATGGCTGGGTACGACGGCCATCGAGGCTGGATTTACTATCTGGCAGTTGATCCTGATTTTCGCCGGCGGGGGCTGGCGGCTCAACTCATGCAGCATGCTGAAGCTGTATTAAAGCTGCGGGGTTGCCCCAAGATTGATCTAATGGTCCGGGATACTAATCAACCGGTGATCGATTTTTATCATCGGATCGGTTATAAAAAAGATCCTGTTTTGGTGCTGAGTAAACGTCTGATCAATGATGACTAGGGGAACTAATAGTTGTGTTATTAATAATACCTCATCTGGCAAAATAATGAAGGAAACTATATGTTTGAATGGTTTACCGAACTGAATCCGATTATCCAGGCTTTGGTTGCAACCCTGTTTACCTGGCTTGTTACAGCATTGGGCGCGGCTCTGGTTTTTGGTTTTAAAACTATCAACCAAAAAGTATTGGACGGCATGTTAGGTTTCGCTGCCGGTGTGATGATTGCCGCCAGTTTCTGGTCACTTTTGGCGCCGGCAATTGAAATGTCAGAGGAAATGGGACAACCCGGTTGGTTACCGGCCCTGATTGGATTTTTAATGGGTGGTGGGTTCCTGTTTGTTGTTGATAAAATTTTGCCGCACCTGCATTTGGGATTTCCCAACGAAGAAGCGGAAGGGATCAAAACCAGTTGGCAACGCAGCGTTTTATTGGTGTTGGCCATTACACTGCATAATATTCCCGAAGGACTGGCGGTAGGCGTGGCCTTTGGTGCTTTGGCGGCAAATGTTCCCTCAGCAACGCTGGGGGGCGCGATTGCCCTGGCGATCGGTATCGGAATCCAGAATTTTCCGGAAGGAACAGCCGTTTCGGTGCCCCTGCGGCGGGAAGGGTTTTCCCGTCTGAAAAGCTTTTGGTACGGTCAGCTTTCCGGTATTGTCGAGCCAATTGCCGGTGTTATCGGCGCGGCGGCAGTGATTTTAATGCGGCCGATCCTGCCCTACGCCCTGGCCTTTGCTGCCGGTGCCATGATCTACGTAGTAGTGGAAGAATTGATTCCCGAGTCGCAATTGGAGAAAAATACCGATACGGCCACTATTGGCGCCATGCTGGGTTTTGCGGTCATGATGAGCCTTGACGTAGCATTGGGGTGATGAGCAGAGAGCGAAGAGCTGAGAAGCGGGGGTGCGGAGGAGTTGAGGAGAAACTGATCTACTAAATTAATATAACTCTGTGATCTCTGTGTCTTTGCGGCAAATAAGTAAAGAATGTGGATGATTCACAAATAATGATAATCAGGAATAATTGATTAAAACAGAATTTACACAACCGATCACCGAATTAATTGAGTCACGCTCCTCCTGGCGCAGTTATAAGTCGCAGCCGCTGGAACCGGAATTACGTAGCCAGATTATCGAGTATATCAATCGTCAAACACAAGGTCCGTTAAGCCATAATACCCGCTTTCAATTAATCGAAAAAGATGACCCGCTGCGTATCGATAATACTAGCCTTGGCACTTATGGATTTATCAAGAATGCCCGCAATTTCATCGCCGGTGCAGTGGAAAAGGGAACGCGCCACTGGGAGGATTACGGCTACAACCTGGAAAAGATCATCTTGAAAATGACCGATCTTGGTTTGGGCACCTGCTGGATGGGTGGAACTTTCAGACGTAGTGAATTTGGTCCGTTGTTGAACGTGGGAACAAATGAAGCTATTCCCGCAATAACGCCAATTGGATATGGTACGGTGAATCGTACTCTCCGTGACCGGGTGATTCGCTGGGGCGCCAAATCACGCACTCGCCGTCCCAGAGAAGTATTGTTTTTTAATGGTCGTTTCAGTCTGCCGCTTTCAGCGACGAGGGCAGGTAAGTTTGCCCGAGTGCTGGAAATGGTCCGCCTGGCGCCTTCCGCTTCCAATCGCCAGCCCTGGCGGATTGTGCGTGACGGCAGTACATATCATCTTTTCCTGCAGCGCACTCCTAATTACAGCGGCTTTACCAAATCGGCGGACCTGCAGCGGGTGGATATGGGCATCGCAATGTGCCACTTTGATTTAGCGGCCCGGGAGGCCGGTTTTTCCGGGGAGTGGATTGATGCTGAGCCAAGCCTCGATTTACCGGAATTAGTTGAATATATTATTTCGTGGAAGACAATCGGTTAAACACCAAGACACAAAGAGCACGGAGATCACAAAGTTAATTATGCTGGTATTTTGATAATTTACTTCTAATAGCGTTGCTAACAGATTCCAAAGCAATCAAACTGAACAGTTAATGTTTATCAACAAACTACCGGCCATATTCTTTCAATTTTCCGGAAAGGAAATACGATGTATTCTGTAAACTGTAGATATTATAGACTATATTCAGATTTGTGCAATATTGCCAAGGCTATTTTAGTCTAAAATTGTAACATTGTAAAGGCAATATTTGAGAATAATTGTATCATTGTCAGGGTAATGTAGTAAATGGCTTTTCAATCTGAGGTAAGCGAGTAGTTATCTGAAAGATGTTGTTTTAATTTTGGCAGGTGTGTAAAATTGCTATGACCAATAATCTATTTTAGTCATAGGTTCATAGATGGCAAAATCATTTGATTTACAGGAGCGGGATAAAATTCGCCGGGAGTTACTAAACAATGGCCGGGAATTGTTCGAAATCTACGGTTTAAAAAAAACCAGTGTCGAAGATATCACGACCAGGGTTGGAATTTCAAAAGGCAGTTTTTACAATTTCTTCGCTTCAAAAGAAGAACTGTTTTACCTGATCATTGAGGAAGAAGAACACTTCCGCGACCGGATTCTGGCCGATCTGATTGCCAACGAGCCCTCCGCCGAAAAGGCTCTGCGCCAATTGTTCAGCCAGGCGTTTGAATATATTGATTCCAGCTCCTTGATGGAAAAACTGTATGAACCGGGGGTTTTTCAGCAGTTGTTACGCAAACTGCCAGCAGAAAAACTGGCCACCCACCAGACCAATGATCATCAGGCGACCCGAACTTTTATCGATCATTTTCAACAGCACAGCAATTTGCGCCAGGTGAAGCCGGAGGTGTTGTCAGCCTTATTTAGGGCAATTTTCCTGATCAGTCTCCATAAAAAGGAGGTTGGCGCCGAGCTCTATCCCAAAGTGATGAAACTACTGGTGGAAGTCATTGCCAGTGGTCTGACCGAGCAGCGGGAGTTCAGTAATGATTGACATAAAACAATTGTGCTTTACTTATCCGGGGAACTCCAAACCGACCATCAAAGGCATTGATTTCAAAATCGAGCGGGGCGAAATCTTCGGGTTTCTCGGTCCCAGCGGGGCTGGTAAAAGCACGACCCAGAAAATCCTGATCGGGCTTTACGACCATTACCAGGGCGATATTTCCATCTGGAACCGCAACCTCCATGACTGGCATCAGGATTATTATGAGCGGGTGGGGGTGGCTTTTGAAGTGCCCAATCATTACCTGAAATTAACGGGACGGGAAAATCTCACTTACTTTCGCTCGCTTTACTCAGGTGAGACCGAAAATGTTGATGCGTTAATGGACATGGTTGGACTCCTGGCTGATGCGGATATGCCGGTGGGGCAGTACTCCAAAGGAATGAAAGTCCGGCTGGGTTTTGCCCGGTCCCTGCTGGCTAAACCGGACCTGATATTTCTGGATGAACCCACGGCCGGCCTGGATCCGTTGAACGCCCGAATGGTAAAGGAAATTGTTCAGCGGAAAAAATCTGATGGCAAAACCATATTCCTGACTACCCATGACATGACAGTGGCCGACCAGCTTTGCGACCGGGTGGCCTTTATCGTTGATGGTGAAATAAAGCTGATCGATGTACCCCGCGATTTGAAACTGGAATACGGTCGGCTTCTGGTGCGAGTGGAATACAGTGACAACGGTAAAATCGAGATCCGGGATTTTACACTGAATGGACTGGCTGAAAATGAAGTGTTTTTTAAAACGCTGCGGGAGCACAATATCCAGACTATCCATTCCCAGGAGACGACCCTGGAAAATATTTTTATTGAAGTGACCGGACGGAAATTGGTATGAAATCACTGATCAGTACGGTAGTTAAAGATGTTCGCCTTCAGGTCCGTTATGGCTTTTATTTTGCCACTGTTTTTGTGGCAATTATTTATATTGCCATCATTAAACAATTACCCCCGGCCAGCCTCGCTACAATCCTGCCGCTTCTGCTTTTAAGCAACCTGACGATCACGGCCTATTTTTTTGTGGCCGGTCTGATCCTGTTCGAAAAAGGCGAAAGCATCCTAGAAGCGCTAGTGGTGACGCCCTTGCCGCCCACAGCTTATCTGACAGCCAAGATAATCAGTCTGTCGATTCTGGCACTGGTGGAAAATCTACTGATCGCCGGAATCACAACCTGGTTCGGTTTTAACCTGCCGCTGCTGGCCACGGGATTAATCCTGAATGCGACCATCATGGTGCTGATGGGTTTTATCGTGGTTGTCCGTTTCGATTCGATCAACGAATTCATCATCCCCGGGGCTTTGCTGATGACGATTTTCTCGGTCCCACTGGTGGATTATTTGGGACTGTTTCAGCACTGGTTGTTCTACATTCACCCGGTAACCGCGCCGCTGAAATTGATGGGGTCAGCATTTTCCAGTAATGGCGAGCTAGGTATTTGGCTGGGCGTGATAAGTTCGCTGATCTGGATTGGATTATTATTCAACTGGGCGCGCAGAGATTTCCGGCAATTTGTTATTCTGGGAAGGGGACAGCGATGAACATTGTCCGTGTATTCCAATCTTTGGGTCCGGTGGATGCCCGCAGCGTGCTCCGCGATTCCCTGCTGCAATGGATGTTGGTGATCCCCTTTTTGCCGGCGCTAATTGTACGTTGGGGAATACCGACTTTGAACGAATGGCTGAAGCTGGAACACGGTTTTGATTTAACACCGTATTACACTCTGATTATAAGTTTTTTCTTGTTATTCATTCCCATGCTGGTGGGGGTGGTGATCGGTTTTCTGCTACTGGATGAGCGTGACGACCGCACTCTGACTGCACTGCGGGTCACGCCCTTAAAACCGGCCGATTACCTGTTCTACCGAATCACGGCACCCTGGGTGATCAGTGTTTTTATCACCTTGATCTGTTTTCCCATCGCGGGGCTGGTTAGAGTTGATTTTATACCTTTGCTTTTATGCGCGCTGATGGCATCATTAGAAGCGCCGCTGTTCGCCCTGCTGCTAGTGGCTTTTGCCCGCAATAAAGTGGTGGGACTTGCCATGTACAAGGGGTTCGGTATCTTTTTTCTGGCGCCGCTGGCGGTGTTTTTCGTTGATTCGAACTGGGATATTGTAGCGGGGATTTTTCCAACCTATTGGCCGGTCCTGGCTTTCTATCAAAACCTGTCCGCGAACCCCCGCTGGCTGATCAGCCTACTGACCGGCTTTGCCGTGCACGGTATCTATTTGTCAATACTGTTGAAAAGATTCCAGAGAATTCAATTGGATTAACTGTGATTTTCAAAATTGAAACTTTGTAATTTGTCTAACAATCAACCGGGGAGTAAGCCATGAAACCAGTACTGATATTGGGCGGTACCGGCCATTACGGTCGCCATATTGTCAGCAGTTTAAGTAGGCGCGATGAAGCGGTGCGGGTGCTAACTCGCAATCCTGACAATGCCAAAAAACTATTTGATGATCAAGTGGAAATAATGGCCGGTGACATTACCGATACGGATTCAACCAAAAAAGCCTTGACCGGGGTTCGCGCACTGATTATTTCCGTATCGGCTTTCAGTCCCAAATTGATTCGCCGTCTACGTGAGATTGAGTATGATTCGGTACTGCGAGTTCTGCAGGAAGCTCAACAGGCCGGCGTGGAGCGGGTGATTTATATTTCGGTTTACGATATCCGGAAGGAAGCACTGGCGAAAGTCAATAAGCAATTTGCTTCACTAGCTTTAGACAAACAGGCGATCGAGGATTACCTGGCCCACTCTACTTTTAATTGGACGGTGCTGGGTGCGCCGCCGTCAATGGACATGTTTTTTGCTTTCATCCGAGGTAATAAAATGATGGTACCCGGTGGTGGTCCGCCTGCGATTCCTTCTGTGGCTACAGCCGATGTGGGCGAAATTGTCGCTCAAGCTGCCCTGCGGGATGATTTGAATGGTCAGCGTTTTCGACTGACCGGACCGGAAGCCCTGTCATTCCCTGATGCAGCACGACGGATCGGGCAAGCAACCAACCGGGAAATAAAATTCCGTAAGATACCCGTTTTACCAATCAAGATTGCTTCCATCCTGGCTTGGCCTTTCACCCCGTACCTGCGCTACCTGGCTGGTAGTATTACTTTGCTGAATCTGTTCCCACCGGATCTGGCAGCCGCAGTGCCGGATGACCATGCACAGCTGCTGCAAACTTTCGATTATTCACCGAACACTCTGGAGCAGGCTGCTGTGAACAGGGATTCGACGGAAACAACAAATAACCAAAGAGGATGAAATGGACAGATTATGGTACGGCAGGTTAGTCATTTTGGGACTTATATTGATTTTGATTAATGGATGTTTGCTGATGGATAAAGAAACACGGCTCAGGCACAAAGCGAAACGAATTCACCGGCGGGTGTTAACTATTGATACCCATACCGACACACCATTGCAGTTAGTTAGATATAATAACGATCTGGGTGTCCGTGGAGATGCCCATGCCCTAAAGGGTGGACAACTGGACTTCATCCGCATGCAGGAGGGGGGATTGGATGCTACATTTTTTGCCGTTTTTATGGGGCAGGGTGAACGCACGCCCCAGGGTAATAACCGGGCTTATAGCAAGGCTTTGGCAATCTTCGATGCGATTTACAAAGCGGTAGGAAGACATCCGCAACTGGCTGAGGTAGCCCTGCGGTCAGACGATGCAGTCCGGTTGGAAAAAGCCGGGAAGCGGGCGATTTATATTGGTATCGAAAATGGCTATCCGATCGGCACCGATCTGTCTAATGTAAAATCATTTTATGATCTGGGTGCCCGCTATATCACGCTCTGTCACACAAAAAACAATGACATTTGTGATTCTTCCACCGACACCACCGAGCACGACGGACTTAGTGATTTTGGCTGTCAGGTGGTACGGGAGATGAATCGCCTGGGCCTGATGGTGGACGTGTCCCATATCAGTGATAAAGCCTTCTATGATGTTTTGGAATTGACTTCGGTACCGGTGATCGCCTCTCATTCCTGCGCCCGCGCCAGGCGGGATAATCCCCGGAATATAGATGATGACATGCTGCGCGCCTTGGCGAAAAATGGAGGAGTGGTGCAGATGTGTCTTCTTAGTTATTATATAAAAGGAATTGAACAATCGGCCGCGCGCGATTCTGCCTATAAGACCTTCAAGGAAAAATGGGGTGAATATGATGAACGTACCGAGGAAGAAAAGGATTTAGCCCGGATCGCGTCTCATAAACTGGAGCAGGAATTCCCCGAAAAATTGGCTACGGTTTCCGATGCTGTGGACCACATTGATCATATGGTAGGAATAATGGGTGTGGATCATGTTGGAATCGGCACCGATTTCGATGGCGGCGGCGGATTAGAGGATTGTTATGATGTTAGCGAGTTGGGCAATATCACATTGGAGCTGGTTCGGCGCGGTTATTCCGAAGAGGAGATTGCTAAAATCTGGGGCGGCAATTTGATGCGGGTGTTTCGGGCTGTGGAATCCGGCGCGGATAAATAGGTATCGGGGAGTTAGGTAAATGTGTGGGAAATTGACGATGAAGTTTGAGTTGTAAATGCAGCCAATAAAACTGGGAATCATCGGGACTGGTCTTGCCGCCCGTAAGTTACACTGGCCGGCCTTGAAAAAGTTACCTGCTAAGTTTAAGATTGCCGCGGTATGCAATCATACCGAACAAAAGGCTCGGAGTTTTGCTCGGCTGGTGGGTGGGGTGCCTTATGTATTGGATTATCATGAATTGCTTGATAATCGGCAGATCGAGGCAGTTGATATAGTATTACCAATCGAGTTGAATCATATAGTTACCCGTGCAGCATTGGAAGCCGGCAAACATGTAATAGTCGAAAAACCACTGGCCTATAATTTAATTGAAGCCCGGAAAATGCTGTCCTTCCCGGAGATTTATCCTGACCAGGTCATGATGGTAGCAGAAAACTTTCGATATAAGCCCTCGCTGTTGAGGATTGCCGAGATAATTAATCTGGGTAAAATTGGAGTACCATATTCAGTATTATGGAATAACCTGTTTATGGTGGATGAAACCAATCCCTATGCTAAAACACGCTGGCGGATCGAGCATAAACATCCCGGTGGATTTATCACCGATGGTGGGGTCCATAATATTGCTGCAATCCGCGACTTGTTTGGTGATATATCTTGGGGCCAGGCGCTCACAAACCGGATAAATCCTGCAATTGGTGAAATTGATTCATTCAGCTTCCAATTCAAAACAGTACAGAATGTGACTGGTGTGTTGAATATTTTCCTTAGCGCCAATGGGCAGTCCGAAAACAGGCTGATTATTCTGGGAACAACCGGAAGCCTAGTGTCGGAAGGCAACAAGATTACCTTGATGCGCAGTGGCCATGATGATCGAGAAGAAGCAATCGAGGATGATGGTGGCTATCAGGGTGAGTTTGCCGATTTTCATGCTGCGATTCGTGATGGGGGTAAACCCATCAGCACCTTTGCGGAAGCCTATAAGGATCTGGAAACGATTCTAACGGTAATAAAAAAGCCCTCCTGAACCAGAAGGGCTTTTTTCCGCGGAAGACACCAAAAACTCTATTTGGCGAGCAGCATCTTAATTGTTTGACTTTGATCAGGAGTTGATATTCTGGTAAAATAGATGCCGCTGGGTAGTATTTTACCATCCGAGGAACGCCCGTTCCATACGGCAATATGTTTTCCGGCCAGCATAAAACCATTGGCAATTTCGTAAACCATTTTACCCTGAACATCGAAAATCGCTACGTTTACTTCGGAATTATCCGGTAGATCAAAGACGATCCGAGTGCTAGGGTTAAAGGGATTCGGATAGTTCTGATGTAATGCGAATTCTGTGGGTATTTCTGCTGTTGGATCAACTGCTGATGTTGTGTGCATTCCAGCAGCGTCAGCAACTGCTTCGGTGAGTGCTTTATCCGGTATACCATCAGCAGGATCATCATTATGACAACCCAAGCATGAAAAGGCGGGGCTCAGAGATGCTGAACGAGTGGCATCATCGCGTACTGCGGAACCGTCATCGGTAAACATTGATGCGGTATCGACTGTAATCGCCCAAAGATGCGATCTGACATCACCTTTAAATCCGCTTGCACCACGGATTGTACCAGACTTGGCAGCATAGGGCATATGGCAATCAACACAGGTAGCTCCAGTGCCGTGATTCACTGTGGCAACCTGATTACTATGACAAGATTCACAGTTAGTCGAGATTGCATCACCATCCCATATAACTCGCTTGTGGGGATCATGACAAGTAGTACAGTCGAACCCAATTTCATTATGTCGTGTAGCCACTAATTCATCCCATTGTTCGTGATGTTTAATATATCCGCCGCTTGAGTTAATCGGGCTAGTGTAACTGCGGTTATGGCAGGTACCACACAGGAAATTAATATCATCACTGGCAGCATCGGGAGTTTGCACGGTGCCATCTATATCCAGACCGCCAATACTGTTATCAAGATGAGCGTATTCGTAAACCCGATCGATATGATCCGTGTTTCCTGCTGATTGCACGTGGTTGCTCCCTGGGCCATGGCAACTTTCGCAACCGATTCCACTTTCGGCAAAAGAGCCAAGTCCATCAACACCTGCAAGCCAGGTGCCGGTTGTGTCGCTGCCGGTGGTATGACATTTGAAACAACCATAATTATAGATTTTAGTATCGGAAGGATGATAGTTGCTCCAGCCATGTTCCTCGCCACCATAAAAATTGAACTGGTTATGTCCACCTCCAGCGCCGGCGAGTGAACTACCACCGGTACCGACAATATGACCATCAGTACCAACAAACCGGGCTTTCCAACCAAATCCGCCAATGACACCGGCTATGTTTGACCAACCGAGTGTTCCGTCACCCAGACTATCCATCCAGGCGGACTGGAAGTTGGTAGCAAAACTTGGGTAAGTTGGACCTACCGACCCATCAGTCACAGAAAATTTGTACGGATGGCCTGATTCATTCCAGTCGGCATATTTAGTGTCATGGCAGACACCACAGGTTTCAGAACCTACATAATCCGGGTCATCAACTGGAGTGGTGTGCATCCCCCCGGCAATATCAACTACCTGGTCCAGTGTCATTTCGGGGATGTTATCTGTGGGATCATCGTTATGACAGCCCAGGCATGAAAAGGCAGGGCTCAGAGATGCTGAACGAGTGGCATCATCGCGTACTGCGGAACCGTCATCGGTAAACATTGATGCGGTATCGACTGTAATCGCCCAAAGATGCGATCTGACATCACCTTTAAATCCGCTTGCACCACGGATTGTACCAGACTTGGCAGCATAGGGCATATGGCAATCAACACAGGTAGCTCCGGTGCCGTGATTCACTGTAGCAGCCTGAGTGGCATGACAGGTAGCCGTACAGGTATTATCAGCAATGCCTTCGCCATCCCATATTACGCGCTTATGGGGATCATGGCAGGAAATACATGTGAAGCCAGTGGAACCGTGTCCGGTGGCTACCAGTTCATCCCATTGTTCATGATGTTTTATGAATCCACCACTGGAATTGATTGGGCTGGTATAGCTGCGATTATGACAGGTACCACATAGGAAGTTAATGTCATCGCTGTTCGCGTCGGGTGTTTGCACCGTTCCGTCTATATCCAAACCGCCAATACTGTTATCCAGATGGGCATACTCGTAAACACGATCGATATTGGATGTAGTGGGTCCGGCAATATGATCGCTGCCTGGTCCATGACAACCTTCACAACCGATGCCACCTTCGGTGAAGGTGCCTAATCCATCAACACCTGTCAGCCAGGTACCGGTAGTATCACCACCGGTAGTATGGCATTTAAAACAGCCATAGTTATAGATTTTTGTATCGGCAGGGTGGTAATTGCTCCAACCATGTTCTTCGCCACCATAGAAGTTAAACTGGTTATGACCACCGCCAGCACCGGCGAGCGAACTACCCCCAGTGCCAACAATATGTCCATCAGAACCCACAAAGCGGGCTTTCCAGCCAAAACCGCCGATGACACCGGCGATATTGGACCATCCAAGAGTCCCATCGCCCAGACTGTCCAACCAGGTGCTCTCGAAATTCGTGACGAAGCTAGGATAGGTTGGCGCCAGGTCATTCTCAATTACAGAGAATTTATAAGGATGTCCGGAATCTATCCAGTTGGCATAGTTGGTACTATGGCACGATTGACAGGAGCTCGATCCCACATAACTTTGACCAAAAAGAAGACCATTTACTGTAACAACAATTAAAACAAATTTTAACGATATTTTCATCATTTTTTCCTC
>JACKQG010004236.1_pt1 | contig 16769 bp, 16 predicted proteins | sample 8237621 | NCBI WGS metagenome assembly JACKQG01 (sample SAMN15677084, study PRJNA649215) | marine metagenome | biome: marine; feature: Black Sea; material: saline water; isolation source: suspended particulate matter (SPM) from the Black Sea western gyre | collected 2013-06-09/2013-06-10 | depth...
TCAATACCATGATTGGTAAAATTGACAAAAGATTCAAACTCATTCGTCAAAGATTTAATGATTTCTTTTTTCATACCTGACCTTTACGGTTTACTTTCCCACCAGATTAATGGTTTGATAAAGGGATACTTTTCCAAGGTCATTTCATCAATTTTGATTTTATTCTGCTATTATCTTAAATCAAGCTCAACACTGTTTCAACAGCTTCTTCTGGGGTGCTCACCTGAATGACTCCCCTAATATCCCAGGTTCCCAATCCCACGACGGGTTTTCCCTGGCTTAGTGTATGGGCAATTTCTGATAGAGTACCGTAGGCGCCATCGATGGCAATTGCCCCTTCCACCGAATTAGCGATTATAATATTCCTGCCCTGGCCAAATCCTGTAGCAACGGAAATTGAGATATATTTATTGGAAGAATCACAGGAACTATCTGGTAAGATTCCAATAACAGTACCACCCGCTTCTGATACCCCCTGACTTACGGACTCCATCACACCGCTCCTCCCGCCACAGTAAACGATCACATCATTTTTAGCCAGCAATCTGCCCACTTCATAAGAAGTCTTCAGTACATCATCGGTACATTTGGAACCGCCAAATACAGCAATCCTCTGTTTTTTCACCTTTACGGCTCCAGCCGATAAATGGTTCTCGGAAATGGGATGGTTTCACGGATATGAGTACGACCACACAACCACGACACACATCGTTCTATACCAAGTCCAAAACCAGAGTGCGGCACCGATCCATATCTTCGGAGGTCAACATACCAGTTAAATGCATCCATAGGTAACTTTTCTTCCTCAATTCTTTTAATGAGAATATTTTTGTCATCTTCCCGTTCGCTTCCTCCAATAATTTCACCATACCCTTCAGGAGCCAAAACGTCCATTCCAAGAACTACGTTTTCATCTTTTGGATCTCGTTTCATATAAAATGGTTTGATGCTCGATGGGAAACGGTGGACGATCACAGGGTTTTCAAATTGATCTGAAATCACCGTTTCGTGACTACCACCAAAATCTTCACCCCATTTGAATTTCTCTCCTTGTTTATGCAGAATTTTTACAGCTTCTGTATAAGAAATTCTTGGGAAGGGGGTAGTGATATTCTCCAATTTAGAAGTATCACGCTCAAGAATATCTAAATGTTCTTTACATTTTTCAAGAACCCTATTAATCATATAGGTGACTAAATTTTCGGCCCATTCCATATTTTCATTGAGATTGCAATAAGCAATCTCCGGTTCTATCATCCAGAATTCTGTCAGATGTCGCCGGGTCTTCGATTTTTCAGCCCTAAAGGTTGGACCAAAGCAATACGTCTTACCAACAGCCATTGCAGCTGCTTCATTGTATAATTGTCCGCTTTGGGTGAGATAAGCAGTCCTTCCAAAATATTCGGTTTCAAAAAGTGTCGTGGTTCCCTCACAGACATTAGCGGTAAAAATGGGTGTATCCACCAGCACAAAACCGTTGTTATCAAAGAAATCGCGACATGCACGAATAATCTCGTGGCGAATCTTCAAAATTGCGTGCTGTTTTCGTGAACGAAGCCATAGATGTCGATTATCCATTAAAAATGCTGTTCCGTGTTCCTTCTTACTGATAGGGTACTCATCAGCCAGTTGATGAACCTCAATATGTTTAATTTCCAGTTCATAACCTTCGATAGCCCTTGGCTCTTCTTTAACCAATCCCGTTACCGACAAAGACGACTCATGGGTAAGATCAGCTTCGAGATTAAACACATCATCGGGAACCATGTCTTTCACAACAACACACTGTGTGTACCCGGTTCCATCCCGTAAAATAAGAAACCATATCTTTCCACTCGATCGTTTATTGTACACCCAACCGTTCAAAGTAACTACTTCACCTATTACTTTAGGTAAATCTGCGATGTATGTCTTTTTCAATAGATACCTCCACTGCTACCAGGTTGATAAAATATCGTTTATGATGTCATCAGCAATTTTCTCAAGAGCTACTTTCGACGCTAATTCCCGAGGGTCTCCCATTTCATCGGGGTCTTCTTCATCAATCTTTCCGTCACCATCATTATCAATACCATCAGATGAGATATCAGCAGAAAGATCATAAGTCCCCCACCCGGAATATTTTTTCGACAATAATATCTTATCATTAATAATATCAAACCATTCAACATTAATGACAAGTGAGTATCGGTATTCCGTCACCTCTTCCATTCCCGAATAGGTGTATGGTTTGTCAGATACTTTCTGGATAGTTCCACGCAATATGGAATGCGCTGTTGTTTCATCTACGACTTTCAGAATGTTCTCTTCGATAAAAATAGTTGTAATATCGTCAGTAATATTCTCCGAAATCCCAAACTCTGCCGTCTCATTCATAAAAAGAGGAATCCCAATGGTTTTAATATGTGGAGGGATTGAACCGGTAAAAGAGTAAAATCCACACCCGGTAATTACCAATAGAAGGATAAGACTACTGATATTTCTTCTGCTTTTTTTCAAGACCTAGTTCATTTATTTTACGATAAAGAGTTCGTTCGCTAATGTCTAAAGCTGTCGCCGTTTTTCGTCGGTTATTATCGAATTTTTTTAACGTTCGGGTAATAACCTCTTTTTCGAGATCTTTCATAGTGACTTTACCGATTTCTTCAGACTTGATGGAATTTAGTTCTTCCTTGTTGACTTGTTGGTATTGGTCATTAAAAACTGATCCGGGTTCAGATAGAAATCCTACTTCTCCACTGTGATTAAATTTCCCCTTCATAAGGAGTGACTTTATATCTCTTGAATCCTGACGGAGAAATAATAATTGTTGAAGTATCAGTTCCCGTTCTGCCTGGTCAACAGATTTTTCCACAACAACAGGAAGATTCAGGGATTTGCCTGTTTCGATAGCGGGGGAGAGGTGTTTCATCACCATTTCTGATGAGATTCGCTTCCCCTTTTCAAGAATAATAATGCTCTCGACAAAGTTCTTCAATTCACGAACGTTTCCAGGCCAATCGTATTGTTTCATCAGTAAAATAGCATCGGAGGTGAATCCCCGGAACACAATATCATTGCTTCGGGAAAACTGCAATGCAAATCTTTCAACTAATAGATCAATATCTTCAGGGCGGTGACGAAGCGCTGGTATGTCTATCGTTACTGATCGAAGGCGATAAAATAAATCCTTACGGAAATTCCCAGATGCCGATTCCTTTAGAAGATCCTTATTTGTAGCGGCAATTATCCGTACATCAACTTTTCTCATTCTGGCATCCCCGACACGCATAAATTCACCTTCCTCAAGAACCCTGAGTAGTTTTACCTGAGTTTCAACCGGAGTCTCTCCAATTTCATCAAGTAAAATCGATCCTTCATTTGCCTCTTCAAAATACCCTTTCCTATCCTCAGATGCACCCGTGAATGCTCCCTTCTTATGACCAAAAAGTTCACTTTCAATAATCCCGGTAGGAATGGCGCCACAGTTAACAATAACAAGTGGTTTATTCACTCGGCGACTTAACTTATGAATGGCTCGTGCTACTATCTCTTTTCCAGTACCGGATTCACCCGTAATTAGAATCGATATATCTATAGGTGCCACCTGAGCAATCATTTCTAAAACCTGCTCAACAGCAGCAGATTTGCCAATGATACCCGATAGTTTTTGAATCCGCTCTAAATTCATCAAAGTTAGTCTCCTTTGCTATTTAAAAAATAAGTATAGGTTTGGTTTAATCCATCCTGAATATTTATTGTGGGTGACCAGTTTAGTGTTTCTCTGGCAAAAGAATTGTCCAGTACACTTCTTTGTTGCTCTCCTTTCTTAGCTGGGGCGTGAATTGCTTCGATAGTGGTGCCAGATGCATCTTTCAAATGTTGGAAAATCTCGTTGATATTCGTCTCAATACCGGTGCCTATGTTCACAATTACAGAATCTCCCTTAACTTCCAGTGCTGCAAGATTTGATTTTACCACATCTGCTACATTAACAAAATCTCTCGTTTGTGAACCATCCCCATTAATCGTTGGGATTTCTCCATTAACCAATATTTGAGAAAAAATAGCCACAACACCAGCTTCCCCATGTGGATTCTGTCGGGGACCATAAATGTTCGCATATCGTAAAATGGTGTATTTCAATCCATAGACTATACCATAATAGTATAGATACCTCTCGAAACTGAGTTTGGCTACCCCGTATGGAGATTCCGGTCGAAGAGGATGTTTCTCGTCAGCTGGAAAATAATCCTGCTCCCCATAAATAGCGCCACCGGTAGATGCAAATATGAAATTTTTCACCCCGTTTTTTATACTCGCTTCCAGTAGATTTAACCCACCAACAATGTTCACATCTGCATCGAACATTGGATTTTCCACAGAAGCCCGGACATCCATTTGTGCTGCGTGGTGATTAACAACATCAAACTTCTCATCAGCAAAAATATTATTCACCATTTCTCCATTACGAATATCCACTTTATAAAAAGTTGTCTCCGGATGAACAAATTCCTTTCTTCCAGTGTAAAGATTATCCATCACACAAACTTTATGTCCCTGTTCGATGTAGGCATCCTGAATGTGTGAACCAATAAATCCTGCTCCACCTGTAACTAAAATTTTCATACTACTTCCTTTCTCAATTCTTCAATTTCATCTCTTAATTTTGCTGCTTTTTCAAATTCAAGCTTCTCAGCTGCTGTCATCATCTCTCTTTTAAGCATATCCAGGACAGCGGCTTTATCCATATTCTCAAATAGATCACTCTTTTGTGGGTAATCTTCAAGAGTTGTTTCTCGACAGGCGTCTGCTACCGAAGTGCTGATCATAACATCCTCAATAGATTTGAAAATAGTTTTGGAGATAATATTATGCTCGGTATTATATGCCTGCTGAATTTTTCTTCGTCGGTTTGATTCATCAATAACCTTCTTCATTGAATTCGTTATACGATCAGCATAAAAAATCACTTTTCCACCCACATTTCTGGATGCTCTGCCTGAGATCTGCATCAGGGACGATTCAGATCGTAAAAATCCTTCTTTATCTGCATCAAGTACAGCAACCAGGGATACCTCGGGCAGATCGAGACCTTCCCTCAGTAAATTAATGCCCACAAGGACGTTAAATTCCCCCAGTCTCAAATTCCTCAGGATTTTAACCCGTTCCAATGTCTGAATCTCAGAATGAAGGTAACGAACCAGCAGGTTCATCCCTATCAGATAATCTGTGAGATCTTCTGCCATCCGTTTGGTAAGGGTTGTTACGAGAACTCGTTCTTTTTTATCGGTACGGGCTCGAATTTCGCTAATAAGATCGTCAATCTGTCCTCTGGTTGGTTTCACCACAATATCAGGATCTACAAGACCTGTAGGGCGAATAAGCTGTTCCACAACCACACCTTTGCACATTTTTAGCTCCCTTGGACCTGGTGTCGCAGATACGAATATTGCTTGATTAATCATTTCGTAAAATTCATCAATTTTCATCGGGCGGTTATCTAGAGCCGAAGGGAGTCGGAATCCGTATTGCACCAATACTTTCTTTCTGCTTTTGTCACCCTTGTACATCGCTTGTACCTGGGGCAGTGTCACGTGGGATTCGTCAATGAACATCAGGTAATCGTCCGGGAAATAATCCAGCAGTGTCCATGGTCGTTGACCCAGTTTCCGATTGGAAAAGTAGCGGGAGTAATTTTCAATTCCCGAACAGTATCCAACCTCAAGCATCATTTCAAGATCGAAATTCGTTCGCTGTTCTAAACGTTGAGCCTCCAACAGAAGACCATTTGATCGAAAGAATTCCAATTGTTCTGAGAGTTCCCCGAGAATTTTATCTGAGATTTGGTTCATTTTTTTAGTATCCGTCACAAAATGTTTTGCTGGATAAATGAACAAGGAATCAATCTCATGAATTAATTCACCAGTAATCGGGTCAAAAGAGTGAATGGTGTCAATCTTATTTCCAAACATTTCAATTCGGATACAGGCATCCTCATAAGCCGGGAAAATTTCTATCACATCACCTTGGACACGAAAATTCCCTCTTTCCAGTACAGCATCGTTACGGAGATAGTGGATGTTGATTAAGGAAAGAAATAACTCTCGACGAATAACAGTCTCACCCTTTTGAATGTAAACCACTTGATTCCTGTATTCATCGGGTGAACCAATTCCATAAATACATGACACACTGCTAACCACTATTACATCACGTCGAGCCAGAAGGGAACTGGTGGTTTTCAACCGGAGTTTGTCAATCTCTTCATTGATCGAGGAATCTTTTTCAATAAAGGTGTCTGTTATCGGGAGATAAGCTTCCGGCTGATAATAGTCATAATAGCTGATAAAGTATTCCACAGCATTTTCGGGGAATAATGACTTAAATTCTCCATACAGTTGAGCGGCAAGGGTTTTATTATGTGAGATGATAATTGTTGGTTTCTGAACATGCTGGATTATGTTAGCCATTGTAAAGGTTTTACCGCTCCCAGTTACCCCGAGAAGGGTTTGATATTTTTCCTTTTGCTGAATACACTCCACCAATTGAGCGATAGCTTCTGGTTGATCACCCGTCGGCTTATAATTTGTATGAATTTTAAATTCTGACATAATGTCCTATAATTTACGTTTTTCCGACAGATTAGTCAAGAATGCGAATTGGATTTTTTTGGGTAGGATTACACAGTGAAAAAATGATTCAGATTGTCTTTCCAGTAAGTCCATATTCAGTGTAGTCAGTTACTTCGATTTCATAAAACTTTCCAGCATCCAGTTTCTGGTTTACAGTAACAATATTATCAATTTCGGGGGAATCATATTCTATTCTTCCTGTTGAAACTCCATACTTTACTTCATCAATCAATACTTCCATTGTTTTCCCAACAAACCTGGAGTTTTTTTCAAGAGCAATATCCATCTGGAGTAGCATAATTCTTTCCCGTCGGTTCCATTTAGTTTTTATTGGAACATCATCTTTCAGATCAAAGGCTGGGGTTCCTTTTTCCTCAGAATAGGTAAAGACCCCTAATCGGTCAAACCGGATTTCTTCGACAAAATCCACAAGCTCTTGAAAATCATCTTCCGTTTCATTAGGATAACCCACAATGAGTGATGTTCGAATTGCAATGTTAGGAATAACGGAACGCAATTGGTAAATACGTTTTCGTATTCCGTCTTTTCCAAGTCCCCGACACATTGACGTCAACAATCGATCAGAAACGTGCTGAATCGGAAAATCAATATAATGGCATATCCGATCTGATTTCGCAATAACATCAACAACCTTATTAGAAAGGTGAGCGGGATGGGTGTAAAGTAGTCGAATCCACTTGAAATGTGTGATTCTATCAAGTTCTTTTAATAAATCCTGCAAATAAACTTTTGGTCGCAAATCCCAACCGTATGAAGTAGTATCCTGAGCAATGAGTATGAGCTCTTTTACACCGCGATCTGCCAACCATTCCGCTTCATCAAGTAGTTCCTTGATAGGTCTGCTCTTTTGTTTACCTCTAATCATCGGAATGCTACAAAATGAACATTCATTATCACATCCTTCAGCAATTTTCAGGTAGGCATAATGTGAGGGTGTCAACAGGGAGCGAAGATAGTGAGGATCAAATTTCAAATGGTCCTTTCCAGAAAAATGAGCGATAATTTCTCCATAAGCATCTGTACCAAAGAAGTAATCTACTTCAGGCAGTCCCTTCTGCAACTCGTCGGGATAGAGTTCTGAAAAACAGCCCATCACCACCAACTCCCTGAGGTTCCCGATTTTTTTTAATTCTGCTGCTTGCAGGATTGTGTCTATGGATTCCTCCCTGGCTGGCTCAATGAATCCGCAAGTATTTACAATAATGGCATCAGCTTCCTCAGGGATGTCAACAATTTCGAACTCTTGACGTTTCAGACCACCAATCAGGATTTCTGAATCAACAAGGTTTTTTGGGCATCCAAGGCTAATGAGGTGGATCTTTTTTCTACTCATCCTCATTATTCGAACCCACAATAGATTTCACATATTGCTGGGGATTAAATTCAATAAAATCATCCAGATCTTCACCAAGACCAATGAATGTCACAGGAATCTTCATCTCCCGATAAATAGGAAAAACAATGCCTCCTTTTGCTGTTCCATCCATCTTTGTCAAAATGATTCCATTAAGAGGAACGTGTTTATTGAATTCCCTTGCCTGAATGAGAGAGTTCTGACCGAGGTTAGCATCCAGGGTCAGATAAGTATGCAGGATAAATTCCGGGAATTTTGTTTGAATAACCCGGTACATTTTTTCTACTTCAAACATCAGGTTTTTATAAGTGTGTAATCTTCCTGCTGTATCAATAATAGCGCATTGAAAATTCCGGGCTTTTGCTGCCACCAATCCATCATAGACAACAGAGGAGGGATCCCCACCCTCCCGATTACAGATAAGTTTTAGTCCAGCCAAGTTACTCCATTTTTCAAGTTGCTCAATAGCTGCAGCTCGATATGTATCAGCTCCTATTAACATTACTGACTGATCCTTCTTCTTTAGATAATACCCTAGTTTTGCTGCAGAGGTTGTTTTGCCGGTTCCGTTTACTCCAACGATAAGATATACCGTACGAGCATTTTCTTCCGTTTGTTGTGTGATTGGGATACTCTCAAGAATGGTTAAAAGATACGTTTCAAGAGATCTCCTCAACCAATTTTTCCCCTTGTGATTTTTAAGCCACTGAATAATGTCATCTGTCGTTTTCACCCCAATATCAGCACCGAGAAGAAGAAATTCAAGTTCATTAATATCAGCTGAAGATATTCTTTTGCTCAACACATCTTTTAATACTACTCTGATAGCTTCTCTGGTTTTGGAAAGAGAGTTAAACAGTCGTTTAAATGAGGAGTACACTATTATCGGGATTTATACTTTTGTAACTATTGAATCTTATTCACGAGTCGTATCCGAAAAGATCATATTTTTCATAAAGGTATCTCTATAGAAAAAGTACAGTTCATTTTTCTTTAGAATTTGCCTTACTCTTAGCTTGAGTGAACACATTTTTTTTAAAATGAGTCAGATCATCCTTCATGTACTGAATCCAGCTGATAATCAGCAAAACAGTGGCAATTATGAGAAAATAAAATTTCAATTCTTCGATATTCAGAACGTAAAATAAAATAGCTAAAGCAGAGATACCTACACTCAATTTTCCAATGGGATTGGCACTTAATGTGATTGAGGAATGATGCATAATATAAAGGGATGAGATAGAGATTGTCAGATCTCTTGCAACGTATAACCATAGAAACCATTCTGGGAAATCACGACTTTCATCTAAAATTATGAATAACACGACAGCAAAAATAACGACTTTATCAGCAACTGGGTCGAGGATTTTACCAAGATTTGTCACTTCATCGGCACGCCTGGCAAAATACCCATCGAAATAATCTGTGAATACAGCTAACAGCATAAAGAGAACAGATATGACCATTTCATCTTTCGCCAGATAGTAGATAATGGGAAATGCCAGAAAAGCCCTGAATACACTCATTCCATTTGCCAGGGTGATAATCCTTGTTGGATCGGTAATTTTAATTTTTACCCTATTTTCAGACATATTCTGCTCTTTTTGATTCAACTTTTATAAACTGACCATCGGTTATCTTTATGGTTTGATCACATACACGTCGAGTGAATAAATCGTTGTGTGAGATAAGAATAAAATGTTTGTGTTCTAACGATTTCTTCAGAAACTGAGCAAGTTTTACCTGCAGTTGATATCCCAATGAGAATGTGGGTTCATCCAGAATAATAACATCATAATTCCCACAACAAATGATAAGTAAAATGGTCATTCTTGCTACTGATAATCCCAAACGATGAATTGGTGTGTGTTTTATTAAATCCCATGATATTTGGAAGGTTTGTAATGCTTTCTGGAATATAGTTAATTTCGTATTTGTTATAAGTCCAGCTTCAATCATCTTGAGAGTTAATTCATTGTAGGTCATTCCTCCTAAAGACCGTTCTGGGAATTGTTGAAGATATCCCAACTTTAGATTCTTTTTTCTCTCACTTAACAATTGGAGCGATCCCGATTTAGGTTTAAGAATATCCGCAAGTAAATCTGCAAAAGTTGATTTTCCACTTCCGTTATCACCTAGTACAGCTAGAGCTCGAAAGGACTTCACTCTCACTGTTTGATTTGAAAAGAGATCTTCAGAATTGGAGTATGAATAGGACATTTTATTGAGATTAAGACTGATGTTGCCATTCCTGAACATCGAATTAATAATCCCTGACTGGCTTTCATTTTTTCGCCACGTCACCAATGAATCCAGCTTTAACTCCTTTCCTTGATCTAAAAAATCCATATCTGTTATGTCTGACGTTAACCAGATTGTTACAGCATTTTGTTTGAGGCAGTAATTCTGGAGGTGATTAATCATCTTCAATTTGTTACTTTTACTTAAATAACACAATCCATCGTCGATGATGAGAATTTCAGGTTTGGATGAGATGGCTGTTATGAGGTTCAATATTTGCTTTTCACCTCCTGAAAGGGTAGATGGATGTCGTTTTATATCCCATTGTAAATCATATTCACTACATAATTGATGTATTTTGTCCCTGATTGAGTTGGAGTGGTAACCAAAATTCTCATAGTTAAAAGCCAATTCAGAAAAGATAGTTGGTGCTACAATCTGATCGTCTGGATTCTGAAATACAAGAGCAACTTTGTCTGATAATTGAGTAGGAGAAACTTTAAAATTTAATTCAGCATCAGGTATCAATCTACCCGCAAGAATCTGTGAAAGATAGGTTTTTCCCACGCCACTTTCGCCATAAATAATATTCAGTCCCTGCTTTAGGTGAATTGTTTGTTTTTTCCGATTAAATTTAGGAAAACATATATCAAAGGAAGGATCAGTCACGAAGAATACCTCTTACTACTCTAGTGGAGGAGCCCAAGTTAGTGTATATCACTTTTGTAGCAGCTTGGCTTGCTTTGATAAGATTCTCTTTAACATTCATCATTTCGCTTAGTGCTGATAAAAATTCATCTCCACTGGAAATACAGAAACCACCTCCGTATTTTAAAAGTTCCTCAGCTGCTCCTGAGTTGTGGTACTTGGGACCAAATATAACAGGTAATCTTGCAATGGCAGGTTCCATTACATTGTGAATTCCAGATGAAAAACCACCTCCGATATAAGCGTACCTTCCATGCCAGTATAATCTTGATAAAAAACCTACTTTATCGACAATCACCACTCTATTATGACGAAGATGGTTCCAGTGACACCGAGACAACAGTGTAAATGAAATATTCGCATTTTTAAATGAATTCATATTCCGGATGATATTTTTTTTACTGGTTTCGTGAGGAGTCCAGTAAATAGAAATCTCAGAATTCTGATTCAATAATTCCAGAACGGTTGGTAAAATGATATTTTCATCTTCTAAGTGGGTACTTCCCACAATCAAACGATTATCCCGATCTAGAATTTCATAAGTTCTTTCAGGATCCGGTTCATCCGCAATTTCCTTTACTCTATCGTATCTTGGGTTTCCAAGAACGCGGACAATAGCTCTATTTCGCTTGCCAATCAGACGGCGAACATTAATATAGTCATTCTCAGAAATGGTATAAATTGAGTCTATGCACTTATAAACGTGTTTGTATAAACTCCGAAGGATAGGGTATAATTTTGTACTTTTTTTATGTAATCTTGCTGAAAATAGAGAAGTTTTTATGCGATACCGTTTTGCACACCAGATATAGTTAGGCCAAACATCATACTCTGCAAAAATGAGTTTATGTGGTCTAACCAATTTTAATAATCGACAACACGTCCAGATAAAATCGATAGGAAGATATACCTTACAATCGATATTCGGATCAGAAATGTGATTAAAACCCGAAGGTGAAAAAAAAGTAACTATACTGATACAACTTGGTTCTACTTCCTTTAATCCCTTTAGAACCGGTTGTATTTGTTCGTACTCGCCATGGGAAGCCGAGTGGAACCAGTAAATTAATTTATTTTTCCCGATGTTGTTAATATAGTCTTTTAACGTGGAATATGTTTTCCATCTGCCTTTGATACCCTCACGAATTTTTTCATTGAACATATAGCCAATAATCACCAAAATGAACAGCAAGGGCAAAAATAAAATGTTGTATGTCAGTTGCCAGAAAAACTTCATGTTGTGGCTATTGGTGTTACTATGTTGATTGCTTCAATCACCTGACTGGACGTGATGGAGTCCATACATAGCTGCTTTTTACGGTAACAGGGACGACTCCCATTTTTTGAACATGGTCTGCACCACAGGTTTGTTTTTAGTTCTATTGAATTGGTCAGATGGGTACTTGCTCCTGTGGCTTTTGAGGTGGGACCTTTTATCATAACAACATTTGTACCCACAGCCTCAGATCCGTGAATTAGTCCTGTGTCACTTCCAACAGCTGTTTGAGCTAATGATAATATTGCCAGTGACATTCGTAAATTACTTTTTCCTTTTAGATTTTTCACCCCTTTAATCTGTTCAGAAATTATATCACATATTACATCGTTCTTTCCTCCTAAAAGAACGACATCCAGGGTTTGTTCTTCAAGAAACGTTCTGATTGTTTCAATATACCCCTTGAATTTCCAGATTTTATTTGGCCAGGCAGAGCCCGGAACAAATACGATAAACTCTTTTTTTACGCCATATGAAGAGAGGAATTCCCTTACCCGAATTTTTTCCTGATTTGAAAGAAATATTTTAGGAATTAACTTAATCGAATCATCCTGTTGATGATCGATTACTTGTATGTATTTCCTTGAAATATCATAATGATCCATCAATCGGTTCAAATGGAAATAAAATAACAGAAAACGTTTCCATCGGGGTTTTTTATAAACACTTGTAGAAATCCCAGCCAAATCATATCGCAGGATTTTACTCCTTAACGAGTTATGAAGATCCACTACCAAATCATACCCAGAACCACGAATTACATTCGCAATCTGTTTTAATTTATTACGAGAATGGTTTCTGTTAATATGAATGATTTTATCGATAAATGGGTTGTTTTCTAAAAGTGGTGTATATTCCGAAAGTGTGAGAAAATGAACGATACAGTCAGGATCATTATTCTTCAACCATTCGGGAAGAGGGGTAGTAAAAATGATGTCGCCGATGGAACTGAACCGGATGAGAAGATACTTTAAATGTGTGTTTACTGACAATTGCTTACCACTGTGGTTAACATTTTTCCCAAGCGATATTGACAGACATTAATATGTCCGCTGAGCGTTGTATAGCGTCAAATCGATCAAGGATTGTTTATAAGGGGAGTCAGGGAAAATAGAGAGAGAATCAATTGCTTTTTGTGAATAATCATTCATTATTAATTCTGCATAGGAAAACCCATCGTATTCCTCAATAATATTGGTAAGAATTTTCATATCTTTTTTTGATGAACCGTTTTTGAGGATTTTGCGTATCTGTTTTTTCTCAGATCGAGATATATCTGAAGATAAGGTATGTATAATTGGTAGTGTGATCATATTTTTTGATAAATCAGAATTTGTATTCTTACCGATTGTCTGTTCAGAACCAAGAATATCAAAGAGATCATCTTTTATTTGAAAAGCCATTCCAAAATTTTCACCAAAACTTTTCATCGCATGTCGATGATTATCCTCACGGGATGAGGTAATAACACCAAGTTCACAACAGGTTGCAGTCAATGAAGCTGTTTTATTTCTGATCATTGTGAAATAGACATCTTCACTGATCGATTTTGTATAACTCTTTTCGATCTGGAGCATTTCTCCCGAGCTCAAGCTGACAGCAGTACTGGAGATGAGATCAAGTACATCGAAATCTCTGAGTTGAATTAAATTCGTTAACACCTTACTTAAGATAAAATCCCCCATGACAATTGAAGCTTTATTTTTCCATATTCGATTGATGGATGGAAATCCTCTTCGTTTATTGGCATCATCCACAACATCGTCATGAATTAATGAGGCGATATGAATAAGTTCTACCAATGCGGCGGCTTTGTAGCTATTCAAAGTGGGTTTACCGCAAGCACGGGCAGATAAGATGGTTAATATCGGGCGGATTCCCTTTCCCTTGTGACGAATGAGATACTTGCTAATGAGATTAATCAGCCGGACTTCAGAGCGCAGAGCTTCCTCAAATTCTTGCTGGAAGATTTTGATATCTTCCAAAATAGGAACAACGATTTCTTTTAATTCCTTATCAAGCTTCATCGATTGAATATACCTAGAATCTTACATCCATACCAATGTGAATTTACTTTGACGCGAATTTCGAAATCCATATACTAATTTCGTATAAAAAGGTAAGAGGCAATGCCATGATCATCAAACTGATAGGATCTGGTGGAGTAATGAAAGCTGAAAGTACGAGGATTACAAAGATGGAATGTTTACGATAGTGACGCATAAACGATGGTGTTAACAATCCAATTTGGGATAGTATCAATACAAGTATCGGCAACTCAAAAACAAGTCCAGCAGCAAGAAGAATCCACAAGATATAGCTGAAATAATAGTTGATTGAGAAATTGTTTTGAACGTCAACATATCCAATGGATGTAAAAAATCGTAATGAAAAGGGAATTATTACAAAATAGGCAAAAAGGATGCCAATTATAAATGCAATAAATGAAAAAATGATAACCGGAGCAGCATATTTTTTCTCATTTTTTAGAAGACCCGGAGTGATAAATTTCCACATCTGGTAAGTGATGACAGGTAAACCGAGGATGATGCCCCCGACAATGGCGATTCCCCACCTTATCATAAACATACCGTACACTGTTAATACCTGAAGTTGAGGAGGATTTTCCAGTGCCATGGCGGGATTTAGTAAAATTTTGAAAATGGGATCAATAAAAATAAACGTTATCCCCGCCCCTATCACAATACCTACTAATGATTTGATAATTCTCCACCGCATCTCTTCGAGATGATTAAGGAAGGGCATAGTACCTTTTTCTTCTTTGTTCATGATCAGTCGGATAACGAATTCATTAATGATAAAGCTGCATCATAGGGTGAAATCTTTTGGTCATGGAAATCATTAAGTTTATTATTTAATAAATTTTCCCGTTCCTGAGTCCAGAATTTCAAAACCAGACCATCTTTTACCAATGACTTAATCTGATCAAGATATCGTTGTTTTCGACGTTGATTCAATGTTCCTGACTTAGTCAATTTCTCGATTAGGGTGAAACTTTCTGTGTATAATTCGTGTACACCTTTCCCTTCAGTGGCAACAGTCATCAAAATATTTGGAATGAACTCCCGTTCATTTTCATTCAACTCAAAGTAGTAACGAAGGGTTCGTGCAATATAATCAGCACCTTCCCTGTCTGATTTATTGATTACGAACAAGTCACCAATCTCAATGGGACCCGCTTTCATAAATTGAATTCCATCTCCCACCTCTGGCATTAGTACAACCAGCGTAATATCCACCTGTTTAATAATTTCAGATTCGATCTGACCAACTCCCACCGTTTCTAATAGCAATATATCTTTTCCACTTGCTGCTAAAATATCTGCTACTTGTTTCGTTTTTTTTGCCAGTCCGCCCAATTCTCCACGACTTCCCATACTACGAATGAACACGTTGGGATCCAGGGTATGTTGGTTCATTCTGATTCGGTCTCCAAGGAAAGCTCCACCAGAAAACGGGCTGGTTGGATCGACAGAAATACAACACACAGATTTACCATCACTTCGAATTTCTGTGATCAATTTATCAATGAGAGTACTTTTACCTCCTCCTGGTGGTCCTGTAATTCCAATGCGGATAGTATCCCGGGTATGTGGATATAAACTGTTTAGATCTTTATCAAGACTCGGATCGCCGTTTTCAACAGCCGAGATTACCTGAGAGAGATTTCTAAGATTGGGTGATCGGATTGTATACAAAAGATTTGAGGTCATTATATATGTATGAAAGTTTCACTGTTAAATAAGTGTTTCCGGTACTGGTCGGACAAAATATTGTGGGTGAATAATCCAGATTATATAGAAGATATCAAGGCATTTGTCATTCATTTACCGAAAAGGCGTTTGAATTGCAAATAATCAAGAATTATCAGAGAGTGTTCTGTTCGTTCAATTAGATTTCTTTCTTCAAGGATTTTGAGTGTCCTTGAAACTGTTTCGCGTGATGTCCCCGCCATGTTTGCAATATCTTGTTGATATGGTAAATTTTTAATGGTTACTTTTCCATGACGAATAGTTCCCATCTCATCTGCGAGACGAAGTAGAGTGATACCGATTTTGTGTTCTGCATTACTTAAAGATAAACTCTCAATTTGCTGGTCACTTTTTCTCAATCTCTGTGTTAACTCTCGTAGAAGAGAGATGGACACCTTTGGGTACTTCTTCAGTAAAGCAATGAATTCCACCCGTTTAAGGATTAATGCCTCAGAATCTTCTAATGCAATGGCATTGGCAGATCGAGTCTGCCCATCCAGCAGTGACATCTCACCAAAAAATTCTCCCTCGCCAAGCATTGCAAGGATTACCTCTCGACCATCCTCACTCAAACGGGTGATTTTTACACTTCCTTCTTTGATGATAAAGAAAGTATCACCAAACTCATCTTCCATCAGGATCATATTACCTTTTTTATAGGATCGGTGGATCACAATATCACATAGATGATCCATCTCAGATTTAGATAAGTCAGAAAAAATTGGAACTGTAGCTAATAGATCTCTTTCATTCATACATAAAAAATAACTTCATTGAATTAT
>JACKQG010004237.1_pt1 | contig 16765 bp, 14 predicted proteins | sample 8237621 | NCBI WGS metagenome assembly JACKQG01 (sample SAMN15677084, study PRJNA649215) | marine metagenome | biome: marine; feature: Black Sea; material: saline water; isolation source: suspended particulate matter (SPM) from the Black Sea western gyre | collected 2013-06-09/2013-06-10 | depth...
TGTAAATCTACGCACGCACGCGCGCACACACGCATATACGCGCATGCACACATGCGTGTACGTACATACCCCAAACGTCCTAACACGTCCTAAACGTCCTAAGGGCATTGATATAAATTCCATATATACAACAATATGCGAAACTGGGCATTTTCTTGCACGTCCTAAGGGACGTCCTAAAAATTTGACTCAACGTCCTAAGGATTTGTGTATTTTCAGTTTTTTTCATTAAAATGGAACCTCATCTTCTGAGAAATTCGTCAAATCTAATTCGTTTTCTTCTTTTGAAAAACTCTCATCTTTCTGTTCAATCTGAATTAATTGATATCCCGATGTGGGATTTCCAGATGCATTTTTCGTCCAGGTAGAGTGAATTCTATATTTTGATATTGTCCGATCTCTAGCACCTTTTAGAGCTTTTCCCAATCTTGTCTGTTGTGATCGATCTGATTTATCGCCTCGAATAAGTATCATAAGATCGTTTTCATCACAAATCCCATATAATGCTTTAGTAGTGACTGGTTCACTTGCGAATTCAGACCACCATTGTTCTACAAACTCCCGCCACATTTGAGTGTCATCATCTGCCTGGGCATAGACTTCCTTGCGATTATCCAGAAACTCATCTATACCAGCTACCTGAAGGATACCACCAATGACTATATTCCAATTTTCAAACCTACCCAACTTTTTGCCTGTGTACTGCTTCCCTGATCTGATCCAATTAGAAATGATAATGAGCAAAGCTTCAACTAATCTCCGACGATTCTTAGCTGTCCAGATCAAAATCTCTTCATGCTTGAACCCATCACGTTCCCAAGGTTGCTCAACTTTGGGATCAATACGAATCCGAATCATTCGACTTGCGATCTCCATCGAGGTGCGCGGATTGTTGGCTGTGGCGATCCACATAGCCTTATTCTGAACGTGGATGTCATTTGAAACTCCCAACAGACGATCAGTCCACTCTGTGGTAGTTAGCACACTCGATAATGATTCAGAATCGAGTTTCCATCTTTGAGGAGCATTGTCCAATAATATGATCGGGGGAGACCTGCGCAACATGGCGGTGATCTTCTTCCTGATCTCCTCCTCATTCACAGGGATAGTCTGAGCTGCGATTAAATGCCCGTTAGCAATTATCGAGATTAAATTTGCCATCATGGTTTTACCACTGCCGGGTGTGGGTGCTTCAAACATGTGCAAGGGTGTCGGTCCATCAATCATATGTCTGACGAAGGGAAGGATAAATGCGCCCATGACGTTCGCACGATCAGCCTGGGTTACAAATGGAAAATCAACTAATAGATCATCCATGATTAGAGAAATTGCATTTTTAATATCCTCTGAGGAAATCTTTTCAGGAATAGTTGTTTCTTTCAAATCCTCTCTCAGTTCTAACCAGGTTCGGTCTTTCGCATGATAACCATTTTCTACTATTAGATTTCCGTTTTGCCCGAAGAACGGAGTAGATGCCACCTGATCTAACTGTGGAAGTTCCGGATCAGGATTTACCAGGATGTCCGCAACAATTTCTTTGGGTGGTTTGGTGTCTGTCAATCCATATTGACTTTCTCTAAACCAGTCAGCATGATGAAATAGAAACCCATTCATAGAGTCCTTGTTAAATTCCTCAATACGGAGCGGTGATCCAACATCCTTTCTAATCCGAACTAATGATCCACTACGCAAGAATATGGTTGGATCTGCAGGCTTCTTGTTGACTTCGTGGATTACTGTCCAAGTGTCACGACAGACCTCTTTCAATTGCCTGTTCACAATAATCATTGGATTACCACTATCGCCTTTCCCTTGAGTTTTTCCAAACCCATCAATCCCCATTTTCTTGCCCTGGCAAACATTATGAATGGTTCTCTCGCCATACAAATAGGGTGGATCTGAAAAGTGTTTCTCATCCCATTTGGGACGCATGAGTTTCGATTGACGGAAAATCTTATCCATCCGGTCGGGATTATAATTAGTCCACCATCCAAGCTCGCTGCACAACGCCATATCGGCAGCGGAACTATCATTTTTGTAATCCTTGATATCACCATCGAAAAGTTTCTTGATCTTCTCACCTTTACGTGACGCAAACATCTTCTTGATAAGGTCATTGTCTGAAATTTGGTCACTGGGTGATTTTGTCGATTTCCTACGACCTGTGGTCATCTTTTTGCGCGAATATTTTGGAATCTCGATGTGATCTGTCAACTGATCAAAATCATCCGGGTTATAACGCAGGTTGTCATCAAATTTGGCAAGAGTCACCGGAACCGGACTCTTCTTATTCTTGTTATTAATCGTTCCAGGAACTCGGAGTACTCTTGACAAATCAGGCACACTATCCAGAGAACAACTAAACTTCTCTGCGACCTCTTTCAAATATTGACTCCAGGCTTTTGATAGATGGATGGCGGCTTTGCGCTCCTTGTCATCATCAAACATCCAGAGCTCCTTAAACAGCCACCAGATGTGCATTCCATGACCGCTATCTACGATCATAGTAGGAGATGGCAATTTGTCAAGAATCTTATAAGCAGTGTCTCTATCCGGTATCTTGCCCGGTTCAATATCGAAGTCAGCCCATAACCCGGGGATACCGATAATCTTCTTGATAGGACAGCGTTTATATTGACCACCCCGGATGGTTCGCAAATATTGGATGTGCTCTTCCGGAACCAAACCACAACCGATATAGAGATCCTTGGGGCGCGAATCAGGATCGGAGAATTTGATCTGTTCTACGTTCTCAATCCAGATAGTCGGTTTCCGCTTTTGCCATAAGAGCATCCGTGCATCTTCCGGTATATCCTCAAACAATGCTCTCGTGAATTGAAGGGCTTCGTTAGGCTCAGCGATACCTGCCTCATTGATTTTCTTACTCTCCACTGGTTTATTTAACATTACCATTGCCCAATATGGATAAGAACGTCCTTCTACGATCGATCATTTTCTTCTGCGCACAGTTTCTAAGTCCCCATTTATCACCGATAATGACGGCGCTCTTTTGCGACCTGGTGACTGCGGTATAGAACAGATTTCGATTGTGCATGAACGAATGTGATTTATGAATAATTGAGATTACACAAGGGAATTCTGATCCCTGGACTTTATGAATAGTTAAGGAATATGCGAGTGAGATATCACGCATCTCCTGTGATCCCAGCTCGATCTCAACAATATTAGTTTCAAATTCCACGCTAAGACTACCATCTGAACGAACCTCTAAAACTCTCCCCAGAGTACCGTTGAACACACCTATCTCATAATTATTCCTGGTTTGGATAACGCGATCATGAGGATAAAATTTAGGTCGAAAACCTGGCTTGGGAGGGGGTACATTCACATCATACAACTTTTTCTGAATGACACGCTGCAAGATGATATTGAGCTCCCAGACTCCCAGTGGACCCTTCTTAGTTGGTGACAATAATTGAACATCATTCTGCAAATCAAACCCCATACGCTCTTCTATCACAGTTTCATAGAGGTCGATGATAAAACGTTGTATATCTTGGGCATTCTTAAATTGATCGATTAAATACCAAGCTCTGCGACCATCTATAGATTCAGGATCGGTTTTCTTGACCTCACCTTCAAGAATGGCTGTACAATTGCTCTTCAATACTCCCGCTTGCCTCACGACCTTGTTCAAGCGGACACAGGGGACAAGCTTAGTTTCAATTAGATCTTGCAGGATATTCCCGGGACCAATCGGAGGCAATTGATTATGGTCACCGACAATTATCACAGTTGTCTTCTCCAGATCAATATATTCGAACAGTTTGGAAGCAATTGGAATATTCACCATTGAGAACTCATCGATAATGATCAGATCTGCATCAATCGGGTTTTCTATCTTGTAGGTCACTCCATTGTACTTCAGTAACCGATGAATCGTGAAAGCTGGAATCCCGACGGTTTCCTGCATCCTCATTGCTGCTTTACCAGTAGGTGCTGATAAAATAACGGTTTTATCCAGAGAGTGATAAATATCTGTAATCGCTTTTGTACTGTAGGTTTTACCACTGCCAGCTCCACCCGTGATAACCGTTATACCAGAAGTTAATGCGGAACGAACAGCTATTCGCTGATCATCGTTCAGTGTGGGCGCGTGTTTCTTTATCAAGGAGTTAATTTTCGATTCCGAACAGATCTTGTTTCTAAGTTTATGGACACTGCAGAACTTTCTGTGTAACTCATGCTCCATTTGGTGGAGATCCGGACGAGCTATCAGAAAACGCCCACCGTGGGAGGTGCAGGATAGTCCCTTCTTTTCAATAATGGAATCAAGCTCCTGCTCAATCAGTTCACGACTGTTCAAACTATCCATCACCAGCAAACGATTAGCCTGGGTTATCAAATCCTCCATATCAGTCCAGGAATTACCGCTGTCCAGCTGTTCGTTAATGCAACTCTGAATTCCGGCTTCAATGCGGTGTGAATTGTCTTTCGTGATCCCCATTTTAAGTGCGATACTATCAACCTTGCGAAAACCATAAGCGCGTATCGTCGAAATCAACACATAGGGATTATCTTTCAAGATAGAAACCACCGAGTTCCCGAACTTATCGACCAACGTTGATATCTGGTTAAAGGTCAAACCAAATGATGCCAGCCAAATCAGGGCTCTGTTCAGCGTCCTGGTGTGTTTCCATTCTGCTTGAAGCTTGAGAATAACATCTATTTTGAGCTTTGCGTGCTTGGAAATCAATTCAGAATGTTCAAACAGTGCATTCTCAAAATTGTGACCAAACTTTTCGCTGATCAATTTAGATTTTACTGGACCGATACCCTTGATTCGAGGATTATTGGCCAGATATAGCTCCAACCCATCCGGATCGATCGGAAGGTCAAACTCAAAAGAAACAGCTTGAAATTGACGACCATATTTGGGGTGCTCTTTCCAATCACCGTGGAGCTTCACAATGTCACCTTCCTCAACCATCAGTGAACCTGCAAATGAGGTGGCTTCGCCACCCTGGGTTTCTATCTTACCAGCAGAGAAACTTGCGCTGGAATAGTATAGAGTGCTGATTCGACCGGTTATGGTTTTTGAGATGTTATTTTTCTTTTTTGCTTTCAAGAGTAAGTTTCCGGTGAACACGTTTAAGATATTTTTCTGTAAATGCCAATGCTAATTGTCGATCAGAGCAAAAATAGACCGGCACCCCATAATCAACAATGATTGAGAGTGCTGATCCAACTACAGACCTTGGATCAGCACCACTCCTATAGTGATGCCTCAGGATATCTGACCATGATGCTTCGACCACGACACAGCGGAAGGGCATCTCGGAAAGCCTGATCATCTCCCGCAAAAACCTCTCACGCTGATGGATGACACTCTGCACGAAATCATTGATGTCCTTCCGTTCAACAGCGACTTGGTTTTCATACTCAAGCAACGAATAATCACCTGTGAGCAGCGATTTACGGATAACATCAATTTCGGTATTGAAAGAGAATGGTAGTTGCTCACGAGTATCGATCACTATAGTTAAACTTGTCATTTTAAAACGGTGTTTTTGCTTCTGAAGCCGTTTGCTGATAATTGTCCTCTTTCGTTCCGATCAGACGGTTGAAGAACACATTTGTGTTGCCATCCTTGGCTTTCACGGTGACCTCCAAGCGCAAGTCCAGCAGTTCATTCAGACGATTATTCAGATCGTTCAACTTCTCCAATTCCACCCCGCATCTCCAGAGATCTTTTTTGAGGTATCCCAGAGTATGCGGAAGAATCACACTGTTTTTCCATATCCGCTGATCCTGACAAACAGAACTGATTACTCGTAAGGTCCAGGTCAACATGGGATTACCGGATGACTCAGCATACTTCAAGGCAACGTTCTCGATGACCACCTGATATTTGCCAGGAGGAACGGCATCATAATCGGTATCCTTGACTTCAGTATCGCCGTAATCGCCATCCAGATGGGCGAGATCGACATCGGTGCTTTCATAGTTGCTCATTTTGTATTACTCCTTTGGTTGGTAGTTTTCGTTTGGGACTTATCAGTCCGACCATTCTGCTTCAAACTCTTCGAGACTGCAATTTTGTAGGCTGCGAGGAACTTTCTATATTCCATATCGATTGTATCTGGCAGGTTACCGGTTCGGTCACCAGCGACGATTCTCTGTGAAGGCTTGGTGCGGATGATCCGTCTTTCAATTATGTTGTCCTTATCTTGAACCTCATCCTCGCTGTCAAAATAGAGCACAAAGTCACACATCCCCGTAACCATACGTCCGACCTTATCTGACAGGCTGGGCACGAATTTGATAATCTTCCCCGTCCGCGTTTCGACTTCCTTTTCCTGAGTGTGGGAGATCAAGAACAGTCCATAGGGCATGAGTGAGAGCTTATTCAGAACCCGGTAAAACTCATTATTGATCAGAGCGAACCCCTTACCATATCCCAAATCGCTGGGGTGCTTAATCCCGTGCAGCTTGCAGATATACTCACTGCACATGAGGAACGCATTATCGACTGTATCTAGGACAATGGTCTGGAAATTGTGCTCGCCTAAACTGATTTCAGCGCAGGCTTCAAGCAAGTCATCCCAGGTCCCGATCGGTATCTGGAACGCTGTCAGATGATTTAGACCAGCCTCCGTAGCCAGAAATAGTGATTCCGGCGCATTGCAGCAGAATTCACTCTTGCCGATTTTGGCGTTCCCGTGGATCAAAATCGTCTGATCCGAAAGATCTACCTGCGGCTCTGTTTTTTCTTTTGGTAGTTTCATGGTTTTTCCTTGTTTATTTATTAGAAAATTGATTTTGCTTCTTTTGATAGTTCAGTGTGCGGTTCCTTAACGGTGTAATAATTCTCAAGCACCAGCGGATTGTTATTACTCCTGCACAATGGCCAGTAAGTGCAAGGTTGATTGCCGAACTGAAAGCAGTTATCCCAGTTGGGTATCCAGTTGTTATCTCGTTTAGCAATGCGGATTAGTTTGGCTATATCCCACAGTTCTGACGATGTACGAACAGCATCCTGGTCCGATAAATACAACACTTCACGATAATACATTTCAGTGTCATTGTATTTATCTATCAACCGTTTTCTGTAGATTTCATCAGATTCCGGCATCTTTCGTTTCGCAGAGGTTTTTCCGGATTTTGATTTCCTTATAAGCTCAGCTTTACGGATCTCATATTGTTCCTCGGTCTCTCCCTCGGATTGCTTCAGTTTTGCTTTCCTGATCACATTGTAGATGACCCCGGATATCTTCAATTTCAGGAAACGAGACAGCGCCATAGCGTAGAGATTGATTTGAAAATCGAATGGAAGTCGCTCGATATAGTCCGTTGAAACTTGAGCTGCGGTTTTGTGTTCAAGCAGGAATAACTCTCCAGACTGCGTCAATTGAACTAATCCATCGACTTTTCCTCGCAATTCGAATGTGCGACTTGACCGACCTGTGAGAGGATTAATGATGGGAATAACAAACTCCATCTCTAAACCGAGTGGCTTGAAATCTTCTTCAGGATAGCGATTGATGTATCCCTGGAACATAGCATGACACAGATGCCAGTTCTGTTTTTGTTTAGCGTCAGTCAGATAATCAGGAAAACTCTTATCGATCAGGGCAATTGCCTTTTCAATCTGCGAATCATAATCTCCGGGACCATACCATATTTCCAGTACAGAATGCCACACCGACCCGAGATAGAGAACATCCTTTTCTTTGAACGGCGTGAGATTATTATTATACCGCTGATTATATTTCCACCGGCAGCTCTGGAAAAGCTTGATGGAAGAGTAGGTTAGTATTGATTTAGACATTTTCAGTATCCATTAATAATTGTTGACTTTCATAAACCTTTAACTTCCGCAGAAGTTCGACAATTGCCGGATGTTTACGCCCTTGGGAATGTGAGGTTGTTTCACATTTATCACCGGTTTCTTCACTACTCGGTAAGATCTGCCTGAAGATCCGGTCAAGTGAGCAGGCGATTTCCCAAACCGCCTCATCCGGTACTGGATAAGCATAGAAAACTCCACCAATTGACAGGGTAATGTCTCGAAATACCCCATTTAACTGCTCGAATGAAAATCCTTCATTCATTTCAAGCAGTTCATTATTTAGTTCCATACAATATCCTCCCTCATTTTGAAAAATTTCCTTTTAACAGAATTCCAATTGTCCTCATATATACCAAGTGAGATTGTGACACTTTTTGTGACATCCGTTTTGCGATTATTTTCAATTTTCCTTTTTTATTTCTTAATCAAGCACTTTTCTTACTCTAAACTCTGAGAATAACTGGGCTCCAGAACTCGAATTCAGTGTGTCGATTCACCTGTAATTCCCCTTTCATTAATACCAAGTGTCTTTCTGTTGTTTTTGTGACAAGGTCTCTTAAGATTATTTTTTATTTTTTTCATTTTGCTTTTCCAATTTGACCCAATCCGCTCTGAGTTTTCTTTCTGCGCGACTGCGTCTTGCTCGAGCTGCACCATATGTGATCCCTAATCGATTTGCGACGTCTTTTAACTTTTCACCATAAACTCTACTACCTAAAATCAAGGTCGAATCGATTTTGCTCAACTCCATAGGATCCTTGCCTGAGATCAGGAGACTCGCCCTTTCCCGGTAGAGATGCGTCTCAGTGGGCTCGCTTTCATATTCAAATTCATCAACTGAAGAAAGCTTCCTGTGATAGATATTTTCAGCTTTCAGTGCATCCATAAGACTGTGTCGGGTATCCAAAAGCAGATTGGCAGCCACCTTGCTGGGGCGTCTCAATGTTGGATAATTTTGAGTTCTCTGGAGGAAATGCCACCACAAGTCAGACCATGCTTCAGTGATGATATTACCTTTACAGACTAGGTCACGCAGAATATTCTGTAATCCTGGCGCAAGGATGTAAGTCAGGAGGCAGAGTCCGGACTGAGATACTCCTAATCTCTGTATCTGACTTATAATAGCCAGAAGACATGCATCCTTATTCTGAGCAGAAGCAGACGATCTGTTTTCCATGAATTGCAGAAAATGATCTAAGCTATTGAAACTCTTAAACGCCTTATTATCTTTTAGTGAATTATAAAATTGCAGCATAGTGCTGCTGTGAAGTGATGGCTCAAACTCTCGCTTGATATCCATACCGACCTCCGATCGTTATGACCGGTGATCGGAAAGACGGCGGCTTTTAGATAAATTGAAAAAAAGCCGGAACGGATGTATCGGTTTGCCACCGATCTTTCCGATTCCGGCTTATTGTTTTGAAGTCCACAGAGTGGACTAACTTATGCCTTTAAATCTTTTGTTTGTTTCGTTACTTAAAGCAGTGTACTTGGGGAAGATCCACCCATGTTTTACACTGACGACACTTAGCCCTTGTCATTTTCTTACTGAAGTCAGTAATCCTGGCTTTCAGTATTCCCTCGCTATAGATCACTTTGTTACAAGTTGGACATCGTGTCTCATGCGGAGACGAATTTGTCTTATTCATGAATTTTCCGTTTATTTATGGTTCAAGAAAAGCTATACTCTAATTTAACGGGTTTCTGTTATGTAATATCACACATAACGCTTATGTCAAAAAAAACTACTTTCCAATTTTTGTGAAACATATGAGTTGGAATGAATCATCTGTCAAAATGCCGGTGTGGTTTCTATTTCAGAAACAATCAATTTCAATTGTTGCAAACGGATGCGCAGAGCCTCACTCGACACGTTTTCAAAGTTTCCGGCTTTCTTCACGTCATCTACAAGACCGATTATTTGCCATTCTTCATCTAAATCTTGAAGTCCATTCTTATTGCGAGTTCTCGCAGGTTCACCGGGAATAAATGATTCAAGTGTTTTTCGTTTAACTGAAAATGGACTTTTAGAAACCTTGTTAAAAGCCTCTAACACAAATTGTCCAGGCATTAGCAGAGAAGCTGAGAACCAATCTGCTTGACGCTCACCCCAAGCCTTGCTGCTGGAAGCACGGCATAACATCGGGCTGCTCGAATCATTTTCACTATCGCTGAAAAACGCGGATTGATTAGGATTGGGAATCTCAATCAGGTCACGGTGCAATACCCAGTGACCGATCTCGTGACCAATTGTGAAATTAGCTCTGACCTCAACCTGTGACTCCTCAATTAGAACTTTTTTCTCAGTGATTATCAAGCCACCGTTGAGATCAGCAACCTTGAACTCACCAATCATATCACAATACAGTAATTTTAAACCAAGAAAATTCTCCGCTATTATGCCTGGATCAATCGGTGGTCTAAACTTCTCACCCAGTTCATGCTCTGCCTCCTTAAGTATTCGGCTCGCAGTATGATCAACCTGTAAACGGCTTAAATGAGGCACATTATTTAAATCATATGACATTGGTTTTTACCTCCTCTTTGATTTCTTGGCTTGGTTATCTTTGATCAGCTTCTCTAACTCTAGAGGACTGAGCCCGCTTTCCTTCGCTACTCTGAGGAAATCAGGTGCTCGATTATCCTCCTTGAAAGTATCGTCCCAATCGGAGGGTACCCGGTTGGCCTTTTTCAACAATGCAATTTTATCCAGATTTAGATTCTCAGCCATCTTTTCAACCACCTTGGCTGAAGGTGGTCTATCCAAATTATTCTCTATCTTGGAAAGATAGGCTGGCGCTATACCCAGACGCCCTGCAAGTTTTCTGAGCGAGAGTGCAGGACGCATGCAAAGGCGAGCCTCATGGATTACATCGCCAAAGCGCTCTTGTTCTTCACTCATGATTTACTCCAATATTTAGAAATTATTCTTGTTTATATAGCATAAACAATGTTTAATAGAGTATAACGATTCGCGAAACAAAAGTCAACACTTCAAAATAATTATTAAAAAGTTTTGTCACAAAAAATGAAAAATGACACTTGGTATAGATGAGGAGGAATTTGAAAATTTATCTGGAGACAGAATGAAATCGAAGCAATCTAAAAAAATCAAGGCTTCATTTAAGCTAAAAACTATTTATAACGAATGCTCTCAAAACGATCTGGAAGCGTTTGATTTAATGTTTGAAATCTATGCTAAATGGGTGGATAGAGCAGTTCATAAGCAGATTAGTGTTAAAACTACGACCTCACTATCAACCGAACATTCCGAGCACACTGCCTTGACTTCCGCAAGGAATGATCGCACAGTTGGAGTACTAAATAATTGTAATTCTGGAGGTTCTACACATTGAACAACACAGTAACAACAAGCGTAAAACCAGCTGTCGCTTACCTCAGACGTTCGACCGATCGTCAGGAGCAATCGATCGGTGACCAACGACGGGTGATTGAAGCCTGGGCGATGAATAATCAATATGATGTTCTAAAATTCTATACGGATGATGCAATCAGTGGAGCATCTGCTGAGGGACGAAATTCCTTCCTGAGATTAATCGATGATGCCAAAAGGAACGATTGTCAATTTCAGTATATCCTCGTTTATGACATCAAACGCTTCGGACGGGTTGACAATGACGAGGCTGGATATTATCGCTATCAACTGCGACGAAATGGAATCGAGATCATATATGTTTCTGAAAACTTCAATGGTGATGATACCGATGATTTGTTGCGACCTGTAAAACAATGGCAGGCTCGTCAGGAGCTGAAAGATCTTTCCAAAGTAACCATTCGTGGATTGTTGACCCGCGCGGATGGAGGCTGGTGGCTGGGAGGTGTTCCGCCCTATGGATATGATCTGGTATATTATTCGGGAACCGGTGACTTTATCTCGAGCGTGCGCTTTATGTCCGATGGTTCTCGGCAGGTCTTTGATGAGGATGGTATTCTGCTCAGGATTGTTCAGAAAGGTGACAGCCTTCAGTTCACCAAGAAAGATAAATCGAGATTGATCACCAGCAGTCAAGACCGTGTGGATCTCATCAAGCAGATATTTGACTGGTATGTCTTAGAGGGGATCGGTTACAAGAGCATTGCCGGACGATTAAACAAAGCTGGCATTACCACACCAATGGGAGGACGTCGTCGAACTTCCAAAGAAGCAAAATGGTGCGCGACGACGATTATGTCAATTCTTAAGAATCCAATCTATACCGGAGACATGGTCTGGAACAGGTTGTCGTTTGCGAAGTTCTACAAGATCTCGGATGGAACAGCAGTTCCCGCTCGAAAGTTCCCGGGACATGGACCTTCACGAAACGGGCAGGAAGATTGGATAATCCATAGGAACACTCACACCGCGATCATCACCAGAACCCGATTTGATCAGGCTCAGAAACGTCGAGAAGCCACAGCCAGATTTGGATATGCCAACACTCACAATGTGGGAAGAGGAGCCAGGTCACCTTATTTGCTGACAGGAATGATTCGTTGCCTTCATTGTGGTCACAAATGGATTGGGTATAGTGTGAATAAAGGACGTCGCAAGAAGGATGGATCTAATGTAAAAACTTTCTATTATGCCTGTGGAGGATATGTCAGCAAGGGAAATTCTGTCTGTCCGAGGCAAGTAATTAGCAAAGAATGGTTGGAGACTTGGGTGGTTGGGAAGATTGAGACGATGTTGAAGAAGTATTTTGGGACTCGGGATGGTTTTGAAAAGATGCGTAAAATGGTTGAAAAGGAGCTCCAAAATCAGGTTCCCCAAATGGGGGAGGAGCTTGACCAGGTTGATAGGAGGATAGACGAGATAAATCGAAGCATTTCAAATCTTATCGAGAATTTGACATCGACCAACAGGGAGTACGTTGACGCCAGACTTATCGAGTTGAAAGGAGAATTGAGAGTGCTGGAATCGAAACATCTTGAACTGGAATCTGCAGGAGCGAGGAAAGTTGAAATTCGAAGAATCATTGATCAGGCTGTTGAACTGGCTGGAGAATTCAAAACTTTATTCGGAGAAGGCACTGTCGAGGAAAAACGCCTTTTCTTAAGAGCCTTCTTGAGGAAAATTGAGCTTGATCCAACGAAAGGAACCGGACGTGGGAAGTTTGTTTTACTGCCTGGAGTTGGCAAAATAACGGGAAAGGAGAGTCAGACCTTCCGATCGAGAAATTTGAAGATGCCGAAATGAATTAAACCTGGATCATCAATTGAATATTCTGAATAGAAATAATTTGTCTATGAGAGCATTAAATTGTGCATTTTTTAATCACTTGCGATTGCTTTCTTTACTATCTCAGACTATCTTGTGGGAAAATGAGATTACAACGCATCAAAGAGCCTTTCGAGGTAATGAAGTGTTTATCTTTGTTGGAAGTTAACTCAACTAAAGGGGGCTGCGATGAAGTTTGGGAGTAAAATCACGAGTGCGGTTTCTATTATTCTGATTTTGTTATTTCCGTTGGAAATAGCCATTGGACAAACAAAAGTCAATATCGAAGGAGATTTTAAACAAAAACTAAACAAACAGAAACCACCATGGATGATTTCTGTTGACTCGCCCAACAAAGCAGAATGGTTGATTGAGAGTTATAGAGGCGAAGAAAGACTTATAATCGCAAATCCCTTAGCATCCCTAAAAATGATAAGCTCAGGTGCGTTATTGGGTGGTATGATTGGTTTAATAATTGTTCTTCTAACAGATATTACTGAGGATAAAAATGATGATAGCTATAATGAAAACGACAAATATGTAGGATTTACAGGAGTAACTGCCACGGGTGTCCTGCTTGGATTGTTAGCATGCTTTGGTGAAGAAGAGCGAAGTATTAATCGTGTAACAAATCTATACAATAACAAAATGTCAGAGTTTACTCATGGTCACGCTTTCGAGTTAAACTTTGAAAGAGTTATGAGAAAGATCACGAATAGAATGATGAAGATGAGCAATGATCACCAATCTCCAAAAATTGAAATTATGAAGCCTAATAAAGCAGTTTCAACATCTGATTTACAACTTGATTGTAGAACTAAAGATGATGTTCGTCTGGGTCAGTTGATTGTATATGTGAACGGCATTAAGAAAATAGATAATGAATTTGCTATTGAAAAACAGAAAGATGACAGACTAAGTATTCCTCTTCGTTTAGGTCCAAACGAAGTAAGGATCGATTTAACGGACTGGTGCGGAAGAATGACGAGTGAAAGTTTTAAGGTTTTTTTGACTGCTGCAGGTAGCAAAAGAACCACACCAAGTCTTGAGGTTCATTCCAAATCCTATCCTCCTTTATTATCAATCAGCAATGTAGTATTCACTGATGAGACTAAGGATGAATTCCTCGATGCTGGCGAGGGTGGAATATTATCATTCAGAATCAAAAATAGTGGTCGTGGTGAAGCGTCTGAACTTGGAATTTCTGTCAATGTTGATCCTAAATCTGGCATTTCCATTGCTTCGAGAAAATTCCCGAAATCTGTTCGACCGAATGAAATGGTCAAATCAGAAGTTACGGTTATTGCTAGTGCTATCGTGCCTACAGCAAGCACCGTTATAGAATTGAACGCGCTTGATAAACCAACTAACAGCCCTGCAGAGTCAGTCAGCTTCGAGATCAAAACCCGAGGTCGCTGGTCGGATGTAGATTTAAAAATTCCCCGAGGCAAGAATTCGAATAGAGATGGTATTGCGGTTATCATCGGAAATAGCAACTATACAGACAGGGATGTTTACCCCGTTGATTATGCGCTGAAGGATGCAGAAACTGTCAGAAAATATGTGAAGGAAACCTTGAGATTTAATGACGAGAACATATTATTCAACACAGACGTTACGCTTAGCGAACTACGATCTTTGTTCGGAACCGAGGAAGATTCTCGCGGAGAATTGTATAATATGGTGCGACCTAATGTGAGTGATCTGTTCATATTCTATTCTGGTCACGGTGCACCGGGTTTGGGTGACAAGCAAGGTTACATTTTACCAGTTAACGTGTCTGCTGAGAACGCACAGATGAATGGATACTCGTTGGAACTGCTGACTAAGACTATATCACAAATCCCAGCCAAATCAGTTACCGTTGTTATTGATGCTTGTTTTGCCGGTTTGAGCGAACGCGGTTTCATGATACCGGATGCAAGCCCTGGAGCAATCAGGGTAAAATATCCACACCTTCAAATATCTAATGGGAGTTTCTTCCTCGCTGCTGAGAATGACCAGATAGCAAGTTGGTTTCCAGAAATGAAACATGGTCTATTTACATACTTTTTTTTGAAAGGGCTCAGAGGAGATGCAGATGAAAACAAGGATAAGAAAATTACATCAGCTGAGTTGCGTCAATTCCTTCAAGAAGAGGTTCCCTACAGAGTTCGACGCTTGAACGGACGAGACCAGAGACCGGAAATAATTCTATCAAATCCTGAAAAAGTGTTAGTTCGCTTTTAAAGGTTTTCAAAAGGGATTACTGTGAAACTCCATAAACATCAAATATGTTGCATCCTATATTATACACTTTTCTTTACAACGACTTTAGTTTGGGCTCAAACAAGTTACGAGGGAGAAGGTATAGTCACTCTTTCACACATCACTCCTGAGGAGGCCAGAGCTGAAGCACTGAACTTAGCCCGACAGGATGCGCTTTCCAAGGCACGTTTAGAGGTTGTAGGTTACACATCCAGCAGCTTAACAGAATTGTCAACCAAACATGATAATCAAGTTTATGATTATTTTACTCGTTTCGTTCGTACGATTACCAAGGGTCGGATTCTGTCGGAAGAAATACTTTTTAATGGTATCGAGCAATTAACAATCGCTGGCGAGAGAGGTCTACAGACAACTTACAGAGTGAAATTAAACGCTGTAGTCAAGGTGGAAGAGAGTGATCCTGATCCTTCATTTAAACTAAGGCTCAAGCTAAATCAAGAGACGTTCAGAGAAGGGGAAACTATTACTTTTGAATTGGAAGCCACTCAGAATTGCTATGTAACTGTATTTAATCTTTACTCCCTCGACTCATTGAGAATCTTGTTCCCCAACGAACTTTCTCAAAATAATAATCTGGAAAAGGGGAAGACTTTATTCATCCCCGATCCTGAAGCTGGATGGGATATCCCGCTAAGTTTATTACCCAGAAGTGAAATTGACGTCGAGTCTATTCTGGTCGTTGCAACCAACGATGATATTCCCTTCCAAGCTATAGATGCGTCCTCTATTGAGGGGGCTGTAGCAATTGATAAAGCTTTAACTGCAATCTCAGATTGGCTAATCGAAATTCCTGTCAACCAGCGTACGGAAGACATGACTACATATCGAATTGTGAAACATTGAGTATAATCCTACTTATTTATCTTGAAATCTTTTTTGCAGATAGTTTTAATTGAATTAAATTTCAGAGCTGTTGGAAGAGATTAATTATGAAGGTAACACTATTTTATAGCTCTAGAAAATCGTCAACAATCAATAAAAGTATGAGAAATGAAATTACTCAACAATGTCTTCTTTACTATACTTATCGGGGTAAGCCACAAAAACGCAAAAAACCGACTCATTTACGAATCGGTCTTCTTTATTGCCTGTAGCGGGGGCAGGATTGGGGGTGGTAAAGAAGACAAATATGGCAAGAAATCAGTGTTTATGGGCTTCTGAGCGGGTTCTTGGACTCTTCTGCCACTGAAAGCCTTTAATTGGTCGTAGGTTTGAAGCGGGTACAAAAACAAGCGATTCAGTCATGATTATTCGGTCGTAGGTATAAAGCGAGTTAAAAGTTAACCATTCAGTACGCGGTTCAAATCCTTCTCGGCTCCCCGCTTGGTCGTGATTGCAAACCAACAAAATCCATATATTCTTATCGATTCTGACTTGATTTACGATGGAAAACCAAGTAATCGTAAATTTCTAAGGGATAAACTGAAGTATGGCATTCGAAAACCAATCGGGCGGAAGCCTTACTG
>JACKQG010004238.1_pt1 | contig 16763 bp, 16 predicted proteins | sample 8237621 | NCBI WGS metagenome assembly JACKQG01 (sample SAMN15677084, study PRJNA649215) | marine metagenome | biome: marine; feature: Black Sea; material: saline water; isolation source: suspended particulate matter (SPM) from the Black Sea western gyre | collected 2013-06-09/2013-06-10 | depth...
CTATCTTATTTCTTTTCAATTATTTAGCTCCTTTCAAAGCTTCAAAAGCTGGTAAAGCAATACCACTTAAAAGTTCCAGTGACGCACCGCCACCTGTGGATGTGTGTGTGACGCCTCCATCCAATCCAAATTTGCTCAGGGCTGCTGCACTATCCCCACCACCAACAATAGTGGTGGCACCCTGTTTAGTAATTTCACAAAGTTTTTCTGCTATGGCTTTTGTACCCTTCTCAAAGGGTGCCATTTCAAATACACCTATGGGACCATTCCAGAGAACTGTCTTTGATTCATCCAGGATACTTGAGAAGGATTTAATCGTTCGACCACCAATATCAAGTCCCATGAGATCACCCTTCAGACCACGAATTTGTAATTCCTGACTCTTAGCCGTCTCAGAAAATTCATTGGCAGCTATGCAATCTGAGGGTAAGACAAGGTTAACACCTTTTGCCAGGCAAAGATCAATAACATCTGCAGCAAATTGGATTCTATCCTCTTCTACAAGGGAAGAACCGACATCGTGATTTAATGGGGGTGCACTAAGAAAGGTAAAAGCCATTCCCCCACCAATTAGAATATTGTCAGCTACTTCGGCTAATCTTTTGAGAAGATCAATTTTACCGCTGACTTTCGATCCACCCATGACCACGGTGAAGGGTCGCACTGGGTTTTCAATGGCACTTACCAGAAACTCGATCTCTTTCATTAGCAGAAAACCAGCAGCTTTGTTCACAAAGTATTCAGTCATCCCCACGTTTGAGGCGTGGGCTCGGTGAGCCGTCCCAAAAGCATCGTTAACATAGACGTCAGCCAGGGCGGCCAGCTGTTTTGAGAACTCAGGATCATTCGTTGTCTCTGCAGCATGAAAGCGCAGATTTTCAAGCAATAATACCTGACCAGGCTGTAGAGCTCCAGCTATGGCATCGACTTCAGAGCCAACACAATCTGGAGCAAAGATTACTTTCGCCTGAATCAGCTCATCAAGACGCCTGGCTACAGGAGCCAAGCTCATCTCAGGAATAACCGAACCCTTGGGTCTTCCAAGATGGGAAGCCAGGATAACGGCTGCACCCTGTTCTAATAAAAACTCGATGGTTGGCAATGAAGAGCGGATTCGAAAATCATCGGTTACCTGGCCATCAGCATCAAGGGGAACATTGTAATCAGTTCTGACGAAGACCTTTTTCCCCTGAAGTTCAAGGTCTTTGACATGTTTCGGCATCATGATGTTACCTGAAAAACGGCTTACTGGGCGTTCTTCAATGCATCGGCAAGCGCAACGTGTAAATCGAATTTAAACTTGTCTACATTGATTTTTGACTCATGCCATACACCATAATTACCGGCCATGATTAATTTCACAAGATAGCTTTGTGTCAGGGCTTCGGTGGTTTTCTTATCATACCAGCGGATATCTACTTTGGCAGCATTCTCGCTTACGGCACCTAATAAAGCGCTAAGAAAGGTTTGACGATTTTCAGTATCAGTGTTGATTTTTGCAAAACCGGCACCGATGAGTCCTTGAATCTGCTCCCAATCGGTTCCAACAAAGTTTTTCCAGGTCTGTCCGTACTTGTCAGACATGTTTGAGCCAAGTGTTGAGAGTTGTTCAACAGCATATTCCACAACTTGTGGGTAGAGAGTTGAGGCACCGTGGGCAACAAAGATGGTTTCCGGTTGAATGCGATCAGCAATTTTGAGGAGCTCATGGGCGAGTTCGATATTCAGTTTAACCTTTGTACCAGGTTTTCCCTTATTGGGACCGTGCATGGTACCAATAGTCGGTGCAATCATAAGAACACCAGTCTCCGTGATAAATTGTTCAAAATCTTCAGGGTTGGTGTAGGTTGAAATCTCAGATTTGGTATCTTCATCTTCCTCACCTGCCAAAACACCCAGTTCGCCTTCAACTGAAACACCCAGAGGGTGAGCCATATTCACAACTTCACGGGTATAGCCAATATTCTCTTCCAATGAACGTGCACATTTATTGACATGATCGGTTGAATTATCTGCCATGACGCTGGTGAGATATTGAACAGCTCCCTGGACTACCTTGCGTCCACCTTCTGATGTGTAATCACCATGGTCCAGATGAGTTGCGATCTGGACACTGGATCTTTTAGCTCGGGATTCAATGTAATTAGCAGCGACTTCAAGACCGGTGATAGCATCACCAGCTCCAAAATGTTTTAGCGCGCTGTTTGAAAGGGCTAATACACCTGAAGATCCCAGGGTTTCAAATGCATCGAAAGCAGCATTTATACCTTGAATGGTGGTAATATTGAATGCAGGCAGTGCGTATGACGTACCTTTGGAGTTACCCTTTTCACCGAGTTTTGCCTTAAGCGTCAATGCATGAGCACTGGTAAGGTTATCGGAAAATTTTCTTGAGGTGTTTAATTTTGGTGGGTTGTTGTAAGGTTTCATGCCTGAATCTCCAAATATATGTTAAAAACTAGTGATACTATTAAACTTACACATCTCTCTATAGTTCTAGTAACTCACGGCACAGTTACTACAAAAACCAGACCAAGTCAAGCATTCCCGAATTGGGGTGTGGATAGGGTGATAAGGTCAATTTTCGCAGCCCCAAATTGCTCTAAAATCCCTGCGAGAGCATTTGATGTGGCGCCAGTGGTCAAAACATCATCAACCAGTAAAACATGCTTACCCTGAAGAGCCGGCTCATCTGTGACACCAAAGGCGGCTCGAACGTTTTCCATGCGCTCCTCAGCGTTCAGCTTTGTCTGAGTTGATGTATATTTTTTCCGCTTCACGAGGTGGTTCCCTGGTTCAGCATTCAGTTTTCCCGTAAGCCATTGACTCATGTCATCGACCTGGTTGTAACCTCGCTCACGCAATTTGCGGGGATGGAGAGGTATTGAAATTACCAGATCTATCTCATCTACAGGAAGTTGATCCAGGATTTGAGACTGATAGTGATTCAGCACCACGCCAATAGGTTTGCGACGTCTTGAATATTTTAGATGATGAATAAGTTGCTGAAAAGACTCATCGTATTCAAAAAGCGCCCAGGCTGTAGAAATGTAAATATCTCCAGGAACCGAGAATTGCCCATGGGGGGTGCCAATGAGTTTGAAGTTATTGAGGCAAGTAATGCAGAGCTCCATCCCAGCCCGATCAAGACGATCATCACAAATCAGGCAGAGTGGTGGATAGATCAAGTCTATTACACCTGTATATAATGCTTTAAGGGTATCGGTAATCAGATGAACAGAAAATTGTGTGGGTTTTACATTTTCCAAATCATTACCGTCTGAGTGTTTTAGCTAATGAGCAATGCCGACCCTATTACCGGTGCAGCATCTCCCAGTCCAGCTGGTTCAATTCTTAGCTTACCTTTTTGATTGTCGAACAAGTGAGCGTCAACCACTTCTCGAAGTGAATCAATAAAAAATTCAAAACCTGCAGCCAGTGAACCACCTATGACTATGATTCCTGGATCTAGTAGGTGAGTCACATAAACCAGAGAATGTCCCACGGATCTACCAAGTAGACTCCAGGCGGCCAGGGCATTAGCATTCCCATCCTGGGCTAACTTAAATATTTGAAGACCTGTTCGTGAATCACCGGAAATACTCTCATAATTGCGTTCCAGGGCGGGTCCGGAGGCATAATCCTCGAAGGTTCCATCATTGTAGGGTGCTAAACCGTATTCAGTGGCCGTACCATGGGCTCCACTTAGAATTCTGCCGTCCCAGACAAATCCATGACCATAACCAGTACCCAGGGTAATTCCATAGACGAGTGCTTCACCCTTACCAGCACCAGAGATAGCTTCACCCAGAACAAACACATTGGCATCATTGTTCATTTTAACAGGTACATCGAAATGAGCCTGAAGACGGGCAACCAGAGGGTAATTTTGAATAATTGGAGTATTGGGAGTCTCCATGACACTTTCATGGGTGTCATTAAGAGGACCGGGAGCTCCAACGCCTACCCCAACCAATTCATAGTCTGAATGGGCAGCGATCTGTGCTTTAATTGTATTTGCGATGACAAGCATGAGCTCGTCACCTTTTTCAAATTTGGACATAGCAATTTTGTCTACAAGGAGGATTAATTCTCCTGCTTCTCCTACGAGCCCAATACGAACCTTCGTTCCCCCAATATCAACCCCTGCACGTACCTTCTTCATTTACCGCTCCACTATACTAGTCAAGGTATCGTTCCCAATCAGGATCATGAACCTCATCTCTTGCATTAGAATTTACCAGCTGAAAGCTTCCATACCCTGTCCGGTCAACAAAAATGAAATGAACCCCACCCTCAATCTCATAATACTCCCATGTAATCCATGGTTTTTGATCAACAGAGGATTGTTGGGTCTCAATATTGCTGGGCGGTCCATACTTTATCAGGACCCGGCCTCTGTCAGTACTCCAGCCACCATCTGCTTCAGATCCAAAATCCCTATTGGCCATTTGGACCCGCTGATAAAACTCCACTTTAAACTCATTGACAGGAGTCTCAGGGTCAGGATCTTGACGATCCCAGAAGGCAGTCAATACCTTTCTTTTACCAACATCATCTGATTTCTCAAAGAGACGTTTTTCTTTTTTATCCATTATGATGCTGACAACTTGATAAATATCCGCCACCTGAGAAGCACTTAAACCGACATAATCATCTTTCGGTCCAGTCTCCTCCTGAGTGCTGGCTGTTTCTCTGAGTATATAAAATGTTCTATTTTGAGTTGATGTTTTATTTGTGACCCCGTCTGAGATTTCAACTGCTAGTTTGTATATTCCCGAACCCAGTCCAGCGGTATTGAGCCCACCCCATTCGACCACTGAAGCACCTGGCATTTGCTTGGTGCTCAACGGGAAGTCCTGGACAATATCACCGTTAAGTGAAAGAATCTTGACGTGCACACCATAATCGCCTGTCCCCGAGAGACCATAGGCCTCAAAGAAATAATACATCATAGGGGCACTTGATGTAAAGGTTCTCTGAGCATTGGGAACCACATCATGTCCGTATCTGGTGAATTCGTTTTCGGTCTTAGCCTTGATCACCTGTGAAGCGAGAGTAATGTCCGAGATGGCTAATTCATCTGGAGGATAAAGTTCCAAGGAAATGGGTCTCCGCATGGTTTGTTGTTTCTTTGAATGGACATCTACGATAGTTACCTGAAGCGTATAATCACCTGGTTCAACATAGAATTTGCTGATATCGGGCACCCAGGTCAATTTGGCGATGGACTGTTTATCGGGGGCACGGTAGGTGCGGGTCCAGCGGTCGGGATCGTAGGGAACGATATCATCTTGAATAAGGGCAGTTTGGAAAACAACTTGAGCCTGCCATCCACTTTCGGCCTCAATGAATGTAAAAATTGATTGAGGAATCATAAGGTATACATCCAGGTATACACCGCCCTCGATTGAAAAGCGGGAATAATCCAGTGATACTTTAAAATCTACATCCGCTTGGTCCTGTGCGTTGAGCAGGCCCAATGAGAGCAGGAGGAAAGTTAATAGCCTTTTAAGTAAATTGGACTGATACAAGGCGGGACACTCCTTCCTCTTCCATGGTGACACCATATAGAAACTTGGCGGCTTCCATGGTAAGTTTGTTATGAGTTATCACGATAAACTGTGTATGGGTAGTAAAATGTTCCAGCATCTTGGTGTATTTCCGAATGTTTCTATCATCCAACGGAGCATCAACCTCATCTAAAACACAATATGGACTAGGTTTAACTTGATAAATAGCGAATAGCAAGGCAATGGCTGTAAGGGCTTTTTCTCCTGCAGATAACATCTTAAGATTCTGAGTCTTTTTTCCACGGGGAGTCGCTTTTATGATGATATCACTTTCGAGAATATCATCAGGATTTTCAAGTAGCAGTGCGGCCTCGCCACCATCAAATAACATTTGGAATGTGCCTTTGAAATGTTCCTGGATTTGCCCGAAGGTTTCACGGAATTGCTGGCGAGCTATTCTGTCCAGCTTGGAAATAGTTTCAAGCAAACTTGTTTTCGCTTCCAGGAGATCAGCTTGTTGCTCTTTCAGGAAATTGAGTCGAGCTTGTTCAGTGTCAAACTCATCCTGAACTGCCATATTGATGGGTCCAAGATCCTCAATAAACTTTTGGCTGCGACGAATACGTTTTTCAACCTGTTCCTGATCAAATTCAGACAAATCGAGTTCATGGGACAATTCAGTCTGATACTTCTCTTGAACCCGTTCAATGATATGTTGTTGGCGAGCTTCCAGATTAGCTCCAGAAACAGATAGCTCTCGCAGTTCATCAGCAGCTGCTTCACGTTTGTGGTGATGGTCCCGCAGACGCAATTCTAAGTCATTTAGGGCTTGACGTTTGACCTGAACTTTGCCGGCAAGTCCCACCAATACCTCAGAGTCCAGTTGCAGGGTAGACTTCACCTTGGCCAAATGATCTTTTTCCTGATCCTTGGTTTCACGATTGGTTTTCAAGCTGTCTTCGTGTTTGAGTTTTTCTTCTTCTAAACCCAGTTTACGGGTAGCAATGTCTTTCAAAGTATCTGCAACACTTGATAGCCGTGTATCCAGATTTCTTTCCTCATTGGTGAGATTTACGTGCTCGAGACGACCGGTTTGGGCATCCTCACTGGTCTGATCTCGCTGATTAAGCAGGGTCTGAAGTGAAGCTTCCATCTCACTGATATGAGCTTCAGTGTTAATTCTTTCCGCTTCTGCATCAGCCAGTTGGGGAGCAAATGAAGCAATGCGTTCCTCAGCATCTTTAACAGCCTGAACCAATTCACCAACCTCCTGATCCACACTCTTGGTATCAGCTTCCGTAGAATTAATACCATATTGGGCTCGGGAAGTTTTTCGCTCAACTTCCAGGAGAATTTGCCTTTGATCATCCCGGGAAGCTTTGCTGGTACGTAATTCTCGTTCCATACTCCCGATCTGTTCATGAATTTTTTCAATGGCATCGCTATGCGCTTGAATTTCATCTACCAGGGTCGAGAATTGCTCACGGAGACGCTGTATTCGATCCCGACGTCCGATAATGGTGTCTTCCCCTTCACCACCAGATCCACCCTTTAACAAACCAAAGGTATCGTAGAGTGTGCCATCTATACTAACAGCCCGACCGCTCATATTTTTCCAGTCTGCAATAAATTCATCTTCTACCAGGGTGACATCTCTCAGGAGTAGCTGAGCCAAACCTGCATAACCGGATTTTGGTGTCACAAAGTCTATGGCAGCGCCAATTACGTGTTTGCCCGTCAAAATAGAAGAGCTCTTGGGTTTGGCCTTTAATAAGGGTTCTAGAGGTAAAAAGGTCGCTGAACCAGCCTGCTGGTCCTTTAAGGCTTTAATGGCCGACATAGCAGATTTTCGATCACTGGTGACCAAAGCCTCCGCCAGAGGACCTAAGGCGGTCTGAATGGCCTTTTCATAACGTTCATCAACTGTGAGGAGGTCAGCTACTGTCCCCAGAATGCCCATGGATTCGATGTCCTCGCTGAGCAGTTTTCTCACACCACCAGAGTAACCTTCACCGGTTTCCATCAGTTCTTCATAAAAGTTGAGCTGATTTTCGATGCTGACGCGACGCCCCCTCTTTTTGGCCAGAGTTTCCCGGGTTTCGTTCAGTTGAGATTGCATTTTCTGAAAATCTGTTTCTAATTTTGAGACCTGGGTCTCCAGGGTTTTATACTGGTTTTCGGCATCCTTGAAATCCGAGGCGACCAGGTCCAACTCTTGTCGGTATTCAGCTTGAGAATTTTTGAGACGTTCATTTTTAGTCTTGAGATGTTCGATACTGCTCTTGTGTTGAGTAAGGGCGGCCTCTTGATGACTCTTTTGGTGGTTTAAATCACTAAGACGGTTTAACAGCTCCATGTGTTTTTGATTTTGGACATCATGCTCGGTTTTAGCACTCCGATATTGTTCCACTGCTGCATCAAAGGCAGCTTTCAATACGTCATCTTTCGCCTTGGCTGCATCAATGCGTGGCTGGATATGAGCTTTTTCATTAGTGAGTTCAGACTCGAGGGTGTGAGAAGATTCTTCACGTTCCACCAGGGTATGTTGTTCAACCCGGATTCGATCCAGAGCTGTAGTAGCACTGGCAATTTTTTCTTCTGCAATCAACAGGGTTTGTTCAATGTTGATACGGGCAGTGTTGGAGACGTTTACTTGGTCCTGTTGTTCTCCATATTCTTTCTCTATGAGCTGGAGTTGATCTTTGGCTTCCTCAACTCGATTCTCTTCCAGACTGACTTCCTCACCACTGGCACCGTAGCCATCTTTGAGTTGGGCAATTCTCTGTTTGATGGGAGCTAATTTTTCAAGGACCTGTGAACTTTCAAATACAGCCAGAGAAATTTCATCATCTTTCAACTGTCCCTGGACACGGTCAAAGCGTTTATACTTGGCAAGCTGTCTTCTCAAACTGCCTACACTTTTTTCAACTTCATTAATAATGTCGTTCACTCGATTCAGATCTGTGTCTGTGGAATCGAGACGTCGCATGGACAAACGACGTTGCTGCTTGTATTTATTTATTCCGGAAGCTTCTTCAATAAGGCGACGACGCTCTTCCTTGCTGTCACTGAGTATGGATTCCACCATTTTGAGTTCGATAACTGAATAGGCATCTGATCCCATCCCAGTATCCACAAAGAGATTGTGAATATCTTTTAACCGGCAGGCATTTTTATTGATGAAGAATTCACTGGCCCCATCCCTGAACACTCTGCGAGTGATAACCACATCGGTGTATTCCACAGGTAGCAAACCACGATCATTGTGAATGGTAAGAGAAACCTCAGCATAGTTGACAGCTTTGCGCTTATTGGTGCCACTAAAGATGACATCGTGCATGTTTTGACTGCGTAGGACTGAGCTTTTTTGTTCACCCATCACCCAGCGAATTGCGTCTACAACGTTGGTTTTTCCACAGCCATTGGGACCTACAATACAGGTCAAGCCTTCAGCAAATTTGAGCTTGGTCGGTTCAGCGAAGGATTTGAATCCCTTTATCTCAAGGTCAGATATATACATGCGGTGTTTCTATCTCCAATAAATGCTACGGGGAAAACAGTCTCAAATGAGACCCATGTTACAATTTGTTTAGCCGGGGGGCCAGGTCATTACTCGGCCGCCCAAAACGTGCAGGTGCAGATGAAAAACGGTCTGACCAGCTTTTGCACCATCGTTCATAACCAGGCGATATCCATCATCCAAGCCAACTTCTGCAGCCAGTTCTGTTCCTTTTTCCACCAATTTGCCAATGAGAGCCTGGTCGGCTTCGGTCAATGCAGATGGACCTGTAATGTGTTTGAGGGGAATGACTAAGATATGAGTTGGTGCTTGAGGACTAATGTCATTAAATGCTATAATATCATCATCCTTATATAGCAGTGTAGCTGGTATATCTCCAGCAATGATTTTACAGAAAATACAATCTTGTGGCACGCTTCCTCCTTAACGGGGTTATGCAGGTTCCTGTTGAAGCGCCGACACCAATCCGACTGCATGAATGGCTGCTGTTTCAGCACGTAAGCGTCTGGGACCCAGACCCGTGAAAGTATAGTCGGAAATGGATGCTAAATCAATTTCATCCTTTGACCAATCTCCCTCTGGACCAATCCAGATGACAATGGGGATTGGAGCTTTCATTTTCTGGATAGATGGCATTATGGAAGTGCTGGAATCTGACCCATAACAAAATAAATGTTCTGCATCTGATAGGCTTTTAACCGCAGTTGAGAAGGGTGTGAGAGCATGGATTCTCGGACATCTAGATCTTCGGCTTTGCTTCATGGCTGAAACGGCTATGCGCTCTAAACGTTTTGTATTAACACCTTTTTTGATAGTGTGGTCTGTAAGAAGTGGGATGATCTCATTTACACCAAGTTCAGTAGCCTTTTCAACGATAAGATTGAGATGATCCCCTTTTAAGTTTGCCACAGCCAGGATGAGGTTTATCCCGAGCTCGCCACGGTTCTCATATTCTTCCAAAACCTTCAGATCCAGGGATGATTCTCTAATGAGGTCTAAAGTGGCTCGAGCAGCGGTTCCTGCTCCATTCACGACCCAAATCTCATCACCTTCATCAAATCGCCGTACACGTACAAGATGGTGAAATTCTGTACCTTCTACTTTGAGGTGAGTTTGCCCGCTTTTAAATGCCGGCAGAAAGACTTGTTCACCGGTGATCACCGGTTGAGAAACTCCATTCCAGCTTGGAGGAAGAGACCCTGATATGTCTGACGCTCGTCAATGATCTCGCCGAAAGATGCATAATCATAACCTACTCTAAATGTGTAGGAACCTCCCTGGCCAGATAAGATACGTATGTGGACTCCCCCACGAAATATGGGTGCAAAGTCACTCTCAACTTTTCCCCATCTATCGATAAAACCTTTATTATCATCCGTATTCAACGACCAGACTGGTCCTGCTGAGATAAAGCTCCCAATCTGAAAGGAAGGATGCATGCTATCAATAAATGGAAACCAGGTTAACCCGGGCATCAGTTTTACAAAGCTCAGGTTGCGGTTGTTGAGTGAAATGACTCGACCGGTATAGTCGATATAATTGAAGGTATCATTGCTCTCAACCAGGGACCAATCCAATTCCAGATCAAGACTAAGAGCTTCACTGGTATGGTAGCTATAAAACCCACCAAGACTACCACCGTAGCTGAGGAGCTCCATATCAAAACCCATGGTTTTATAACGCACAGATTCACCAGTCTGGGCCCAGATGAGGCCAAAACTAAGCAATAGGAGTATGAGGAGTTTCCAGGGGTGTTTCATCTATAGCGGATCATCTTGAGTTCGTGATAGCCTGTAGCACGCACAAAACAAATCTCATCCATGTAATTTTCCATAAAAAGGAGCCCCCGTCCATGGCAGCGCATGCGCTGTTCCGGAGTGGTGGGGTCTTCCAGACAATCTCTGTCAAAGCCCATCCCCTTGTCACGGATTCGCAACTCTAGATGGGAGTCGTACAGGGTCATCTTAATGGAAACATCATGGTCTGAATCATTCCCATTCCCATGCTTAATGGCATTATTAACACCTTCTTGAAGTGCTAAAATAATGTCTTGCCGAGTTTCAGGTGGGTAATCAGTCCTGCTCAAGACGTTGCTTGCAAAATCCTGAACTCTTTCAATTTGAGTAAGGTCTGAAGGGATGGCCAGAAAATGATCGAAAACTTGTTTGTTGCTCATACTACTCACGGGGCGAATTATAAGATAAATTGGGCCTGACGACAAGTATGTTCAACAGAAAATACAAATACTACTGTGGGGAGGTTCTGTGGAAAAATCGGGGATTATTCCACTTCTTTAAAGTCAGCATCCTCAATGTCAGATTCATCGACCTTTAATCGAGTGGATGATTCACTGACCTGATCATTTACATTTACACTATCCTTATCCACGATCTTCACCTGACTTAACATATTTTTAACAGTTTTAAATACAAAATAGGCCAGGGCGAATATGATCAGATAACGCATGATATCACCTTTTTATAGGGTTGTAAAATTTGGTGCCTTCTATGGGTTGGCGGATGGTTTCCAGAAGGTCAGACAGGTCATCTTCATCATTTACAAAATCGATATCGGTAGCGTTTATTATGAGGAGTGGAGACGCCTTATAACGAAAAAAGTACTCATTATATACCTGATTCAATGCCACGATGTAGTCGCTGCTAATATTGGACTCAAAATCCCTACCCCGTTTGCGAATGTTGTATAGCAAACGATCGGTATCCGCTTGCAGATAGATGACCAGGTCAGGATGGGTGATAGTTTCTTCCATCATGCTGGCAATTTTGTCGTAAAGACTCATCTCGTTCTCATCCAGATTGAGATAAGCGAAGAGTCTATCCTTCTGAAACATATAATCTGTAATGAGTAATTTTGAAAACAACTCGGTTTGTCTCAGATCCTGGAATTGACGATACCGACTCAAGAGAAAAAACAGCTGGGTTTGAAAGGCATATCGTCTACGGTCTCCATAAAATGAGGAGAGAAATGGATTTTCCTCAAATTCTTCCAGGACCAGACGCGCATCCAGATGTTTTGACAAACGCTTAGCCAGACTGGTTTTTCCGACACCGATGACGCCTTCAATAGCAATATGGTAGAGGTTTCTCATTGAGTTAGTATTTCCTCTTCCATTTCTTTTACCCAATTCCTGTCACTACACTCATCTAGAAGTTGGGAAATGCTCTTCTGACTAACTGGATCAATAACCTCTGGAGCTATTACCTGCATGGGCTCAAGCACAAACCGTCTATCTCTGAAGCGTGGGTGTGGTATTACCAGGTCAGATTCAGACAAAATCTCGTCTCCAAATAGAATAATATCAAGGTCAAGACTTCTGGGACCATTTGATATTTCCTGGGCTCGATTTCTATGAGCCTGATGCTCCAAAACCATGAGAAATTGCAGCAGTTCATGGGCACTGACCTGTGTATCCAATCGGATAGCAGCATTAATGAACGAATCCTGAGGGATTCCTCCAACTGGCTCAGTGAGATATAGTGAACTCATCCTGACATTGTCAAAACGCTGATTTAATCTTAAGAATGCAGTTTCAATTTGATGTTGGGGATTTTGCTTATTTGAGCCAATGCTGATGAGAACTTGCGTCATTTCTGCTTGCCCATTCGAGTTACTTCCACTTCCACATAATCCAGAACCGCATCAATGGGTACTTTCTTCTTGCGAAGGACCACAGTCATTTCATCTACATCAAATTGATCGATGAGGGCTTCAGCGATATGATCCGCAAGGGTTTCGATGAGATGATACTTCCTGCCTGTCACCATGTCTTTGACCACAGCGTAGACCTGCTGATAATCAACGGCTTTGTGGAGGGTGTCTTCAGAGGAACAGCGAGAGAATGGATAACGAATTTTGACATCCACTTCAAAGCGGCCACCCAGTTCCTTTTCGAAATCCTGGACTCCGTGATAGCCGTAAAAAACAAGGTTTTTGATGGTTAGAATTCCCATAGCATGGAAATCTACTTAGCTAATGTAAAATTACAAATGGCTTTCATGTAAGCATGTAAATTAGCTCATCAAAAAGTGTTGAGAGATATTGCGGAATCTGAATTGGATATAATTTTGGTCGAGGAGCGGGTCAGATACCTGAAAATATTTGTGACTCAATCCAAAAACCACCCCATACTATTCTAAGGAGGTCAAGCCTTCTCGAATTGCATATTTTGTGAGTTCTGGAATGGAGTTCAATTTCAGTTTTGTTTTTATTTTAACACGATGGGCTTCAACCGTTTTCACGCTGATGAAAAGCGTATCTGCTATATCCTGGGTTGATTTTCCCTCAGCGATAAGCTGCAAGACTTCCTTTTCACGACTGGTGAGTTCAGAGACTTCGTTCCCTTCATCCACAAGCTTGCCTACATAATCATTGAGTACGCTGGTGGATATTTCCTCGCTGATGTAATAGCGATCCTGCAGGACCTCCCGGACGGCCTTGATGAGTTCACCTCCTGCACAATCCTTCAATAAATACCCCTTAGCGCCGGCTTTGAGCATCCCCTGAACAAAGTGTCGATCTGAATGCATGGAAAGCGCTATGACCTTCATATCCGGGTTATCATGAAGGACCTGGCTGGTCGCCTCAATACCGTTGAGTTCTGGCATGGCGATATCCATGACGATGACATCAACTTCCATTTTGCGGGCTAATTTTACAACCTCACGACCATTCTCAGCCTGAGCTACTACATTGAAACCAAGCTCATCATTGAGAATGGACAACAAACCTTCTCTAAATAAAGCGTGATCATCTGCTAAAATAATATTTACAGCCATTAGATACCCTCCAGTGAGACAGGAACGTTCAAGATAACCATGGTTCCACCCCCTTGTTCAGATTGAATGTCAAGAACTCCTCCAAGATATTCAATTCTTTCTTTTATGCTAAATAAACCAAAACTATCTGATGGGCGCTGTTCTGGTGTGAGAATGGATGTGTCAAAGCCCTTGCCATTGTCTGCTACGCACACAGAAAATGAATAGCGAGTTGCATCTGCTGTGATAGATACATTTGTGGCACCAGAATGCTTGACAACATTTTTTAATATCTCGTCCACGGAGCGGAAGAGTATGACTTCCTGTTCACTCCGTAATCTGATATTCTTTAGATTGTGCTTATATGAAGTTACAATGTTGTTTTCTAATTTTACTTTTTCCAATCTCCATTCCAGAGCTTCAACCAGCCCCAATTCGTGGAGAACAGGTGGGCTTAGTTCGTATGTAATAGAACGAGTTTGTTTGACGGCATCTGCGATATCGGTGTTTATGGCCTTCAGTTTTGCCTGGAGATCAGGATCCTTGATGGCGTTGAGCAGCCCGGCCATTTTTATCTTGGCCATGGCCAGACTCTGACCGAGATGATCATGGAGCACGATGGCCAGATGGCGACGCTGTGCTTCTTCAGCCAGGATGAGGTCAGAGGACAGGCGCTTAAGCATATCCTGGTACTCCCAAATCTCAGCTTCAACTTTTTTGCGTTCAGAAATATCTCTGGCAGTGATTTGAATAGCTGGGGATCCTTGATACCGAATAGCTATGGCTGAAACTTCCACAGGGAGTAATTGTCCATTTTTACATTCGTAAACATCCTCTATGGAAAACAGATCATCACTTTGGGCAATCATGGTTGCTTCCAGCTGCTTTGAAATTTCCCGGCGTATAGGTTCTACCAGATCTGTAATGGATTTTCCCAAAAGATCTGAAGCATTTTCATATCCCAACATTTCAATTAAACGACGATTTACAAAGACGATCTTCTCATCCACATGAATGGCGATACCCTCTCGGGCCAGATCTATGACCCGGTGATAATTCTCTTCACCCTCAGTGAGTTTGGATTTTTTCTTTGGATCTTGAGCGTTGATGAGTCAAATCCTTCACTTCATTTATGGTTTGCTTTGCCTGAAGATAAGGTGCTCCGTTCAATGAGCAACAATGTTTACCGGCGCATAGGGCACATGAAAAACTTTTAAAAAATATCAGCTTCGGTGGAGATGAGCACTTCGCCTACGAGATCGGAGAGCTGGTGAGTTGGTGAGTTGGTGAGTTGAATATAATCTCGCTATTATGGAGCTCATGGCTTGGCGCAACGACTCAGCCCCCTATACCCTATCCTCAATGCATTAGAATATCGAATTTCGATTAACGATTGCAGATTGCAGATTGCAGATTGCAGAAAAGTTGTAACTCAAGAATCGAGAGCTGGTGAATATCCTCCATCGGCTTTCACCTTTCAGCGCCCGGAGCAAGACACGACGGATATCATGAACTTATAACTTATCACTTTTAACTTTTAACTTTTAAATGAAATGAGCGGGTGAGGAGAATCGAACTCCTCCCATCAGCTTGGGAAGCTGAGGCACTACCACTATGCGACACCCGCATTTAAAAATTGCGAGGGAAATTAAAAGATTTAAGGACGACATCGCAAGTCAAATACCTGATATATCTGTTTTTAGTTCATATTATTCATGACTGGTTTTATCATCATATAAAAATCGAAGTGCAAATAACGGCGCTTGAGAGCTCCGCTGGTTTTTGAATTCAAATAAATGGAGGTGTGTTGATTTTTTTTGAGTGGCTTGAAGGGGTGAAATTTCGCTAAATGTTTGATACACAAGGGCTCACTCTCAGATACAAGATGTAGCGCTTGAGATATGTATACCGCAACATTTTGTAGTTTTATGTAAATTGATTCTTGTCATAATTTGTCTCCCCTCTATATTCGTCACGCTGGGTAATAGTGACCCGAATCACGTGCAGGACACCATACAAACCAGTCAACCAACAATTGGGTAAAGGACTTCTCTCTGTCATTTTTCCGCCATTTTTGATTTGAGGAGTTAAGCCGTTAACGTATAGATAAATCGCTGAGGAGCAAACCTACATGTCTGAAACCATACAATTCCCTTTTGAGTCGAATGAAAACGATCTCGGCAAAGCCTCTCTGCAAAATGCGGAACTGCAGATTGAAGCCATCGTTAATCCCGACACCGTTAGAAGCGGATCCGATATTGACGCATACTATGGTCTCGATGCGTTGGGGAAAAGTGTCTTACAGAATAAATATTTAGCACCTGATGAAAAATCTCCAGAAGATTTATGGCATAGATTGGCCAAAGCAATGGCCGGTCTCGAGGATAAACCAGAGGTCTGGGAGGATCGTTTTTATACCATCCTGCATGATTTTCGTTTTGTCCCCGGTGGTCGCATCATGCACGGTGCAGGTCGTGAGGATATAAAGACGACGCTTAATAATTGTTATGTCGTTGGAATCAAGAAGGATTCCATCAATGCTATCTACGATGCCATCATTCAAGAAGCCAAAACCTACAAATACGGTGGTGGTTGCGGACATGACCTCTCTGTATTGCGTCCCAAAGGTTCATCAATTGATGGAACAGGTGGCGAATCATGCGGTCCAGTAGGTTTTATGAACTTGTTCAGCGAAAATACAAATACTATTGCCCAACACGGACGTCGTGGCGCCAATATGCAGACCCTCCGTGTGGATCATCCAGACATTGCCGAATTTGTTGATGTGAAACTTGATCTATCCAAAGTAAAATATTCAAATATTTCTGTGCTCCTGACCCATGAATTCATGGAAGCCGTAGAACTGGACACCGATTTTGAACTACGCTGGAACGATAAGGTCTACGAAACCATTCGTGCCCGTGAACTCTGGGACAAAATTATCAATGCTGCACA
>JACKQG010004240.1_pt1 | contig 16761 bp, 20 predicted proteins | sample 8237621 | NCBI WGS metagenome assembly JACKQG01 (sample SAMN15677084, study PRJNA649215) | marine metagenome | biome: marine; feature: Black Sea; material: saline water; isolation source: suspended particulate matter (SPM) from the Black Sea western gyre | collected 2013-06-09/2013-06-10 | depth...
GGAAATAATATCAAAACAGTTGCCGTTTTACAAAATACTATTATTCAAGGTTCCCTAAATATAGTGTATAGGGTTTTTTGAAATGGTCAAGCGAAAAACTCTTTTATGAACTGTCATGCTTAATGACCAATGAGTTTTGCGCTGTCAGGGGAGGAATGTTTAAGGTCCTGATCAGTGATACAAAAAAATACCGCAAAATAGTGTGGTTCAGGCTTCGCAGGAGGGACGTGGCAGTCTTGTTGCCTGCGAAATTTTTTCTGGGAATTTCTAGAAATCAGCTGGAGAATATTGTAGCCAGAGTGCCCAGGGCCAGGTAGCGGCCAAGTTTACCGATGATGACCAGAGGGAGGAAGATGAGCCACCGGGTCTTGAGGAGGCCGGCCAGCAGACAGAGTGGGTCGCCGATGATTGGTACCCAGGAGAGCAGGAGCGACCAGACGCCATAGCGTTTGTAGAATCGTCTGGCCTTCGCTTCAGTGTGCCTGTCGATGCGCAAGACGCGCTGGAAGAGAAAGAGACTGCCGTAGAAGCCGATAACGTATGTGGTGCATGCCCCCAAGGTGTTACCAAGAGTGGCTGCCGTGAGGATGGGCAGGAAGGAATATCCGTTTGCAATCAGGGCCACGAGCAGCCATTCTGAGCCCAATGGCAGGACAGTGGCGGCAAGAAAACTTAAGATAAAGAGGGCAGGCAAGCCCTGTTTGAGAAGAAAATCATCCACAGTGTGTTTTGTGTTTTTGCCGGGTGACGGTACCATCAGCCTGACTTGGTGTATTGCTTGGGGGCAGCTTTAAAGAATTTGTTCGAGGAAGCGCTGGGCCCTGGGGTTTTTGGGGTTGGTGAAAAACTGCTCCGGCGCTGCCGTTTCCACGATTTGACCTTCGTCCATAAAGACGATGGTGTCCGCTACTTCTCTGGCAAAGCCCATTTCGTGGGTTACAACTGCCATGGTCATGCCCTCAAGGGCCAGGACGGTCATGACTTCCAAAACTTCCCCGATCATCTCCGGGTCGAGCGCTGATGTTGGTTCATCAAAGAGCATGATCTTTGGGGTCATGGCGAGCGCTCGGGCAATGGCGACCCGCTGCTGTTGTCCGCCTGACAGCTGGATGGGGTAACTTTTGGCCTTGTCATCCATTCCCACTTTGCGCAGTAATTCCATGCAGCGGGTCTCAGCTTGCGCGCGTGGCTCTTTTTTGAGTTTGATCGGGGCCAGGGTCAGGTTGTCGAGGACGTTTTTATGGCGAAAAAGGTTGAAGCTCTGGAAGACCATTCCCACCTCAGCCCGAACCTGATTGATGTCTTGATTGGGGGCCGTCAGGGCGTGACCATCGATGATGATTTCTCCGGAGTCAATGGGCTCCAGATAATTAATGGTGCGCAGCAGGGTTGACTTGCCAGAGCCTGAGGGGCCAATGATGACAACTTTTTCACCTCTGTCGATGTGTAAGGAGACATCGGTTAAGGCTTGGAAATCACCAAAAAATTTATTGGCATGGCGGATTGTGATGATGGGGTCAACGCTGCTCATAATGGCTCACTCTGCTCTCCATGATGGAGAGTAGTTTGGAGAGGATAAGGGTGATTGTCAGATAGATCAGGGCGATCAGGGTATAGGTCTCGAAGTAGAGAAACGACTCTGAGGCATATTCACGGCCCCGCCTGAGAATATCGGAGACCGCAATGATTGAAACCAGTGAGGTGTCTTTGAGCAGGGCGATGAACTCGTTGCCCACCGGTGGCAGTATGGTTCTCCACGCCTGAGGCAGGACCACATAGCGCATGGTCTGGGTTCGGTTAAAGCCCAAAGAGAGGGAGGCCTCTGTCTGGCCCTGGTCGATGGACTTGATGCCTGCCCGGAAAACTTCGCCCATATAGGCCCCGTAGCAGATACCCATGGCGATGATTGCCGCTATCATATCCGGAACCTTGACGATCCGTCCCAGGGCGAAATAGATGTAGAAAAGCTGTACCAGGAGCGGGATACCCCGGATGACCTCAATGTAGGTTGAGGCAATCAGATTGTAGGCACGGTTGTGTGATATTCGGCCCAGGCCGGCGACCAGGCCCAGTACTAGGGCCAGGCAAATTGAGGCAATGGTGACCTTAAAGGTGACCACGATACCATCGGGGAGAAATTTGATAATTTCAAGATAGGGATCTGGGTGGACGATCAGGAGATAGGCTATGATGCCCAGCGTGCCGAAAAAGGCGATACGCCAGGCTGTGAAGAGCCCCGGGTCGTCAGGATTGGGAATGGCGGCGCCGTCTCCAATGTCAATGGTTTTTTTTTCAGATTCCATAAGTTGTTGTGCTGGTGGCCTGTTTATAGAAAGACAAATCCGGATTCTCCCCGGTAACGGGAACAATCCGGATTGACATGACTTTCGGGTCAGGGCAGAGCGGGAGAGCTTATTGGCCGATCCACTTTTGCTGTAATTCTTTTTCCATGCCGCTGGCGCGCACCGCCTCGATTCCACGGCTCACCAGATCAACTACTTCTTTGTTGCCTTTTTGTACTGCAATACCGTAGAACTCCACATCGCCTGATTCGATGATGCCGGCGATTTTGAGGCTGTCCTTGTACTGATCCATGGCATAGTTGGCCGCGACTGGATCATCACAGACGACGGCATCGATGCGGCCGACATTGAGGTCTTCCATGGCCAGGCCAACTTCGTCATAGGACTTGGCTTCAACGTTGTCTGCGGCTTTGATGGCGAAATAGCCGGTGGTACCGATCTGACCACCTACTTTTTTCCCTTTAAGATCTGCCAGGGTTGTGGCCTTGGAGTCTTTGGAGACGATCAGGGCCTGACGGACTTTGAAGTAGGGGGTGGAAAAGTCCATGACTTTCTGTCGTTTCTCGGTGATGGAGACCGATGAGCAGATGGCATCGTACTTGCCGGTTGAAAGGCCAGCGAAGATACCATCCCAGGCCACGTTTTTGAAGACGGGAGTGAATCCCGCAGCCTTACCGGCAGCGGTGATATAATCGATGGAATAGCCAACTATATTTTTATCGCTGTCAAGAAACTCCATGGGTGGCCAGGTGGCATCCACGGCAAAGACGATCTCTTTCTGGGCCCAGCCATTGCCGGCAAGCAGAAAGGTGAACAGGGACAGAAGTAGAACGGATTTTTTCAACATGGTTTCCCTCAATTGATTGAAAACAGAATATGCAGACCCTACGCGGGTGACTGCAATGAGAACTTCCCCAAAATGAACCGTTTAGCATGAATTTGTGTTGTGGGCAAGTAAATTGCCTCCGGTTTTTATTTTTCAAAGTACCCTTCACGGTAGCCTTTGTACCCATGAGGGATATTGACCACATGTTGGTCTCTCGGTTCTTTATTATCTGATGTGTCTAACATATTGACTTCGTGAGGAAGTGAACGACAAGAACCATTAATTTTGTTGAAAATACGTTGTTTTTTTTTGTAGTTCGTGTATGGTAAATATTCTTAGTGTCTGTTGTGGAAGCGAAGTTGGGCGGATGCCGTGCAATTCTCAGATAAGGGAATGTACGGTTTTTTTGTTTGTTTTGTTTCCTTATGCATCCTTATGCAGATTGAGCAGACTGAAGGACCGGATTGTGAGTTCAATTTCGGGAATGATTTTAATGGGTACTTGATGGTTTTAAAAGTCTGAACTCGGGTGTTCGGGCTTTCGTGGTGTTGACAGACCGCATGGGTTCGAGAACGGACAATGGCACGCAGATTTCTGATCAGCAACATATGGTATGAAAAAAGCTCCGTGTTAAAACGGAGCTTTTTTCATTTTTTTCAGGGTGCGATCACGCGGCCTGTCTTTTTAATCGATTACCGGACGTTTTGTCGGACCTTCCTTCAGGGACGAGTTGCGGACAGTACTGGTGGCGATTGTTTTTTTATGGGTAAAAATGAAAACATTTGAAGAACTTGGTGTCCGCGCGGACATCTGTGGCAGCCTTACAGCTTTGGGATTTGAAGAACCGACTCCGGTTCAGGAGCAGGTCATTCCAATCCTTCTTGATCGCCAGCAGGACATGATCTGCCTGGCTCAGACCGGCACCGGCAAGACAGCGGCTTTCGGTATCCCTTTGCTCCAGCTGGTGGATTCTGCCCGGAATGAAATTCAGGCCCTTGTCCTCTGTCCGACTCGGGAGCTGTGTGTACAGGTGGCCCGCGATATGGATACCTTTATTACTTCCCCGGCCCGACCGGGTATTGTACCTGTCTATGGTGGTGCTCGCATTGATCAGCAGATCACTAAAATCCGCCGTGGTGCCAGGGTCATCGTTGCCACCCCTGGCCGACTTCACGATCTGATCCGCCGCAACGAAGTCAAACTTGGCGCCATTCGTCTGCTGGTCCTTGACGAGGCCGATGAGATGTTACAGATGGGTTTTAAGGATGAGCTGGATGCGATCCTGGCCCAGACACCTGCAGAGAAGAGCAGCCTGCTCTTCTCTGCAACCATGTCGAAGGAAGTGGCGCGGATCAGCAAAAATTACATGGAGAAACCTTTGGAGATTACGGTCGGTAGCCGTAATGTCGGAGGGGAGAATATCCGTCACTGTTGTTACACGGTTCAGGCACGAGATCGGTATGCGGCCTTGAAACGTTTGGTGGACATCAATCCTGATATTTATGGCATTGTTTTTTGTCGCACCCGGGAAGAGACTCGACAGGTTGCCGAAAAATTAGCCGGTGACGGCTACGGTGCCGAGGCCCTGCATGGTGAGCTCTCTCAGGTTCAACGCGATCATGTGATGAACCGTTTTCGCACCAAAAATATCCAGCTCCTTGTGGCTACCGATGTTGCTGCCCGTGGTCTGGATGTCAGCGACTTGACCCATGTCATTAATTACAACCTGCCTGATGATCCGGCGACCTATACTCATCGCAGTGGTCGTACCGGTCGAGCAGGCAAGCAGGGGATCTCGGTTGCCTTGATCAACCTGCGCGAGCATTTTAAGATCCGTGCCATTGAACACCGCATTCGTCGCACCTTTGAGCAGTGTAAGATCCCTTCAGGTCATGAGGTTTGTGAGCGTCGTCTTCTGCATCTGGTTGAGACCATGGAGAAGGCTCAGGTCGATCATGCACGTATTGATCCATTTCTGCCTGAGATCATGAAAAAGCTGGAAGGTCTTGACCGTGAGGAATTGATCCGCAGGATTGTTTCCATGGAATTTAATCGTTTCCTTGAGTACTACCGCAATGCTCCGGAACTGAATGTTTCCACCAAAGGGGGTGCGTCCAGGGGAAGAGGGGCGGAGCGCTATGAGCGACGGCCCTATCAGGGTAAAGGGAAATTTGAAAAAAATGCCCGTCCAGGTGCGGGAAAGGGGAAATTTGACAGGAATGAGCGGTCGGGCAAGGGGAAATTTGATCGTGAGAGCCAGGGTGAGGTTAGCTTCAGTCGCTTTTCTTTGAGTGTCGGTAAAAATGACGGTATTAATGCCCAGCGCCTGATTGCTGAAATTAACGCGACGAATCCGGGATTACGGATTAAAGTTGGCCGAATTGATATCAAAAACTCCGCAACCACGGTTGAGGCGGACAGCCGCTTTGATACCCAGGTTCTGGCAAGTTTCAAGCAACTGCGAATCAATGGTAAACCAGTGGACGTTGAGGGTTCCAGGGCTCCTAAAGCAGCAGCACCCAAGCCTGCCCGTAAAGTGGCAGCAACCAGGCACAAAAAACAGGATGCCAGGGCCCAAGGCCGTCGCACTGGTCAGCGTCGTATTGTGAAAAAATAGTGTGTCATTTCCGGACATGTGCTTGATGGACTGCTGGTCATACAGATACTGAATGATCAGCAGTCCTGGTGCTTGTCACATGCGGCCAGCTTCAGGAACTCCTAGCCTAGCCCGCTGATCCAGAGGTGGCAGAAGTATTCAAAGAACAACACGATTCACCATCCCCCCTCCCTGTTTTCTCACTGCGTTAGTTGATGTATTTCATGATCATTTGTATGTGAGAAGGGCTGTCCCATTGGGCAGGGCCAATAAATTTCTCTCTGAGAATTCCCTGTTTATCAATAATAAATGTTTCGGGTAGTCCGGTTACACCATATGCTGTGTTAATGGTTTTGTCCTGATCATAAAGAATTGGCATGGTCAGATTATTTTTTTTGGCAAACAGATCTGCGAGTGCCGGGACATCTCCGGTGAGCATGGTCAGCATTTTGAATTTATCTTTTGGCAGCATGGCGTGAAGTGCCTGCATGGACGGCATCTCCTCAACACAGGGAGGGCACCAGGTGGCCCAGAAATTAAGAAAGACCACCTGACCCTTTAGTTCCGAGAGAGTCCACGTCTGCCCCTGTCTGTCCATAAGGGTAAAGTTTGGGGCCGGTGCGCCAATTTCAGCTTTTTGAGGAGCTTGCCCGCAACCGGAAATAAACAGCAAAAGGCAGCCCAGTAAAATTAAAAATGATTGTTTCTTCATGAGAATTTCCTCGGTAAAGAGCAGGTGAGTTGATCGCGGCGAGCAGATGTTCACCCTTATCAGGATAAGGGTACTTTGAAAAATGAGGGTTTTCGTTCAAGGCCAAGGCGCGCGAAAAAAATTACCGCAGACGTAGAGTCGACATTCTGAGGATAAAATTTTGAGCGCAACGCAGGTCTTGGGTGAAAAGGCATTTTTTCGAGGTAGCCAGAAGCAATGAGCTTCACTGGTTTGACCTTTGAAACCGGGGGCGGTCAATTGGGGTAATTTGCCTTGATTTCGTCGTCGATTAAGCGCTCTAATTGTCGGTAGCCAAAGGTTTGCAGGGGCTTTCCATTGGCAAAGAATCCAGGTGTCTTGCGAACGTTGAGCGTTGCGGCATCGGCCATATCCTGCTCAATGATTTTCAGAATTGCAGGATCTTCCATGTCTCTTCTGAGCTGCTCCACATCAAGCCCTGCATTGAGAAGAAATTGCCAAATCCTCTGGGGTTGCGGGTTCGAGTGGCTGGCCCAATAGGGTTGCGATTTAAACATGATGTCCAGGGTTTCCCAATACTTCCCCTGTTTCTTTGATGCCTCCAGAATCTTGACAAAATAATCAGCGCCATCATGAAAAGGTGCGTAACGAAGAATAAGTTTGATTTTCCCGGGATTGGCAGCCATCATCTGTTTGAGAAACGGAGAAAAGGCGGCGCAGGTTTCACAGGCAGGATCCATAAACTCGACGACATAGACCTTGGCGTCATCACTGCCCAGTGTCTGTGAATGTTCCCGCACAAAGGTGGAGGCATTGTCTTTGGCCATAAAACCTAATTTTTCAACCTGTTGCCCTTTGTAGTAGGAACTGCCGAATACAAACGCCAGGATCAGAACAAGACATGACGCTCCAACCATTACATATTTCATCGAGACATCCTCCTTTTTAGGATAATTAACAGGACTATTATTGTTGAAAATGACAGGAATGAAAGCATTGGAATCGAGATAAAGCCAAACAGATCGATGTATTCTTCAGTGCATGAAATACCCTGAGTGCAGGGCTGTATGCTTGCAGGGATGATACCGGCATAGAGCAGGGTGTGATAAGCAGCCGTCAGCCAGCCTGCGATGGCTAAGGGGAGACTGTATTTCACGACCTTGTTGTCCATAGAAAACAGACCGGTGGCCAGTAAGATGACCAAGGGAAACAGGCAGATTCGCTGGTACCAGCACAAAACACAGGGCGCAAATTCCATGACAGAGCTGAAGAAGACACTGCCCGTGGTTGAGATGGTGGCGATAAGCCAGCAGAGAAAAAGAATGTTCCAGTTTGAATTGGTCGTTTGGTCAGATCTTGGCATATGAAAAATTTTCCCGATATGATGAATGTGTTACTTGTCTGATGAGCAGGACATGAAAGTACCTCTTTGTATCACAGAGGTGGCAATAATGTTACGGCTATCTTGAAAAATGTCTTTTTACTCAAGATCTGCGTTATCGGGAGCAAATTTTTTTAGATGATCTGGTTGATCTTTTTCAGCAGGTTCTCCAATTGCTCGTTTTCCTCGCTGCTTAACTGGTGCATAATCTCCTCTGTGAGTTGGGAGTGAAGGCGGTCGTGCTCAAGAAAATATTCGTGCCCCTTATGGGTGAGTTCGACGATGAGTGAGCGTCGATCGCTCTCGTGCGGGGTACGGCGGACGATTTCTTTTTGTACCAGTTTATCGACGACAACGGTCAGGCTGCCGGTGGTTACTCCTGTCTTTTCGGCAAGTTCTTTCATGCGCAGAGTTTTATGAAGGCCAAGAATCTCGATGATATGCATCTGAGCCAGGGTCAATTCGTGTCCACGCACGATACTGTGTTCCCAGGATGAGAGTTTTTCGTAAAATTCGATGATCAGGTGGTTAATTTCGTTTTTACCCATGATCTCCTCCTGATGGGGTTCGGAATACTCTGTCGGTTAAGCAGCGTGTGTTACTCGTGGTTTATCGGTCTGGCAGTGGTCGTGTTTTCTATATCCTGATATCGATGAAAAGTGAGTAGCTGCCGAAGAAAATGGTTAACACTCCGATGGAGCGCATGATTGCCCCTTCGATCCAGTTTTGCTGGAGTTTTCTGAGCAGCGTGGTGACCCGGTAGATCCCGTAAATGACTCCACCGATGGCAATACCGGTCGTCAGGGCGTAGGCTCCGAAGACCAGAACGCTGTAGATAGCACTGCCTGATTCCAGCGCGTAGGAATACATAATGGCAACTGTGGGACAGGGGATGATCATGTTGATAAAGCCAATGGTAAAGAGGCCGACGCCGGTGACCTGGCTCAGGCGGCTGGTTTTGCAGTGGTGTTCCGGGTGTTCATGGTGATGATCGTGGGTATGTTTGCACTCTGACTGGTTATTTGGTTCACTGTGTCGGCAGTCCCTGTGGCCATCACTGTGATCATGATCATGGTCGTGATGATGGAGGAGGTCTGGGCGAAGCACCAGGATCAGGCCGAGAATAATGATGATGGAGTTGGTGACCATATCGGCCCAGAAGCGGATATCGGGAGAAAGTAAGGTGGAGACAAGGCCCAGGGAGAGTCCGATGGCTAAACAGGCAAGAGCTGTACCCAGGACAAAAGAAAGGGTCAGTATGCTGACTCGGCGGCCGTTTTTTTCGCCCGAGACAAAAGGGGCCAGGACCAGCCAGGAGTGGCCGCAGGGATTGATGCCGTGGATCAGGCCAAGCATCAGGCTGCTTTGCAGGGCAATGAAAAAGAGATTGTCAAATTCCATGATGGGTTTTGAGTCGCCTCTGTAAAGATGGATGTTTGTCTCTGGTGTTGTGTAAACACCAGGGGCGGAATTAATTTAACTTGAATTTAAAGATATCTATATATGCAGATAGTTTTGATGTCAAGATATTTTTGTTGCGAAGATGGTGTGGTTGGTCAGGAGGGAATTTTTGCGGGATGGAAAAAAGGAACGGCTGGCTGATCAGCCCAGCAGGCGACCACCGGCAACGATGGCCATGCCGAGAAGCATGGAGACAAAGACATTGCCGGTCTTGAGACTGCAGGCCGCAGTGAACAAAGTCGCAACCCAGCCCCAGAATCCAGCAGCCAGAGCGCTGGGGATGATGAGGCTCAGGAGGATAGTGCCGGGCAGGGCGTTCATGAAGCGCTGAAATCGACCGGTTCTCGGGAGCCTTTCAGCCAGAAGCAGGCCACCCAGGCGCAGGCCGTAGGTGACCATGGCGGCGGCAAATATGGTTAACCAGACATCCTGTTGCTGGATGAGATCAGGCATCATACCCCTTGTCCTCCTGGTTGACGGGGCTGAAGGCTGAGACAAGAGCTCCGGTAATACCTCCACAGAGAATGTACCATTTTCCCGGCAGGAGTTGGGCGCTGATAATAGCCACTAATCCGGTAATCAACCACGGGAAAAGATCCTGTCTGCCCCGCCAGAAGCTGAAAACCAGGGCAGTGAAGACTGCAACAAAGGCAAAGTCAAGTCCGAACTGCTCGGGCTGATTGATGACTGCGCCTAGGCGATGGCCAAGCAGAGTCCCTGTGCACCAGGCGGTCTGGATGCATAAGCCCCCTCCCAGAAGAAAAGCTGTGGTGGTCGGTTCCCGGTGCAGGCGGCCCATGGTAATGGCCCAGTTTTCGTCGGCGACCAGGTGAATGTGCAGGGCCTTGTGGATGAATGATCGACCGTGGAACAGGGGCCTGAGCGAGGCACCGATCAAAAGATAGCGCATGTTGATGATCAGCACCGCCAGGGTGATTTCCAGTATGGGAAGAGGGGGCAGCCACATGTCGACCATAACAAACTGAGATGATCCGGCAAAAACGCTCAGATTCATGATCAGAAGCTGGAGCCAGCTTAACCCTTTTTGGGCGGCCAGCAATCCGAGGACGCTGCCGTAAGCAGCAACGCTGGCGGCGACCACCAGGTTGGCGGTAAATCCCAGGCGGATCTGGTGCCATGTCTCAGGGTTGTTCTTGGTGGACACTGTTTGTACCGGTGGCAGATGAGTGAAAGGGACTTGGTGAAAAATGGATATTGAGAGTTCGGGGTTAGACAGGGGCAAATAATTCTCTTTGCCTGACAAAATGACAGAGCCGCGGTTTCATCCTGCTTCCTGGTTGGGAAAGCAGGATGAAACCGCGGTATGAGCAAATCAAAGAGTTATGAACTTTGAGTATCCGGAGTGGCCCCAATTTTTCCCTGGAGCTTACGGTATTGACGAATAATCAAACAGGTGAGAACGAACACGTCCAGAACCATAAAGATCAGGGTTAATGCCATCATGGCACCATGGGCCATGCCGTGTTTGTAGGCAAAGGTTGTCAGCACTCCGTAGGCAACCATGGGGCAGATCAGCCCCCATTGTGATTCATCGAAGTAGCTGCTGTTGCAGAGATAATCCCGGAAGTAATCTTTGAGCAGGGTCAGGCCCAGAATCAGATACCAGGTCATCAGGCCAAGCCCGAAACAGACCGTGAGGGTGAACAGAGCCTGGGGCAGAGGGACATGATATTTGTGTTGCAGGTAGTACCCGTAGCGGAGCATGGAGATAGACAGAAGGGTGATGATCGGTACAACGACGAAAAAAGAGGGCAGAAATTGGACCTGTTCCGGTAACCCTCCGCTGTAATGGGATTTGAACAGGCTGAAGACTTTCACAAGGGTCAAAAACAGGGTCATGGTGAAACTGGTGATCGAGAGGAGGAAGACATAGTCTGCCAAGCCGCCGGAGGCTAGATATGAGATTCCGGTACCGGTGACCGTGGTCATGGCCAGGGCAAAGGGGATCAGGAGCCAGCCGAAATGCATGTTGTCCACATCAAAACCGTGGCGCATGGCCCCGGCCTGGAGGCGGACAGCGGTGATAATAGTCCATAGCCAGAGCAGGGTATAGACCACAGAGGCTGTGGGCAGAAGAAGATGGACATTGATCCGCATCCAGTCGATGAAGACATAGCCCAGTACCAGAAAGACATTGAAGGCCATACCGGCAGTCAGGATGGGGGCCATGAGAACCGAGTTACGTTGAGTGTCCTGTTTGAGTGCCTGAAAATCCTCAGGGTGGAGCTTGCGCCAGCGGATATAAAAAAAAGTGCAGAGTGCGAAGGCCGTCAGGTGGAGAGCGCCAAAGAAAATCAGGTGAAGTTGCATGTACACAGCCATGGCTGGAAATATGCCGCCCGCGCTCTTGGCAAATTCGGCAATATTAGCAGCATAGAGCATGCCGGTGTATCCCCCCTCCCGGGGGAGCATGTTGTTGAGAAAGGCGAATCCGCCAACGCTGGTGCCACCAAACCCCAAGGCCATGATGAACCAGAGCAGGTTGAATTGGTGAGTACATTTCTGGGTCAGTGATAGGGGTGCTGCTTGTGTGCTCATGAAACTCTCCAGTCACAAAGGATAAAAAATAAAAAGGGATTATACAGATTGTATAATCCCTGCAGTGGTAATCAGCAAAGAATGATCGATGCTGAGCGGTTAGTGGCCGGCCTGTTCAATCGATCTCTTTGAGATCGTCATCGTCGAGGTCGTCTTCGAATTCATCGTCGTCATCGTTGTTTTCACCTTCTTCGTCTGACTCGCTTTCAACCTCATCCTCTTCTGCCTCTTCAGCTTCCTGCTGCATGCGCACAGCTTTGGGAATCTTGGACTCGGGGAGGACCATTTCGGTGATTTTTACGATTTCGCTGATCAGATCTGGGTCTGCCAGGCAGTTTGGGCATTGGCTGGCGTGTTCTTCAATGAATGAAATCATTCTAGCCGGGGCCATGGTTTCATTTTGGACATTGCCATACCATGACTTGATAAGATTGATAAGTCGTTCACACTGCATTGTTTTTTCGGATGTTGTTTGGTTGACCCATGAGAGGGTTGAGCTGTTGGCGACGATATTGCCGCATACAATACGATAGTATAATAAAAAGTTGTTTTTGAGGTCAATAACAATTAAAATAAAAAAATTATCTGTGATCATTATGGAAGCGGTTAGGACACTGGTGGTCTTCCCGGACTTCAAATCCGGTGTAACGGGTTAATAGCTCGTTAGGTGGGTTCGATTCCCATGCGCTTCCGCCATTGATTACAGATAGTTATAGGTGGTTCTCGCCTGTGGCTCGCTGAGTGGTTTCCATTGGTTCCTTTTGATTTTACCTTAAATTTCTACATTTCCTCTACCAAATCCTCTACCGGGGAGAGCGTGGAGAATGTTAGTTATTTTAATTGGTTCCAGAGGAGTTGGTAATATTTTATCACGCAAAAAGGTTTATTATCTACGTGATAGTAAACCACAGGGTAATGCTGTGTTCATGTAACTCATTGAGAATTTCATTTGATATTTGTGCCTGTACTGGCAGAAACTGCCCTGTCCTGCTGTGTTGCGATATTGACCATGTCTGAATTTTGGTTTACCTTCTTAAGAAGGGTTGTTTTTTTTAGGTAATTCAGTCAGGAGGGTGAACAATGAACAGTTTCTTGGGCATGGTTAAGTCTGTATTAGTATTACTCTTAATGTAATCGGTTGATATACTGCCAAGTTGCCCAAAGAGCTTTCTGGTTTGATTATGCCAGAAAGCTCTTTGGGGGAGAGCACGGTGGTAAGAAAAAAGTGTTTCTGATTTACCTACACTCTGCCATCTAATAAAGATTTGTGCAGTCTTGTTCCCTTCAATAGTTGATAATGCTGCAAATTTCCCGCACGATAAATATCCCTGATCATGAGATCGAAATTCGAGCCATTCGTGCCCAAGGGGCCGGTGGCCAGAATGTCAACAAGGTCTCCAGTGCCGTTCATCTGCGTTTTGATATCAAGGCCTCGTCCCTGCCTGACCGGTACAAGGTGCGGTTGCTTGCCAGAAGTGATCAGCGGATAACACGGGACGGGGTGGTGGTGATTAAGGCCCAGGAGTCTCGCAGTTTGGAGCAGAACAAGATCCAGGCTCTGGATCGTCTGCGGGAATTGATACAGAGCGCAGGAGTAACGAAAAAGTTGCGACGGGCCTCTCAGCCCAGCCGGAGTTCAAAGAAAAAGCGGATGGATCGCAAGACAAAACAGGGACAGATTAAAAAGCTGCGGGGCAGGGTGCGTGATTGACCTGAGCGCTGTTCTGTCCACGGTTCAGGTGCGTCTGAAGAAGTTGTCCGTGGGGCAGCGTCTAGAGCTTTGGACTTTTAAGAAAGACCGTTCGTTGATTATTGTCAAACTTGCTGATGATATGTTGCAGGTAGTGGAAAATGGTTATGCCCGAGCCGAATACATGGTTGCTTCTGCACAGTTGAAGAAACTGCTCAAAACCTTGTTAAAAAAAGAGTTCCCGCGCAGCAATAAGGTTCACCTGTATACTCGTTGAAATGTCAGGGAAAGGCTTTCTGTTCAAAGTACCTTGTACCGCCCAATTCCTTCATCACCTTGCGACACTGTAGGATTTACGATATGCTGTGGGGCCTGTTAACTGCTTGAAGTTCTTTGGTCTTCTTTAGTCCGACTGCAGTTTTTTCAGAAGCGGGTGGCCCATTTCCTCACGCTGAATGACGTATTGTGCTGCAACCTTGCGGGCGATGTTTCGTATCCGGCCGATGTAGCGGGTTCGCTCGGATACGCTGATGGCCTTGCGGGCATCAAGCAGGTTAAAGGTGTGTGAACATTTGAGGCAGTAGTCGTAGGCGGGGAGAATTAACCCCTTTTCCACCAGTTTCAGGGCTTCTTCCTCGTAGCTGTCGAAGAACATCACCATCTTGTCGACGTTAGCCTCCTCGAAGTTGAAGGTTGAGAATTCAACTTCAGCTTGGTGGAAAATGTCGCCGTAACTGATTTCGTCGTTCCATGCGATGTCGTAAACGCTGTCGACTCCCTGCAGGTACATGGCGATTCGTTCAAGGCCGTAGGTGATTTCCACCGTGATCGGGTTGAGGTCGATGGAGCCGGCCTGTTGAAAATAGGTGAACTGGGTGATCTCCATGCCATCCAGCCAGACCTCCCAGCCCAGACCCCAAGCTCCGAGAGTGGGGGATTCCCAGTCGTCTTCAACAAAGCGGATGTCGTGCTCCAGGAGGTCGAGCCCGAAGCGCTTGAGGCTTTCGAGGTAGAGTTCCTGCACATTGAGAGGTGAAGGTTTGAGGATGACCTGATACTGGTAGTAATGCTGCAGACGGTTGGGATTATTGCCATATCGACCGTCGGTTGGCCGGCGCGAAGGTTGAGGATAGGCGACCTTCCAGGGTTCCGGTCCCAGGGCACGCAATAATGTCGCAGGATGAAAAGTTCCGGCTCCAACCTCCATATCATAGGGTTGCTGGATGGCGCAGCCGTGATCGGCCCAGTAATGGTTCAGTTCCAGAATGATATCTTGAAAATTCATGGGATATGGTCGTTGGAGGGTTGGTTGTGGAATAAAAATGATTTTGAGATTGATTTTTCTTCATCTCGTAGACGGAAATGAGTAAAGTACCACAGCCGCAATGTGCGGTAAATCATTTTTTCAAGAACCCGTACTGCATTTTTATAAATATTTTCCCTGCCAACTTAATATGATACATCTCGATTCCATGACTAGGATCAAAGAGCTTCTCAGCCGGGCCAGGTCCATTGCCGTGGTCGGTTTTTCGCCCAAGGACAATCGACCCAGTAATATGGTTGGTCGCTATCTGATCAATGCCGGATATCAGGTTTTTCCGGTCAATCCCGGTCACAGCGAAATCTGCGGCCTGCCCTGTTACCCGAGTCTTGCGGCACTTCCAGGGCCCGTTGATGTGGTTGATATCTTTCGCCGTTCCGATGAGGTCCTGCCAGTTGTCGAGGAGGCAATTGCTCTTGGTGCCAAGGTGGTGTGGATGCAGCAGGGTATCGTTAATCATGAGGCCGCGGCTTTGGCCGAACAGGCTGGGCTGACCGTGATCATGGATCGTTGTATCAAGGTTGATCACCAGCAGTCAGGGCTCTGATGATGAACGAACCACAGACCTTTCCTGCTGGCTTGTTTGTGAGGCGAAGCTAATGGAACCACAGCAGTTGGTTATCCGTGGGGCGCGGATGCACAATCTGAAGAATATCGATGTTGAACTGCCGCGCAACAGCCTGGTGGTTTTCACCGGTCTTTCCGGTTCAGGCAAGTCGACCCTGGCCTTTGACACCCTGTATGCCGAGGGCCAGCGCCGTTATGTGGAGTCCCTGTCCACCTATGCCCGCCAGTTCCTCGGGCAGATGGACAAGCCTGATGTGGACGCCCTTGAGGGTTTATCACCCGCCGTGTCCATCGAGCAGAAGACTACCAGCAAGAATCCCCGCTCCACCGTGGGTACGGTTACAGAGATCTATGATCATCTGCGCCTCCTCTTTGCCCGCTGCGGTCGGCCCAGTTGTCCGGAATGTGGTCAGCCCATCAGTTCCCAGTCCATTGAGGATATGGTCAAGACCCTTATGGCTCGGCCTGAGGGGACAAAGATGCTTCTTCTCGCACCTCTGGTGAGCGCCAGGAAAGGACGGCATGAGCAGCTTCTGGCCCGGATCAGAAAGGAGGGCTTTGTCAGGGTCAGGGTGGATGGCGAGGTCTATCACACGGACGAGGTTCTGGAACTGGAGAAGAATCGGGTCCATTCCATTGAGGTGGTGGTCGATCGGCTGGTGGTTCGTGAGGGTGTGTATCGTCGTCTGACCGAATCGGTGACCACCGCGGTCCGGTTGACCGAGGGGTATCTGCTGGTCAGTTTTCCTGACTTGCAGGAGGAGCAGCTCATGAGCGAGCTGGCCGCCTGTCATCATTGTGGCATTTCTCTGCCGCCCCTTTCAACCCAGATGTTTTCCTTTAATAATCCCAAAGGGGCCTGTGTTGAGTGCGGCGGGCTAGGGGTGAAGCAGTATTTTGACTCCCACCTCCTGATCCCGGAGCCCGGGCTGAGTCTGAATGAGGGGGCCATTGCCCCCTGGGGACGACGGGTGGCGACGTCTTATTCCGGGCAGATGCTCGCAGGGGTGGCCAGCCATTATGGGTTTTCCATGGGAACGCCGTTTCACAAGCTGCCCGGGAAGATTCAGCAGATTATTCTGTATGGATCTGGGAAGGAGCGTATTCTCTTTCAGTATCGCAAAGGGCGGCGAAAAATGAGTTCTGAAAAGAGCTTTGAAGGGGTCATTCCCCAGCTGAGCCGCCGTTTTCATGAGACCCAGTCTCCCATGGTGCGGGAGGAGTTGTCCCGGTTCTGGCTCTGGGGCGAACCTTGCTGCGCGCCCAACTGACCACAACCCCCGCTCGGGCAGCTCCCCAGCCACACTGCCACTGGCAGACGCCCCACGTGGTGTCCCCCACTGGCCAACCTGCTCCGCAGCTCCTC
>JACKQG010002848.1_pt1 | contig 16759 bp, 14 predicted proteins | sample 8237621 | NCBI WGS metagenome assembly JACKQG01 (sample SAMN15677084, study PRJNA649215) | marine metagenome | biome: marine; feature: Black Sea; material: saline water; isolation source: suspended particulate matter (SPM) from the Black Sea western gyre | collected 2013-06-09/2013-06-10 | depth...
TGAAAATCCGTGAACTCTCAAAAGGCTGTGCAGAGTTATATAAGGCGCAAGAGAGCGAGAGATTAGAGAGAGTTAAAGCTTAGTTCATTGTGACAAAGCTCCAATTTAAAGCTACACAAGAATCCCTTCTTGGCTGGTATGAGACTGATGCAAGAAATTCTCTTCCTTGGCGAAAAACTTCTGATATATACCATATTTATCTCAGTGAGATAATGTTGCAACAAACGCAGGTCTCGCGGGTTGCTTCAGAGTATTATCCAAAATTTCTACAAAAATTTCCAACATTATCAGCTCTTTCAAAAGCTTCACTTGAAGAGGTTTTTTCTCTTTGGAGCGGTCTTGGATATTATAGACGGGCAAAAAATCTTCATAGCACTGCACAATTATGTCCTGAAGGTTTACCTGACACTCCCAAAGATTTACTTAAACTACCGGGTATCGGGCGTTACACTGCAAGTGCAATTTGCAGTTTTGGATATAAGCAGAGTGTGAGTGTGGTGGATACAAATATCGCCAGAGTGCTTGCGCGTTTTTTTGCTGAGAAAGATGCAAAAGAAAAAGAGCTTTGGAGCTTGGCGGATAAGTTTTTAAACACAAAAAATCCAACAGAGCATAATTTAGCCTTGATGGATTTAGGGGCGATGGTCTGCATGCCTAAAAATCCAGATTGCGATTCATGCCCCCTGTCTAAAGAGTGTTTGGGCAAAGAAAATCCAGACTTGTATTATAAAAAAAAGTCTAAGGTCTATGTGGATAAAGAGCTTCATTTTGGAATGTGTGTGAAAGAAAATTCTTTTGCCACGGTGAAGTCGCAAGAGGGGATGTATAAAGATATGTTGAAATTGCCAAGTCTTGAAGCGCATAGATATGAAGATGCTTGTTTGGGTGACTTTAAACACTCTGTCACACATTTTCGTTTAAAAGTTTTTGTGTATCTTGTGGATGAAGTGCAAGAAGATGTGACGTGGGTGAATATGCAAGATATAGATACCGCGCCGATCTCTTCACTCACCCAAAAAGCTTTAAAGCTTTATAAGGAAAGTCTCGTATGACACAAACACTTATAGGACAGATCGACAAGATTCTTTTTGAAGAAGATGGCTTTTTTATTGCAGTTTTAAAAAGCGGTGAGAAAGTTTCTGGGACTTACTTTGAGAGTGAAGTTGCGCATATAAAAGATTCAGCTATCACTTTAAGCGGAGTTTGGGAAGAGCATAAAAAATATGGAAAGACTTTCAAGTTCACCTCTATCCGTGTCAATCAAAACCAGCTTTTTTTCTTTTTAAATAAAATAGTCAAAGGCTTCACCAAAAAACTTTCATCCGAACTTATAGAAAAGTTTGGAGCTGATGAATTAGTAGAAATTTTGGATAATGATATAGAGAGACTCTTAGAATTCAACGGAATTAAAGAAAAACGACTTAAGAAGATTCAAGATTCTTGGAAAAAGTTTCGTTCTATGCGTGAGCTTGGTGAATTTTTAAGCCCTTATGATGTTTCCCCGGTTCTTTTAACGACAATAGCCACTGCAATGAAAGATGTTGATGAACCATGTTCTAAGATAAAAAACAATCCTTATATTTTGACCTCGATTAACTCCATAGGTTTTAAACGTGCAGATGAGTTGGCTTTAAAGATGGGCTTAGAAAAAACCGATGAGAACCGTATAGCATCGGCCATGGATTATGTGCTTTTAAACTACTGTGAGCAACAAGGGAACTCTTGTGTTGCAAAAGAGATACTTTTTTCCGAGCTCAATGAACTGCTTATGTTTAGCGGTAATGAGAGTTTGTATGAGTCTATTTTAGTGCAACGCGTAGCAGAACAAAGCATAGTTATTATGAAAAATGACAGACTATCACCCGCGAGACTTTATGATGCAGAGAAATTTTTATATGACACTTTCACTGCCCGCGCAAAAAAAGACAGCGGGGGTTTTGTCAAAGATATAGACAAGTTTTTAGAAGAATCTGATTTACAGCTAGGCGAGCAGCAGCGTGAAGCAGTTGTAGCAATCAATAATGGAGCTTCTATACTTTTTTTAGTCGGATATGCAGGAACGGGAAAAAGTACAACTTCTAAAACTATATTGCAATTATTAAATACAAGGTACGATAAAAAAGAGATAATGACCTGTGCTCTAAGCGGTATAGCTTCTCAACGCATTTCAGATACAACAGGCTATGAGAGTGCAACCATTCAGTCTCTGATAGTTAAACATGAAAAGAATGACACCTTTCCATACGGTGTGATTTTAATAGATGAAGCTTCTATGATCAACTCCTCTTTATTTGCAAGGTTTTTGCTGAAGGTGGATATAAAAGCGATTCTTATTGTTGTTGGAGATGATGCACAGCTTCCTCCCATCGGTGCAGGAAATGTTTTAAGTGATGTTTTGACTTTGGAGTTGGCACCCATAGTTAAACTGACAAAAATCTACCGTCAGAGTGAAGAGCAGGCAATCACACTTATAGCAAATGATATACGCCGTGGTGAAGTGCCTCCTTATAGGCAAAAATATGATGACTTCGAGTTTGTTGATGTAAGTATGCAAAATTATTACGGAATGAAAAACTCCATGTCAGCAAGTGAACTGCAAGAAAGACGAGAAGAGAATTCTCAAAACATCATTTCAGAGATACTTCACCGGGTGGTGGAGTCTATAGAAAAAGCAAGGTACAGACTCAACAACAAACAGATAAAAGAGTATTTAAATTACTTTCAAGTGATCACTCCTATGAAAGGCGGAACGCTTGGAACCACAAATCTCAACAAAGTGCTACAAGAGTATTTTAATCCAAATCCTAAAAAGTGTGTAAAAAAAGGTGGCTCAGAGTTTAGACTGATGGATAAGGTTGTTCATATAAAAAATGAAAATATGACCTCTTGGAGCGGAGACGGTTTTAAAAGCGGTGAAGACTCTAATCAGCGGCGTATTTTTAACGGAATGAGCGGTTTACTTTTTAAAATAGAAGAGGAAGATGAGCAAGTATATGTATTTTACCCAAATGAAGATGTGGTTGTGGTGTATGAGTATGCAGAGTTGAAAAATTACTTGATGCTTTCGTATGCGCTCACTATCCACAAAGTGCAGGGGATGGAGTATGATATTGTAGTGATTCCTATGACTTTCTCTCATTTCATTATGCATAACACAAAGTTGATTTATACGGCAATCACAAGAGCTAAACATAGATGTGTCTTGGTCGGTGAAGGAAGTGCTTTTGAGAACGGATGCAGGAAGTTTGATGTGACACGGCGTGACACCGTGTTGTTGGAGCTTTAGAGTTTGGCTGTATAAACAATTTCAATATAAGATTAATTAATGTAAATGTAAGTTGGGTTGATATATCATTAAGTGATATTGTATAAGGAGTTATTATGAATGTGGAAAAATCTGTAAAAGAGAAAAGATCTAAGTTATTTGTATTTGCAAGCGTTTCGTTGGTGATATTGATGTTGAGTTTTTTTTATTTAGAAATTTATGATCCTTATGATGTTCCAAATTTTGTCAGAGTGCTCTTAGGGTTGTTTTGGCTGTATTCAGTTGTGGCGATTTATGTTGCAAAACGTGGAAGTGATAAATTGGTTTCAAAAATATGCTTGAATATTTTTAGGGAATGCAGAGTGGGGGAATAAGAAGATTTACTTTTAAGTTTTTTTCTTTGCCCCGATTAAGCAGTCTTGAGCTTTTTTTGAAGATGGTTTATTTCTTCATGAATAAGCTCAATGGAAGCCTAGTATAAACCAAACTTCCCATCATCTTTTTTATAGAGAACACGTGTTTTATCTTCGTGATCTATGAATATTTCAAATATTTTATCACTTTCTTTTAAGTCATTTAAAACATCTTCCACTTCACGTGGTTTGTAAAGCGCTAATTCAACTGGAACAATCTCATCTTCTTGTTCGAGTGTTGCTGTTTTAACATCCACATCTTCAGCTTTTATTTCATTAAGACCGACTTTATGGTGTCCTGTATCTTTATCATGCATTCTTCGCATAGCTTTTTGCGCGCGTGAGGTGGCGATGTCGATAGCTGCATATAAATCATCGTCATTTTGTTTGATAATGATAGAGTTTTTGTGCGCAAGGTTTATAACAAACTCAACCACAGAGTGTTCTTTACCCTTTTTTGTTTGAGCTGATGCCACTACGTTAACAGAGATAATGTCCATGTTAAATTTGTTAAGTGTTTCTATAGATGTGTTCATGTGAGCTTTGATAGCGTCTGTAAGTTCTAAATGTCTTCCCGTCAGAGAGATATTCATAAAAAATCCTTTTGATTAATATACCTAAGCACAAAAAATGTTAAAGATATCATTCACTTGTGATTAGGTACTTATATGCGTGATTATATCACGAAAAGGTTTATAGCTTCTAAAGTTTTTGGATACTTCTTCTAAAATATCTTATTGGTTCGGTCCCTTCAGTTGTTGTCACTGTTATATCCATTAGGACTGAGCCGTTTTGTTCATCCGTAATAACGGTTGTATAGTCATCGTTCGTAGAAGCACATGGCGATCCATCGTATATATAGCGTGGTATTACGCTAACGGTATAATTAATATCATCTGTAAGGTTTCCATTATTATTTAAATCAAATTGATATGTTCCAATATAGTCAGTTGCATTATCATCTGGAAGTAGACAGTGCCCACTTTGGGCTATACTTAAAAGTGCCAATTCAGCAGCACTTTTGGATACTAATACTGCTTGCTCGTAAAGATAAATATCAGTTGTTCTTTTGGTTGTTTCAGCGGTGAAGGATAAAGATAAAGCCATGATGGTTGCTAAAATGACGATTACAGAAATAGCCATAATCATGGCCATACCACTTCTTTGTCTTTTGTGTTGTAAGGATACTAGAATATGGTTTTTTCTTTGCATAACGAATAGTCCTCCACTAAGTCAGAGTTAACACATACTTGAATCTTGACGATTGAGCCGATTGATTTGAATTGGAATGTGCTTACATTTTCCATAATGATGGCACTTTTAGTAGTGTTGCTTTTGTAGTTTTCGCCTTCCCATGGTTGATAATCGTAATAAAGCATTAAAGTTCCTGTTTTGGAAGTGGTGTTGTAATCACTGATTCCAACTGCATACGCAGTCCATGCCAGCTGATAGTATTCATAAACATCAATTCCTGTAAAATCTCCGGCAGTGTCTGGAACAAGTTGGTTAATTGCGCCACCGCTTGTAACTGGATGCATTGTTTGATTTTGATCTGTAAAAGCAGCGGTTCCAAAAGCCCATCCATACGTATTAATATCGCTATCAGCTCCGATAAAATACAGGGCAGTGTTGTTGATGGTGCTGCCGGCATCAGAAAGAGTGGATATAAGTGTACTTAAGGCGGTGGTGTTTGTCTCCGGTGAAGTCAATATCATGGCACTTGAAGCATCCAAATCAATTATTCCGCTCCAGTATGGTAAAGTATCTCCACGAAATCCATCTATATCAGCACTTACCCATTCAAGAATATTGTAGTCAGTCCCACTCGCACTTCCCAAAGCTAAAAAAGAATCATCCGAACTTTTTCTAGCAATAATGGAATCTTTGATACGGTATTGTAATCGTGTGGCAATTGTCTCAACAGCCATTTCGCCATTAGACTGTAAGTTGTGGTTAACATTTGAAAATATAAAACCTTTGTAAGCTTGTGCTAAAAATTCAACACCGAATTTTCCGATAATCCCCATCACTACAATCACAAAAACAAGTTCAATCATAGTGAAAGCAAGTCTACGCATCAAAAACTCCTTTTGTAGTAATCTATTTCACCGATATTCGCACTTTGAGTTCGTAAAACTGTGATTGGAACACCATTTTTCTTAATAGTTACGGTTATTGTTTTAATATTATCATTTCGTGTAACATCAATAGAACTATTATAGTCATTTTTATATCCTACAGATTTATCGGGGTCTATGATTAGAACAACTGCTTTATCTGTCGTTGTCTCCATAGCATCAAGAGTGTTTGTTCCGGCATCTGCTGCACCGGTTGTATTGTTATCAAGACATTGTCTGTGATAGGGTTGAGCTATGTGACCAGGGCGTAATTTTGTTATTGGATCACAATCGTTAGCTATATTAATCACACGAGAGAACGAACTAACGTTAATATCTTGTAAAGAGTTTCCATCCCAGTAAGCTGTTGTAGCACTCATAAGCTCTGCAGAAGCGACAAAAACTGCCTCTTGCACTAAACTCTCTTCCAAGCCTTTATTTGTAACTTGTGTCATCATCGGAAGAGACATAACGGAGATAGCAATAATAACAATAGCAAAGATTAGCTCTATCATAGTAAAGCCAAATCTTTGAGAGGTACTGCTAGTTCTTACCACATACTTCTCCTGTTTGTTTTAATAGTCCCAGTATCTATTGAAGTGGTATTGGTTTCATGTTCACCGCTCCAACCGGTTCCAGCTTTTTCAAACTCTACTGGAAATTCATTTACAAGAGCAGCAGAATCGTACTTATTATAAATCAACCAGTTTGAGGCATTGATCTCCATTGTTGTTTTGTATGGATAGCCTTTGAGACCATCATAGCTTAGATTTACAGTTGTTGGATTTGCATTAAGAAGATTCGTTGTATCAACGGTGTCATCAGTAAGCATACTGCCACCTACTTGAACAACAGTACTGATATTCCCATCATTTATTACATTATGTGCAGTATTAATATACCATCGAATATCATCCGTTCTATTCATACTAGGTAAAAGTCCCGGGGTACATGTGTTTCCATTAATTGTTCCATAACAGAAAATTTCATAGTATATATTTGCATTGTATGGTGCATCTGTTGGAACTTCATATCTTTTACGACCCGTATGTGCTTTCCCATAAAAGTGTGTAAGAGTATTGTTAAGCGTTATGTTTCCATCGGTACTGATATTTGTCAAGTCTGCATTCATAGTACAATTTGCTGGGGTGGTGCAGTTGGAAGTGTAAGTGGAAAATGTAACGCTTTCTGGATTCATAAATAAAGTTCGATCTCTATTGAAGTTCATATTTAAACTCGTGTTTACAGAACCATTATTACTTTTATTAAAGTCATTTGCATTGAGATTGATCACTCCAACAGTGCCATTAATATCCGCATTTTGAGAATTTGCCGGTATATCTGTATTGTCAAATCTGTATTGGTGCGCAACCGCACCTGACATACCTGTTTTGTTGATTGTCAGACTAATTGGCTGTGCATAACAAGCATCCACAAAGTTGCTTAATATGGAATTATCATAGCCTTGGGCATTAATATTACCATTAAGATGGTAAGACATATTCTGATCAATAGACATATCCGCCATATAAATAAAAGAATTAGCACCTAATGGAGTGTTGTTTAAGCCGGTGCTAGAGCTAATCCCACTCATATTAAATTTATATGGATGAAATTGTAAGTTGTAATCTCTATATTTTAAAGATGAACCGCTGCTGTCATGATTTGAGCTGATATTGCATCCATTAAGTATATTGGAATTAACAGCTTGTGTTGCCGAGGTATTTTCAGCGCAATCTTTTGTAAATGAGTTTATAAAATATGTGGCATCACTATTATGATGAGTCATATATAATGGATTATGATCAACTGTAGTCCATGTGGTGTCTTCCATATGCAATCGATATTCACCAACTTGTGCCAAAGAGGAGTTGAGTTCTGCAGACCCATCAACAAATCCTGGATAAATCGCACTGTCATTTAAATCATTACACCCAGAAACAACACCAGATGGGGACCACTTATATTCCATTAGATCTAAAGCTCCTGTTGTATAATTTTTTGTATATCCAGGTGAAGAGTTATTATTTAAGTGGTTTGTTGCATTAATCTCAAGTGTATATTGATATCCAGAAGCAAGTTGTAGTTCTGTGGTGGATGGTGTGGATGTCAGACCTGAGACATCGTCAGCTAATCTCAGAGTTGAACTTGGGTTTGTCTGATTTTGATCGTTGATCTTAATCATAAAGGCTTCAGGTCTGATAGAAAAGTTGTCACGTGAACAGATCAGTTTTGTATTATGCCCATAGACACACTCCATACATTGTTTAACTCCGGCTTTTGTCAGTGGGGTGGATGCCGGACAATAACCAGTGATAAGGTCATTGTTATCATTCAAATCACCATTCATATCCTGAGAACAATACACATCTGTATATGATGGAAGGTTTTTAAGTGTATAGAAGCCTGAACCATCAATTTCTAACTCTACAAGAGAACCATTTTCATCTGCAGCATTATAAGATGTTCTAAAAGCTGCGTTTGCTCTTGATTTTGTATAAAAATCGGTGCTAGAAGATATGTCAGTTAAACCATTGCTAATAGCATTTTGAATTGCACTTTGATTGAATTGTGTAGATGTTGCGTTGTTTTCCAAAAGCACCCAAACTCTATCACTGATAGAACTTAGAATATTTTTACAAGAAGCATCAGTATAGTGAAAGGCACTGACATCAATCATCTCAACAGCAACAGCAACTGTATTCTTACCTTCAAGTTCATCAAGTTCATCCGGATTCATAGAGATAACTTTAAAGTTTCCTTCTCTTTTGGTGACTTGTGTTGGAAGATTATAATATTGAGATCCATTTGGGCTTAAGCTTTGTGTAATTGTGTTTGAGACGGTATTTGTATAGTAGTTGTTGTGAACTATATTAAAAATCCCTTTTGGAGGAAGATAATTGAAATTATCATTAGAACACATAGGTATGTCTTCACTTAATTTCAATGTATATTCAACAGAAGTGCCATCAAGTGTTAAGTCATACGAGGCATGCATTGTCAGCGGCATATCCATGGTTGTCATCTGCGGATCTAGTTTATAAAATATATAAAAGTATTCATTATTGTCTAGAGAGCCAATTTGAATGTTATGTATGTATCCTGAAGTGCCAGTTGTGCCGGCCGTCACACTTACCGGATTTGCTATTAAATCACCTACATGAGCGACTTTTGTTGAATCAGTGATATAGGTTGCCTGTGTAGTGTTTATATCTGAAATATCAACACTCATATTGTTGATTTGGATACTTGAATCAACTAGACTTTTGATAAATATAGAGACTTCAATATCATCATTCGCTCCATCAATAACATTACCCACTAATTCTGGGTCCTTTGTTCCGTCATTATCTTCTGTAAAATACTGTTCTTGTTGAGAATAGGCATAGTCATAACAAAATTCTGGAACAAATACTTCGGTTTCAAATGCAAACATATTTAAAGAGAATCTATCCCCAGCAGATGTTATTTTTATACTTGTAGTTGTTTGAGAATTAGATAAAAATTGTTGAGAAGTGTCATTTTCAACATTAATAGCAAGCTTATCAATATCCACCCCAAGAACATTTTTAAAGTTGGGATATGCCATCCCAACATCATTAGATCTATACCCATCTGTGTAGTCTGCAGAATACACAGAAGCATTCACAACATCATTTGTTTGATTGGCTCCATCTTTTAAGGTGTTCCAATCTCCGTCTACATTAGGGTTTCCATCTTTTTTAAGAAGTTTAACACTATCATCATATCCATCATCACTTTCCCCCATATAAATGAATAAATTGGCGTCAAAAGGTTCAGTCCCAGTTGGTGTGATGAAACCACTTGCATTTACTTCGACACTTGTTGGATAGTTGGAACTTCCACTAAATACGGAATAAAAGCCATCATATATAGAAAGATTTTTTAAGCTTCTTTTTGAGTTTTCCACAACCACTATAAGTTGCCAAGAAGCATAAATACCTGTTTTTCCACTTTCTGTCGTTATCCCGCCTACGTAATATTCTCCTTCTCCTTGAGCACTGATATAATCAGTCACATCTTGCGAAGCTGCATAATCAAAAACTCCACTAGAGTCATGCCAGTTATATTTTGAATTTGTCGAAGTGTATGAGGAATAAGATGATGCATTCGGTCCTTTTATTTGTATATTTTTGGCACTTATTTTTTCAGCACTTGTAATATTTTCTATTCTCGCAGACCAATAAAGTCTTGCAAAAACAACTTCATCTCCATCTTGCATGACAAGTTTTGCCATAGAGTTATTAGATGGTGCACCACTCGATGTATCTATTTTTGCATAGTTTTGTTCATGGTAGTTATTTTGAGTATTTCCACTGCTTGTAGGGTCAACACATGTTCCTCCATTTGTAGTGTTTTTACATAATAATTGATTTCCTATTTGTAAAATGGATCCATTAATGGTGACACTATCATTTCCAGATATTGATACATTAGTAAAATTTCGAGTATTGACATCTTCAGAAGAAAGTTCTATATCATCTGTGAGATTTACGATAAAGTTTTCAACGTCGTATCCATTGGCATTAGAAGCGTTTATTTCTAATGTGAAAACACTTGTTGTATTATTCTCCAAGGCCGCAGCACTGTTTACTATTATATCGCCGGTGTTTGTAACAGAAAAAGTATTGTTTATATCTCCGGAAAGGATTGTAAATGTATCTGGTGAACCGGTGGATACGATAGAGCCAACAATTGTTCCTGTTGGAGCTTGGTTGTATATAGTGTATGTAGCTGGTGTGATTTCAGGTACGACTGATATATATTCGATTTTAACATAATCAATTTCAACGTATTCACTACTACCTGTTGTATCAACATAAAAAGAAATTTTTAATTTTCCATCTGAATCTAGGGTTGGAGTGTAAATTTTTGTATATGTACCATCTTCTTCAGATTCTAAAATGGTCACCCCATCATTAAATTGTACTCTAAAGTAATCTTGATATGAACCTGAATCCTCCCAGTCTCCTTTTGTTTGAAGAATTACTGTGACAGTGACTTCTTTATCAGCATAAGCAGATGTAAAGTCAAATGTTTTATGTGATTCATGGTCTTTCCATATCTCAAGTTCGTTGGAGTCTCCATCATCTCGACTCCATCCATCATCAGATGAATTACTAAAGTTATCTGTATGTGGAAATGTAAGAGCGTATGCACTAGACGATAAAATGGATAGCACAAAAAGTAGTTTAAGTAAAAAAGAAAAGCTAAGATTTAAAGTTTTCATCACAGACTCCTTCAAGAAAAAAAGTGAACACACCAACCGGGCTCAACAGTGTTTTTATACTTGTCTTGCTTTCATTGTACTCTTATTTAAAAAAATATATTCTTAAAGTGGTGAAATAGGGGGAAATGTGATGCGTGGAGTTTAAAGTTATTTTAAATAAATAAGGAAATATTATTTATTTAAAAAATCAGATATTTTTTCAGCAACAGTGTATTTTGGTGAATCTGCTAAAATAACTTGCGCAGCGCGGTTGTTGTCGGTGTTGAAAACCAAGGGTCCTATAAAGTTGACTATAGAGTCTTCTATAGGCGTTTGGATTAGAACAATGTTTAAAATTAAAAGATTTGATTTTTCATCAGCTTGGAGGATATCCTGAATATTGCTTGGCACTTCAAAGTCATATTCTCTTAAAACAAAAGGATTGATGAGCGTGAATGAGATATATTCATCTGTTGTGGATTGCATTTTCATAAAAATATCATCAATTTTTTCCAACTCCACCTGGCGTACGGTTTCAAAGCCTAAAAGAGGGACACTTATATCAAATTTCATTAAAATCCTTTGAAAAAATTTCGGTCATTATAGCACTATAAAGCATAAAATGTACCTTCTTTAATCATATATACATCTCTTTTAGATAGAATAACAAATAATTTTAATCAGGATACCAATACATGAAACTTAAATCTAATATTATCGCTACGCTTCTTGCGTCATTTGTCCTTTTCAGTGGATGTTCCAAAGATGTTGATGAGTATAATAAACCTGCAATTTATTGGTATTCCCAACTAGTGGCTGCGATTGCAAATCGTGACCTTGAAAAAGCAGACAGCTATTACAGTTCTCTTCAAGGTGAACATATCGGTTCACCGCTTTTACCAGAAGCCACACTCATCCTCTCTCTCGCGCATATGCATTATAATGAGTACCTTTTGAGTGAACATTTCTCAAATGAGTATGTAAAAAGATATGCAAATGCCAACGAAAGAGAGTTTGCGGAATTTATGAAAATAAAAGCAAAATATATGGCATTGCCAAATCCGAGACGTGATCAGGTTCTTATGCAGGATGCTATTGCTGAGGGTGAAGTTTTTAAAAGATCTTATCCAAATTCCATGTACTATCCGGTTGTAGACACTATGCTTACAAATCTTCGAATGGCTGAAGCAATTTTAAATGAATCTATAGCGAACCTCTATGAAAGGTTGGATAAACCGAGATCAGCAGCATATTACAGAAGTATAAAACCTCAAACATGGATAGAGTGGGATGCTATAGATAGAGCAAAAACAAAATGGTATAGAGAGTGGTTTGAAGGAGATGGCACTGAAAGCTGGTACGCATTTATGATACCTGACACTCAAAGTGTTGTTTCTCGAAACACTGTGCAAGAAGAATATGTGGCACCTGAGGAAAAAGTTTTCACTCAAAGCCCGCAAGACTTTAAAATAGCCTTAAAAAAACAAAATAAACAATTACAAAGAGCTAAAGAGATGAGAGACTCGGGTATATTAAATGCAGAGGAATATCAAAATCTAAGAAAAGAGATTTTCGGTCCAGATGCACAGTCTTACTATCAAGATATAGAAACAGTGGAAAATAAAATAACAAAATATATCAGTTCGATGCAAAAATCGCAACTGCGAAAAGCAAAAGCTTTACGAGATGAAGGTGTTTTAAGTCCCCAGGAATTTAAAGACTTAGAAGACGAAATATTAAACAATTAAAAGAGAGATAACAAATATGAAATTAAGCAACTATGGAGAATTTCCAGCGGATATACCTGTAATAGGAGAAGATGAACTCTTTTTATATCCTTTTATGATTTCACCGCTTTTTTTAAGCGATGAAGATAATATCAGTGCAGCAACTAAAGCTATAGAAGAGAACTCTTTAGTGATTGTTTGCTCCACTAAAGAATCACATGAGGGTGAAAGAAACTTTGACTCTTTATATGATGCCGGCGTGGTTGGTTCTATTATGAGAAAGGTTGCACTTCCAGATGGCAGAGTGAAAGTTCTTTTTCAAGGTCTGGCACGTGCAAAAATGCTTTCAGTTGTGAGTGAAAAACCATTAATCGCGCATGTGGATGTTTTAGAAGGCACTACGGTGAATTCTCTAAAAATAGATGCGATTTTAGAAATTGTCCGTGAGAAAGTGAGAACACTCTCAAGTGTCAGTAATTATTTTCCACCTGACTTACTTAAAACTATAGAAGAAAATCATGATCATAACCGTATCATTGATTTAATCTGCTCGACGGTGAAGTTAAAAAAAGAACAGGCGTATAAAATGTTTGTTGAGGTAAATACAGAAGAGCGATTTTTACTTTTGATTGATTACCTCATTGAAGAGATTGAAGCAAATAAGCTTCAAAAAGAGATAAAAAGTAAAGTTCACACGAAGATTGAGAAGGTGAATAAAGAGTATTTCCTAAAAGAACAGTTAAAACAGATTCAAAAAGAGCTAGGCACAGATACAGCCAGAGATGAAGAGATAGAAGAATATCGTAACAAATGTGAAGCGAAAAAATCTAAAATGGGTGAAGAAGCTTATAAGGAAATCAGTAAACAAATTGAAAGATTTTCTCGTATGCATCCGGATTCTTCAGATGCATCTATGACTCAAACATACCTTGATTGGGTATTAGAAATTCCCTTCGGTGATGAAGCAAGAAAAGCTTTAAAGATTGAAGATGTTGAGAAGCAGTTGGATGAAGACCATTTTTCTCTTGAAAAGCCTAAAAAACGTATAGTTGAGTATTTTGCAGTCAAAGAGTTGCTTGAACTTCGTGGAATAAGTCATGAAAATGCTGCCGGAGCAATTTTGTGTTTTTCAGGACCTCCGGGTGTTGGTAAAACTTCACTTGCAAATTCGATAGCTACAGCACTAAAGCGTCCTTTGATTCGTATAGCACTAGGCGGACTTGAAGATGTGAATGAGCTTCGCGGACATAGAAGAACCTATGTCGGAGCTATGCCAGGACGTATTACGCAAGGTTTGATTGATGCTAAAAAGATGAATCCTGTTATTGTTTTAGATGAGATTGATAAGGTTTCCCGCTCTCAAAGGGGAGATCCGACTGCCGCACTTTTAGAGATTCTTGATCCTGAGCAAAACAGTGAATTCAGAGATTATTATCTTAATTTCAACATTGATTTGAGTAATGTGATTTTCATTGCCACTGCTAATGATGTTGGAAGAATTCCAACGCCTCTTAGAGATAGAATGGAGTTTATTCAGGTGAGTTCATACACTCCTCAGGAAAAATTTGAAATTGCAAAAAGATATCTTGTGCCTCAAGAACTTAAAAAGCATGGACTGAAAAACTCTGAGTTAAGTATATCTAAGCCGGCACTCAAAGAGTTGATACATAGTTTCACCCGTGAAGCAGGTGTGAGAAATCTTCGCCGCCGTATAGCAGATATGTGTCGTAAAGCAGCAAAAGAAATTTTACAAAAACCTGAAATGGGTAAAGTGTCTGTAAGTTTGAAAAATTTAAAAGACTTTTTCGACAAGTCTGTTTTTGAGATAGAAAAAACTGATAAAATACCTGTTGTAGGCCTTGTAAACGGTCTTGCTTGGACAGCAGTCGGTGGAGATGTCTTAAAGATTGAAACGATTCGTATCAAGGGTAAAGGCAATCTACAGCTAACAGGTAGTCTAGGCGATGTTATGAAAGAATCAGCGCGTATAGCTATGAGTGTTGTTAAGACCTTGATAGACACGGGCAGATTAGAGATTGATGCACAAAACATACCTTTAACTTTTAAAGAAAAGGATGAAAAACTTCCAATAGACCCTAGTGAAGTGTATAAGCGTTATGATATACATTTACATGTTCCAGACGGTGCCACTCCAAAAGACGGCCCATCAGCAGGTATAGCAATGGTTTCTGTAATAGCATCGATTTTGAGTTCTAAAAAAATTCGTTCAGAGATTGCAATGACGGGTGAAGTTTCGTTAAACGGAGATGTTCTTCCAATCGGCGGATTAAAAGAGAAGCTTATTGCTGCACATAAAGCCGGTATGACCAAGGTTCTTATTCCTCAGAAAAATTATGAAAGAGATTTAGAAGATATTCCAAAAGAGGTGAGAGACACTTTAGAAATTGTAGGGATGAAAAGAATTGAAGAAGTGTTAAAACAAATTCTTATATAGAATTTGTTTTAAACCATCACTATAGATATTTTAGAGATTAAATCATCTTTTCTGATAGGTTTCATTAAAAAAGCATTTGCTCCAAATTCTAAAGCTTCACCTTTTTTTGTTTCATCGGTGGTTAAAACTATGATAGGAACCTGGCGGAGGTTGTCATCTGCTCTAACAACCTTTAGGACATCGATACCACCCATAACAGGCATAATGATATCTAAGAGCACTAAATCTATATCGTCCCTTGACTTAAGCACATCGATGGCATCCGAACCATTTTTAGCCTCGACCACTTCTTGAACTATACCACTTTTCATCAACATAGACTTAAGGAGTTTTAAGTTGATCATATCATCATCCACTGCTAATACTGTTAAATTATCTTTTGACATAGTGTTCCTTTAAATAAATTTTTCAAAAACGAGTCTTAGTAAATCTCTATTGACAACATTTTGAATTATTTCATCAACATATTGTTTATCATCAATATTTTCAGGACTTGAAGGATCAGATATGAGAATCAGATTTGTTCTAAGCTCTGCAGCAGTGTTGAAGTCTTTGACTTTTTGTGAGAAACCAGGTATCTCAAGTCCTTCACATTCTCTATCAAAAAGAATAACCTTATATGTTGAGTCTTCAATAAATTTTTGTAGATCCTCAGGTGTGCTCGCCACGTCATAACTATACCCAAGGGAGTCTAATAATCTAGAAAACAGTTTGGCTTCAAATAAGCTTTTTTTAGCGAGTAAAATATCTGCTTTGTATACATGCTCTTTAGTCTCACTAGGAGCTTCTTGAGATTCTGCGCTAAACTCTTCGAGTTCATTAAGTTCTGGAGCTTGATTGGATTCAGTGAAGTTTTCTACATTCACTTCTATCATATCTGCGTCAGGCTCTATGCTGAACTCTTCGAGTTCATTAAGTTCTGGAGCTTGATTGGATTCAATGGAAGTTTCTACATTTACTTCTTCTATCTTTGATTCAGGCTCTGGAACCAACTCTTCGGGTTCAGTGACTTCTGGGACTTCATTAAGTTTTGAAACTTGAGTAGATTCAATGGAATTTTCTGCATTCACTTCCACAATGTGATCAGCTAGAAAAATATTAAGCAGGGCAATGATCTCATCTCGAACCAAAGGCTTAGTCGTGTATTCATCTAGTCCGGCTTCTAAGAATCTTTCTCTATCTCCTTTTAATGCATTGGCAGTGAGAGCGATAATGGGAACGTGAGTTTGATTATAATCTGCTTCATACTCTAAAATCTCTTGAGTGGCTTCAACCCCATCAAGGAAAGGCATTTGAATATCCATAAAGATTAAGTCGAAGTTTCCATCCTTTCTTTTTTGAAAAGCTTCAAGGCCATTGTTAGCTATAGTAATATTGAGTCCAATATCTTCAAGTGTTCGTTTAATGAGTTTTTGATTAATTATATTATCTTCTGCAATAAGAACATTGGCATTAAATTTAGAAGTATTAATATCAAATTGTTTATGAGGTTTAGGTGTGGTTTTTTTGGCTTTAAAGTTTTTAAGCTGATAATTTTCAAGAAGTGTTTTTA
>JACKQG010004241.1_pt1 | contig 16759 bp, 14 predicted proteins | sample 8237621 | NCBI WGS metagenome assembly JACKQG01 (sample SAMN15677084, study PRJNA649215) | marine metagenome | biome: marine; feature: Black Sea; material: saline water; isolation source: suspended particulate matter (SPM) from the Black Sea western gyre | collected 2013-06-09/2013-06-10 | depth...
GTCACAGACATCGAGGGCAGCCTGAGTTACTCCAAGTTCAATGGATTCCGGAACTTCACCTTTTAGCTGAAGTGAAATTTCGAGTGCCGCATCAATTACAGGATGGGTGTGACGGCAGCAGGGCCATGGTTTGATCGAAGTATGATGCAGTTGCCACTTTCCTTCCGGATTACTCAGCAAGGCCTCCGGATTTGCGTCAGGACAATATGCCGTGTAGAAACCGCGTTTACCTTCCAGAATAGTTGGTGGTCCGCTTAAACCGTAACGAGCCAAATCGGCAGCGATCACTCCGGATTGCCCTGCACGGCCGGCATGAAGGTGTTTACTCATAGTCCCGCTTTCTACAAATTCCCAGAGACCGCAAGACTGTGTTCCGGCATTTCCGAGTGCATCGCGGAGTTCTGATTTACTTAGCCCAAGTATTGTTCCAGCGGCATAAGCTGCTCCAAAAGTACCACAAGTCGCGGTGTTGTGCCAGATTTTGTAATGTGACGGACCTACTGAATTACCTAAACGTGTGCAGGCTTCAAATCCTTTAAGTACTGCTTCCAGCATTTCCCTGCCACTGAGACCTTCACGCAAACCAAGAGAAAGTACGGTTGGAATAACCACGCATCCAGGATGGACCACTGACTGACGGTGAAGATCGTCAACTTCCAGAATGTGCATCAAGCCACCCAGCCAAAGTACAGTACGGGAAGTGTTTGGCGGTTCATCCAAAAACCAGCGATTTAGAATTTTTCCTGGTTCAGAATTTCGCCCCGCTGCAATATTTGCCATTGCATCCATCACGAACCACGAAGCCGCGCGAATGTCATCATCCTCAATGTTTTTACTTTCAATCAGTTCAATTAACTGTTCTGTTAAAGTCATACTTTTTTCTTGTTAAATCTTAAAGAATTTTGCTTAAAATCCCATCAACTGCTTTGAGATTTTTTTCTGCTTCTAGAACGCTTATTTTGCTTTTTGCCATGACGATTGCAGTTTTAACATTATTTCCGGTTTCCTTAAGTAGTTTCGCTGCAGTTTCCTGAGAAACCTCTCCTATTTCAGTAACCATTAACTCAGCCCGTTGCACCAACTTTATATTGCTGACCTGCAAGTCCACCATGTGATTATTGTGGACCTTACCTAATTTTACCATCACCGCAGTGCTGAGCATGTTAAGCACCATTTTCTGAGCAGTTCCCGCCTTAAGTCTTGTAGAACCGTACAGTATTTCCGGACCAACCGGAACGCAAATTGCGACATCAACATTTTTCAGTAAAACTGAATTCATTTCACATGCCAGCCCAATTCTGGCAGAACCCTGTTGATTTGCATATTCCATGGCAGCTAAAACAAATGGTGTAGTTCCACTGGCAGATAAACCCAAAACGACATCCTTTCTGTTTACGCCAGTGTTTCTCATCACTGATTCACCGGCAATGGAATCATCTTCAACACCTTCAATTTCATCGGTCAATGCTGTAACACCGCCAGCAATAAGACCCTGAATCAATTCCGGAGAAACTCCAAAAGTAGCTGGGCATTCTGAAGCATCCATCACCCCCAATCGCCCGCTTGTACCAGCTCCAACATATAAAAGCCTCCCGCCTTGAGATAAGCGGTCTGCAATCAATTTTACAGCATCTGCGATTTCAGGAAGTGACTGTTTTACAGTTTCTGCGACTTTTTTATCTTCAGAATTCATTGCCTGCACAATTTCGAGTGCAGACATTTTGTGTAAATTATGGCTTTGGCTGAGCACTTTATTTCTCTTCAATATTTCACGATGTTGGCTGAATATCTTTTGAGATATTAGCCATTAATGCGGCACCCTCTACAGGAGAATACTTTGGGGTAGGCACTTTTTCTAGATTCAATTTTTGCATCAGCAAATGACGCAAAATGGTATCTGAACTAAGCAAACCTCCTGCAAACATCACTGGTGGATTGGTGAAATCTAAGCGTTTAACTACACTCAAATAAAGTTGGTACAATTGCTCAGCTCCCTCTTCTACAATTCGATACGCCTCTTTATCACCTGCTGCAGCACACGCTAGCACAAGAGGAGCCATTTGTGAAATTTCCCGATTGTCTCTTTCAGGATTATAGGTCCAACTTATCAACTCATCCGGAGAAGATATTTTTAAATGCGCGAAAGTTTGCTGATAAAGAGCGGTCTCCTCCATGCAGCCATCAGCAACACGGGTCGCCGACCTCAACATCTCCAAGCCAAGCCAGTAACCGCTTCCGCCATCATCCAGCAAATAGCCCCAGCCTCCAGCATGTGCTGAATCTCCGGAAGCATTAATTCCACAGGCAGCGCTGCCAGTTCCGGACAGAACTAAAACACCGTACCTTTCGCCGTGTGCACCTATCAGCGCAATTTCATAATCCGGCGCCACCGTTACCTGAGCGTCTGGGAAAGACTGCTTTAAAATTGCATTGAGCCATTCAGGATTTTGCGCAGCCCCTGCCATTCCTGCACCCACGTAATGCACAGTTGAGGAAGCAATTCCTGCCTCGTCTAGAGTTTTTTGCAGTGTGGATTTCAGCAGATCTTCTGCTTGGGCAAATCCAAGAACGCTGGGATTAGCAGTTTCGGAAAGTTCCAGGAGATAGATACATTTCAGGCTTTCTCCGTAAATTCCTATCCTCAATGTTGAACCGCCACCGTCAATTCCCAGGCTAAACATTGTATAACCTCAAACTGAAAATTTCTGTAAAGCTTCAACAGTATTTTGGATGTCTTGCATACGTGTTGATCCAGCTTCGCGTTCGATGGCCAATGCACCTTGATAACCGATGCGGTTTAAGGTGTTCAAAAATTCATTGTTGTCGAAATCTCCTTCTCCCCACTGAACTTCCCTACCCCATTTTCCTGCAACTGGACTATGCAGAGCGTCTTTGATATGTACGTGTTTTACCCAGGGCGCCAACGTTTCCAACGCCTGAACCGGGTCGCCTTTACCGTACAAAATCATATTGGCCGGATCGAAATTAACACCTAAAGCCGGATGAGATAGTTCTGTTAAAAAGTCGCCCAACGTCTCTGCGTTTTCCTGTCCGGTTTCCATCAGAATCATCACATTATTCTCGCCAGCAGCATCGGCCAAAAACTTGACTCGTTCTCTCAGTTTTGGTTTTGTGTTGTCGATAAAACCAAAATGAAATGTCAAATATTCAAGTTTTAGCGAAGCAGTTAACTCAATAGCCCGCAGTATTTTTTGTTTGTTTCTATGCCAATCCTGATCTGGAACTATTCCTCCTGTCTGTCTGATGGTATCAAGAGTCGAGTAATCCTCCTGAGCAAAACCGATCATTGTCGCTGTCGGCTGCCATTGATGTGCTTCAATTGCATCCAAATAGTCTCTATTATCTGAAACCAAATCCGGATCTAGAGAAAGGTGAAGATGCGTCATTCCTGTCATCTCCAACAATTTAGCTAATAGGGCAAGGTCATTTTTGAGTGACCAACTGCAAATTCCAATTGGCCATTTTTGGCAAGTTATCATAATTAAATCCTTTTATTAAGAAATTGAAGTTTTTTCCATAGTGCGGATAGATTCCTTTTCCGCTTCAATAATTTTAACTGAATCAGCAGATTGTTCCGGTGTAATCACTGATAACACTTTTTTACCGGAAATGTTTTCAACAAAGTGTATAATTTCAAATGAATAACCATCACCTTCGGGTATGTCAGGTTTGATCATTTCCCCGTCTTTGGGATAAATCCGGAAAGTTGGTTTTTGTGCGGAGCTATAAATCAAAGTCGCTTCTTCAAGCATTATTTTGAAATTCATCTCAAACCCAAAACCAGGAGCCATGATCCAACCGCCTTCTGCTGCAATGACGCTTTCATTATCATACAAATATTGTGTGACACAGTGATCATAATCCTGACTCGGACCGATTACACCTTGACTGAAAACTGCTTTGGGCATGCCAAAAACGTATTGCACATAATCAGTATCATGAATATGCAAATCGAGCATCGCTCCACCACTGCGTTTTCCATCCAGGAAGCAATTATCCCAACTCCATGTGGGAGTATGACTCAACCGCTGAAAAGTAGCAGCCATAACTTTTCCATATTTTTGTGAGTCAATAATTTCTTTAGCTTCAACATATTCCGGCCAGAAGCGGATACAATGTCCGACTTGCAGTGTTTTCCCACTTTGCTGTGCTGCTTCTGACATCCGCCGACAATCAACTGAATTCAGGGACATCGGCTTTTCACAAAACACATGCAGTCCTGCTTCGAGTGCCTCAATACTTTGCGAACTATGCATGAAAGTAGGTGATGCAATGGAAACCGCGTCCAGTTGTACCTCTGCCAGCATCTGAGTCAAATCTGAATAAAGAGAAATATTGCTCAAATCCAAATCTTCTTCCGCACCCGAAATATTTCCTGCAACTCCGGAAGTGTCTTGCAGCTGATTCGCATCTGCGTCACAAATCGCTTTTATTTCAATGTTCTCAAGGGATTTAAAGCAACGAAAGTGCATTTTTCCCATAAAGCCCAAACCGACTATTCCTATTTTTAACATATTCTTAAACTATTTGAGAATGATTTTATTTATTTGAATATTTCCTTCATCGCTTCAGCAGTTTTTTCCGGACGACCGGGAACATAAGGAATCATTTCAGCGGTCACATAACCATCGTAATTGATTTCTGCTAATGATTTTTTTATTGCCTCAAAATCTACATCGCCTTCCAGCAAATCCACAAATCCATCTGCAGTTCCGATAACAAGTTTGAAATCTTTGATGTGCACCCTTTTTATCCGTGAACCAAGAATGTTTATCCATTGATCCGGATAACCGGTTAACATAACATTACCGACGTCAAAATATGCACCGACACTTGCGGATTTAAACTGGTCAATAAAATCACGCATTTCCAAAGGACTCAGCAAAAACTTGTTCCAGACATTTTCAACTGCAATTGAAACCCCCAGTTTTTCTGCTGTGGGTAATAGTTTTGAAATTGCCTCAGTCGCTCGTTCATAACACACATCATAAGGCACAACTTCCGCCTCTGGTAGAAAGAACACATCCACTGCTCCGGGAACATACAAATAAGCGTCAGTTCCCAACCACTGAGTAACCTGCAATGCTTTTTGAGTAAAATCCAGAATCCTTTCACGGACCTTTGCATCACTCGAAGTTGGTGAACTGCCCCAGCTTTCCCCACTGGCTACACCAGAAATTTCTAATCCGTTCCTCTTCGCCTCAACACAGATAGTTTCACATTCGGCCTGAGTTGTACGATGGGTCAATACACCTTGACTTGCAATTCCAAGTTCAATGGCGTCGAATCCAAGTTGACTGGCTTGTTCCATAGCTTCATGTATAGGCAATTCCCCTTCCAGGCCACCTTCAAATATCCAATAACTTGCACTGATTTTCATTCTCCAACCAAGAAATTTAACAATTAATTTTGTCCTTCTCCCTTTACTATGGAAGAGGAAGGTTTAAGCATGATTTTGAGCTTGTAACGATCACCAAGATAAACTGAATTTACAAACTCAACAGGATGCGAATTTTCATTGAGTGTTGAACGTTCAAAACTCAAAACTGGTTTAGATTTTTCAATACCCAACTTTTTCATTTCGTCTTCAGTGGGCAGACGTGCCTCCACAGTTTGTTGTGCAACAACCAGCTTAAAAGAGTATTGCTCACGCAAAACTTTGTACAGTGACTCCTTTGAAAAATCGTAATGCTTTTCAATATCAGGACATAGAGTGTAGGGAATGTGGGTACGTTCGAGGGAAATCAATTCTTCGTCCGCCAGTCTGAAACGTTCAAGCACAAAAATCAAGGTCCCGGGACCAATCCAGAGTTTTTTAGCGATTGATTCGTCTGCATTCTCAATACTTATCGACAGGATTCGGCTGGTTACTTTAAGATTTTGTGCAGCCATATCTTCGGTAAAAGAAGTCAGCTTTTCCAGAGTTTGATCGATTATTGTTTGCGGCGCAACAAAGGTACCTTTACCGGAGCGTGCGTAAACCCAACCCTCACGCTCCAACTCTTTGAACGCTTTAGTTACAGTCATCCTGCTGACCATAAATTTTTCAGCAAGTTGCCGTTCGGAAGGTAAAGGTGAGTCTACAGGATAGCCTCCGGACTTTATTCCGCTTTGACAGTGGTCTTTGATTTGCTGATAGAGTGGTATCGCTACATTCGGATTTACAACAGTTACAGGGATAGCACTAGCAATATCCAGAGGGGCTTGTTGAGGAGGATTTGCTGCATCAATATCAGGTTTAGAATTCATTGGAATATTTTATTTCGTAAAGATTTACTAAACCTGTTTATCAATAATAATTGATGACTGTTGAGCAAATTATCTTAAATCTATGATTTGTAATTTAGCAAGTAGCGAAACCCCTGAAAAAATCAATCTGCTCTCTTTTTCACGATCTCTCGTCACACTCTCGAAATTAAACATTTAAGGACTTTTCGCGACTACATCAAGCTTTATTAAGTAAGCTAGTTTATCACCTCAGGAACTTCCCGCCGTCTCATAGCGTCTCCATTTGAATCAAAAACATGGAAACTGGAAGGACTAGCAACCAGCTTGATAGTTTCTCCTTCACCCACCAGAGCATCACCCTTGAGTAAAGCACAAAATTTATGATTAAGACTGACACTTCCATAAACCAGAGTACTGCTACCAAGACGCTCCATAACTTCAACTTTCATCGGCAGACCTTTTGCTGTTTTGGATAGTTTCAAATCTTCAGGTCTGATACCAATTTCTAAGTCTCCGCTGATTTCCTTGGCAGAAGTTTCGACAGGCAGTAATTGCTCACCGATTTCAGGTAATTCTACGGAAATTCCTTTTGAATTTGCAGATAAGGAAGGTACTTTTAAAAAATTCATTTTGGGGTGTCCAATGAAACCAGCCACAAACTTTGTTTTTGGTCGATGATATAGTTCCATAGGTGTTCCGAACTGTTCTACTTTTCCCTCCGAGAGGACAACAATCCTGTCTGCCATAGTCATTGCTTCAACCTGGTCATGAGTCACATAAATCATAGTCGCATCAAGACTCTTGCGAAGTTTTGCCAGTTCAACGCGCATTTCACCACGTAAAGCTGCATCGAGATTGGAAAGCGGTTCATCAAAAAGAAAGACTTTCGGATTACGCACAATTGAACGGCCAATGGCTACACGTTGTCGCTGGCCTCCGGACAGTTGCCCTGGTTTAAACTTTAGCCTATCAGTCAATTGCAGAGTTTCAGCGGCACGCATCACCAGCTTTTCAATTTCCAATTTTGGCAGTTTGGCAACACGAAGCGGAAAAGCAATGTTTTCAAAAACATTCAAATGAGGATAAAGTGCATATGATTGAAAAACCATTGAAATTCCACGCTCAATTGGATGAGCAGAAGAAACATTGACACCGTCAATTTCGATTTCGCCGTTTGTCGCTTCCTCGAGTCCGGCAATAATTCTCAACAAAGTCGTCTTACCGCATCCTGACGGGCCAACAAAGACTATGAATTCCTTGTCTACAATATCGAGATTGATATCATATAAAACTTGAGTCTCGTCGAACTTCTTTATGATTGATTTTAGAGATACTGTCGCCATCTAATATTCCTGTTAAACCTTGCTGGTCATGAAAAGCTATTAAAAAGGCGAGTGGTCTTACGGCCCGCCTTTAGTTGTTTCTACTTAAATTCCTCAAGCTTTTGAGCTGCAGTTGCAACCAAATTCTTGGCAGAACCTTCACCGAGTACAATTCCCTGAATCATACTGTTCATAACTGTCTGCAGAGATTTGTATTCGACAAACAGTGGTTCTGGCCCACCTGATCCAATCGGCTCAACAAAAACGCTCCAATACGAAGAATTAACGTAGTACGGATTAGCGACCATTCCTTCATACTTCATGATCGGAGTCAAACCCCAACTTGAATCAAGGTCGTACTGTGCATCCCCTGAAGAAAGTGCTCGTGCGAGTTCCATTGCTACATCTTCATGACCGGTACCTTTGAAGACCGCAAGAGAATCCGTAATCAACAGAGTTCCATTTGTCCCGCTTGGACCGGAAGGAATTGGAACGGCAATGGTTTTCAGCGTCTTTTTGTGCTGTCCCCCGCCCCATGGTCCATCAATGTACATGGCCACTTTTTCGTCATTAAAGAGGTCTTTAAGTTGTGATCTCTCAAATGCAGTTGGACCTTCCTGAGCAACACTTACTAACTTACCATAAAATTCAAGTGTTTCTACTGCTTCAGGACTGTTCAACATGATTTTATTTGTTTTTGAATCAATTACCTGTCCACCGTTGCTGTAAAGGTAATTCAGAAACTGGTGCATGGTATTATCAAAATCCTTGGCTGCAAGACCGACTCCGGCAATACCGAGTTTATCTTTGACAGTCTTTGCCATTTGATACATACCTTCCCAGGTGTGGGGTTGCACACACTGCATTCCAGCTTTTTCTATCAGACCGCAGTTGATAAACAGTGCTTTCGTTGAGAACGCATGAGGAAAACCCCAGAACTTGCCCTCGTAGCTGACTGTATTCAAGATACCCGGTTGATAATTTGCCTGATCTGCTTCCGGAATAGTTACTGAGACAATCAGATTATTTTTAGCCAATTGCTTCAATGTTCTGGAGCCCATGTATGAGAGACTCACGGGGTCACCTGCTGCCGCAAGTGTCATTGACTTGTCCTGACAAGTTCCCCACGGAACTGCTTCCATATTTACTTTTACGCCAGAATGACTGGCCTGAAAGGCATCGATCACTTTTTGATCTGCCGCACGTACTTCACCTCCGCACATGATAAACCTCAGTTCCTGAGCCTGGATTTGAAATAAACCCATTAACAGAAACAGACTTGCACCAATCAACGAAATTCGCTGTATTTTTTTCAACATTTTCATATTCACCTTTGTTGTTTGAAATGATGGTCCTGAGACCGTGATTAGTTCACGTTTCAATCTCCATGGAATGGTTTTAAAAAATCCCCCAAATCTAAACGTGAGTTAAGTTTTCTTTCATCATTTTAGTTGATGAAACTATTATAAATTTTCAGTTGTCACTGCACCTCCACTTTTATTTAGTTTGTAATATATTGTTTGACCCATATTTACAATACAGGTGTTTCACCCCTTTAATGCACCTTTGGTTAAGCCTTCAACGAGATAGCGTTGCAGGAACAGAAAAATCAATAACACTGGTATAATTCCCACAATACTTGCCGCCATCAACTGATTCCAGATTACACTCTGATAACCTACAAATTCAAAAATACCAGCAGGAAGGGGCATGAATTCCCGCTTTTGATTGAAGGTAATTGCAAAAAGAAATTGCTGTGCATAAGCACCAATGAATGTGGCAACTCCAACCACAATCAAGCCTGGAACGGCTAGTGGAATGACGACTTTACGCAGAATATAAATGCGTGATGCACCGTCAATCCAAGCTGATTCTTCCAGTTCAATCGGAATTTTTTCAAGGTATGATTTCAGTAGCCAAATGCCAGTAGGCACCAAAAATGCGGCACCCGGGACAAACATGGCGGCATAGGTGTTGAGTAAGCCCATTGAGCGCAGTAATTTATAAAGAGGTATCAGCAGTACAGCTCCAGCAAACATGTTGACGGCCAGAAACAAACCTAGAGTGACGGATTTTCCTTTGAAATGAAATCGAGCATACGCATAAGCTGCAGGTATAACGAAACTTAAACACAGCGCTGTCGTCACTGATGCTAAAAAAACACTATTAAAAATGTATCTCGCCAACATTGGAACAGTATTCCAAATATCAAAATAGGCTTGAAAAGACATGTCATTTGACCAGAACTGATACGGAGAACGGAAAAGGTGTTCCAAAGGTCTTAAAGACGCCATAAACATTTCTAAAAATGGAAGCAGGATAAAAGTCATGAAGACTGTCATCGCCAAATAGAGACCTGTTTTTTGGAGTAGTGTATATTTGCCCATATTTATTTTGTCTTATAGCGTTCGTTTACTTTATTCAACAAAATCAGGTAAAGTAGTGAAAATACAGCTAGTGAAAGAACCACCATCAATGCCCGTGTTGCTCCGTAACCGAATTTGTAGTTCGCGATCGCCATTTTGTAAGTATCAATTATCATGGTGGTGGTTGCTCCGCGAGGTCCACCCTCAGTGAGGATCCAGATTACTTCAAATGAATTGAAAGTCCAAATCGCAGAGAGCAAAGACATGGTAACAATCACAGGCATGATTTGCGGTATCGTGATGCGGCGGAAGCGATACCAGCGTGAGGCACCATCAACGTATGCCGCTTCATACAAGTCATCCGGCACACTCTGCATCGCCGCAAGGATGAAAATGGCAATCATCGGAGTGCCGATCCAGACATCGGTAACGACTGCTGAATAAAACGCACTTGATTTATATGCCAAAAATTCAAATGGTCCATCGATAATTCCGAGGCGCATCAAAACCCCGGCTAAAATACCAAAGTGACCATTGTATAACCAGAGCCAACCGATACATCCAATGGCCATTGGTACAATCCAAGGTGGCATCACCATCACACGAAATGTCGCTTTGCCGCGAATTTTAGCATTCAACAATAAGGCTCCAGCAGTTCCGATCACCATTTTTAACAGGACTGATAAAAACATCCAGTAGAATGTTCTGCCTACAATAGCTGGATATTTGCGGTTATTCAGCAGTTTTTCATAATTCTCCCAGCCGATGTATTGTTCACCGCCCAGGCCTGCATTAGTAAAAGAGAGCCGTATAGTTTCCAACAACGGCCAACCTACAATAAGAAACATGAAGAGTGCCGCAGGTGTGATTAGCAGCCAGACAAAGAGTGTACGCGAGCGCAAAATTTCCCGCCATTTTGAAGAGGAGTTTGAGTTTTTAGAAATCATTGTCATTGTGTAACTAAAATGTTTTTGTTGATAATCAGTTCAAATGATAACTTTCCCAACCAAGTTGATTTAAGACTCCGGAAAAATAATTTACCGTTCCCATAAATTCTGATAAACCTCGTTTCCTTTTGGCAGTTGACCATGAAACTTCAGAAAGAGCAAGAATTCTTGGTACAAGCATAGTGTCCATATCTCTGTCTTTGATAATAGTTTCTGACCACAAGGCACCTTGAATTCCTATTATTTTTTGCTCCAACTCCGGTTCAGCTAATGGGACAGGATCCCAGTCTAAAGCATCTTTCATCGAAACAATTGCCGCCCAGCATACGCCGCGATCAAGCGGATTTTCGGATTGTGCCATATCGAAATAAACATGTTGTGCAGGACACATTACCACCTCATAACCTGCCCTAGCAGCTTTCAATCCTGGTTCTTGACCACTCCATGAAAACAGCAGGGTATCATTTGCGATTCCACCATTTACCCCTGAAGCAGCTTCTTCCCAAGCCGCCGGACGAACACCTGCTTCAACGAGAATCTTTGCTGCACGCTGCATTGTCCATTCCTGCACATCCATAGTAGTTTCCAAATCTTTTTCAGTCTTCAATTTATTAATTGCAGGTGATTTTTCCCATATTTTTGGAGGCAGTTCATCACAACCTAGATGAATCAATCCAAACGGAAACAAAGCACTTATTTCCGGAAGGACTTTTTTCAAAAAATTCCAGGTTGCAGGCATAGCCGGATTGATAGTGTTTTCGCAATAACCCTGCACCGAAACTTCAAAACTCTTATCTTCCGGATCCCGCATTTCAGGAATTACTTTTAACAATGCAAGTGAGTGAGCAGGAATTTCAATTTCAGGCATGACTGAGATTCCCAAACTGGAAGCATGCTCTATGATTCTAGACACATCTTCCGCAGAATATGTTCCTCCTGTGGGACCTTTACTACCGCCGAACACTCCCGGAATAGTGCAGCCGTGCCCCCGCATTCCGGTACGATCTGCTAATTCCGGTACGCTTGAAAGTTCCAGGCGAAACGCTTCATCGTCAATTAAATGCCAGTGAAAACGGTTCAATTTTAAGAAAGACATTAAATCCAGTAAACGCAGAATGCTGTCTACTTGATAATAATGTCTGGCACAATCCAGATGCTGTCCTCTCCAACTGAAACGTGGAGAATCCTCTATTTTACCGCAAGGAACAAGACCATCGTAATTTTCTACCAACTGAAACAAACTGATAAGAGAATAGAAAAACCCATTGTATCCGGAGGCTTTGATTGACACTGATTCAGCTTTGATCTCCATTTCATATGCATCATCTTTAACTTTTTGATGCAGATTATCAAAGTGAATAGTAACACCGGCACTGCTTAAAATTTCTTTGAAAGCATAACGATTTATCAATGAGCTGAATGCTTTAATTACCTTTTGAATTTCTGCAGGTGGAGTTTGCGGCAGACAAAATCCATTGGACAAATCGCAGGTTGCTGTTTCTTTTTCCCACAATACAGGATGAGGAATTAAACGGAGTTCTGGCTCGACAGGAGACTGCTGTTTTACTGGCAGAGAAGGAGTATACAAAAACTTCAAGGGCTCACTTAGAACATCAACAGCCTGTCCATTTTTTAATTTGAGGAATGCACCTGCAGGTCCCCAGGAAACATTGAGAGGTGCATGTCTTTCAAATTCATACTTAAATGAAAATCCCCATTCCTGCCCGTCATTGAGTAAAATTGGAGAATCTGGTATCAACTCAGTATATCCGCCAAGCTGATGATCTATTCTGCAGCCGGAGACTGCTGAGCATGTTGAGAGAAGGCTGAAGCAAATCCTGAAATCAGTTATTTCTGATTTGCCCTTGTATACAAATCTAGCCGCTATCACTCCATCTTCTGCAGTCTGTGTAAAAAGCCTCATTTCATCTTTCTCACATTATTTCTACATCTCAAACATCGAATATTATGCTGCAAAAAATAATTCGGATTTGAAATAAAATTTATGCAAAATAATTCTGGACATCTCCTGCTTAGTCCGGTATAGTCCAATAATATAAGCAAAATAATAGTTTTGTCAACAAAAAAATGCAGATGGAGAAAAAAACATGGAAATCCTGATTCGTGACTCTCTGGAGGCTGGTGCACAAGTGGCCGCAAGTGTTGTCAGCAAAATCATAAAGTCCGAAGACAAACCTGTTTTAGGCTTAGCGACAGGTGGTACACCTCTCCGCATGTATCATGAACTGATCCGGATGAAGCAGTCCGGTGAATTAAGTTTTCAAAACTGTACGACTTTTAATCTGGATGAATACGCTGGTTTATCACGGGAAGACGAGCGTTCATATTATTTTTATATGATGAGTAATTTATTTGATCTAGTGGATATTGACAAAAATAATGTTCATCTTCCTGATGGAAACGCAAAAGACCTCCGTGAAGCATGCAGAAATTATGAGCAGCAAATTAAGTCTGCTGGCGGAATTGATTTACAAGTTCTTGGCATCGGCGCAAACGGTCATATCGGATTTAATGAACCAACCGGTTCATTTGCGTCAAGAACATGGGTAAAAATTCTCAGTGAGCAAACCATGCAGGATAACTCGATGTATTTTGAAAAACTGGAAGAGGTTCCACGTCATGTTGTCACCATGGGTATCGCCACCATTATGGAATCCAGGCATTGTCTGTTACTGGCAAATGGTGCCAAAAAGGCCGATGCGATCCGGAAAATGATTGAAGGCCCTATCTCCGCCAGCTGCCCGGCCTCAATTCTGCAGATGCATCCGCGAGTGACTGTTGTACTGGATGAAGATGCGGCATACTTATTAACATTCAAAGATCATTATAAGTGGATTGAAAATAACAAACTGGACTGGCAACGCTACTAAAACACAAAAGAACTACATGACGATTATTGAATTATCTACTGAAGAAAATAATAAGACCCCTCTTTTAAACAAAGGAGAAGGTTGGCTGAAAACTCAAGGGTTAGTAGATTTGCAGGTAAATGGTTTTGCCGGAATTGATTTCAACTCACCGGGCCTCACTCCGGATGCTCTTCAACTGGCACTTGAAGCAATGCTGGCTACAGGAGTGACAACTTGTCTGCCTACAATTATCACGGAATCTGAGACACACTTACGGTCTTGCCTTTCTGCTTTGGAAATAGCCCGAAAGTCCACACCATTGGCAAAAACGATGCTAGCAGGTTTTCATCTGGAAGGCCCCTTTCTCTCAAAACTGCACGGATATTCAGGCTGTCACCCGGTTGAGGAAATGGGTGTCGCTGATTCAGAAATGTTTTTTCGTTTGCAGGAAGCTGCCGGTGGAAATATTAAAATGATCACAATTGCTCCGGAAGTAGAAGGTGCCATCGCTTTTATTGAGCAGTTAGTTGAAGCTGGAATCATTGTGGCTTTAGGACACACTGCTGCAAGTTCCGAAGAAATTCGGAATGCAGTAGATACCGGTGCTAGACTTTCAACACACCTCGGAAACGGTACCAGTGCTAAAATGCACAAAAGCGAAAATCCAATTATAGCTCAACTGGGTGATGACCGGTTAAGTGCAGGTTTTATTGCGGACGGTTACCACCTTGCTCCGGAAGTACTAAAAGTCTATTTAAGAGCAAAATGTGCTGAGCGGGTGATCCTGGTAACAGATGCTACCGCAGGAACAGCTGCACCACCCGGTCGATACAGTTTGGGTAATTCTGAATTGCAGCGTGAAACGGAACCCGTCATTTTGGACCAGAAAACGCAGCGCCCTGTTGGCTCTGCTGTAACAATGGACCAGTGTGTACGAAACGTAATCAAGTGGTATGATATGACATTGGAAGAAGCCGTAATTTGGGCAGGCGACAATCCATTTCAATTACTCAACTCTGCAAAGGTTCAAACTCAATTATCTGTTAAAGAGCAAGCAGTTTGGTGGGAAGAACATGAAAAGGGATGGCAGGTAAAAGCCGCTCAAAGTGGACAGTTTTTGTTTGAGGAATGACAATTAGAATTATTTGTTAAGCTTCAGTTTCGGCCACGTATCCGTCAAACGATATCCTGAAGGCCATGGATCTTCAGGATCACACATTAACTGCTGTGTTCCTGTAATCCAACCCCGTCCGCGAATTGTTGGAATAATAGCCTCTTTTTCAGCGATTTTTGTTCTTTCGCGGATTTTACAGTCAAACCGAGAATCAATAATTGATGTTGCGATAAATTGATCTCCGACCTGCATTTCTCCTCTAGCCTGCATAACCGCCATTCGTGCAGAACAACCCGTTCCGCATGGTGAGCGGTCCAGTTTCCCCGGATCAATTGTTACAGTATTTCGTCCGTAAAGAATTCCGTCTTTCTTTTCGACAGGCAGCGTAAACTGGCAGAATGAAATTTTGTTCCAATCCTGCTGAGTCGGATGCTGAAATTTTATTTGCTCATTGGCTGCCGCTGAAATTCTAGCTCCAGTTGCCGCAAGTTCGCGGGCCTCATCAGGAACTATATCAAAACCAATCTTTTTTGCGTCCACAATCACAAAGCTGTCTCCGCCGTAAGCAGTATCAACTGTAAGTGTTCCTAATCCAGCCACTTCCAAATTTACAGCCAGTTTGTCTGCAAACGAAGGAACATTTCCTATTTCAATACTCTGTGCCTTGCCGTCTTTACAATGTGCTTTGACATCCACTAATCCTGCCGGTGCTTCGAGAAGAAATCTGGTTTCTGGTTCCTCCATCTGAATCATTCCACTGTCCAACAAAACAGTAGCTACACAAATTGAATTTGATCCGGACATTGGGGGAGTGTGTTCCGGCTCCATAATGATAAAACCGTAAGCTGCCTTTTCGTTTTTCGGTGGAACAAGCAAATTTACATGTTTGAAAACGCCACCACGCGGTTCATTCAAAACGAACTGGCGCAAAGTCTGATCCTGTGCAATCCAACGGGACTGTTCCCAAATACTTTCACCAGGAGGTGGAGATACACCACCGACAATAACCTCACCAACTTCTCCTTCAGCATGGCAGGAAACGAAATGTATTATTTTGGTTGATCTCATTTGATAATCAATAAATCTTTTTCAAATAAAGCCAAATAATATACTATGTGTAATTTTAAAGTATTGCAGCCAGTTCTGCGCCATCGTTGATTGCGGTTTTTGCGTCAAGCCCGAGAGCTTGTCGGGCACCACCAATCACATGTACTTCGAATCCAGCTGCCAGCAATGACTTTTCCAATTCTCTCCTTGGTTCCTGCCCTGCAGCAACAATGACATTATCCACATCCATTACTATTTCCTGTGCCTCTTCACCTTTTTTCAAAGCAACTTTCACGTGCAGCCCGGAATCATCAATCTTAAGATAAGTTGCACCAGGAAGAAATTGAACACCGTGAGATTTTAAAGTTTGGATATGCGCCCAACCCGTTGTTTTTCCAAGCCGTTTACCAATCCTGTCTGAAGAACGTTGTAAGACAGTGACTTCACGTTTTTTAGGTTTGCGGAGAGCTAAGGCTTTTTCCGAATCAAGAATTCCGTAGTTCTGCAGGTATTCAGGAACTTCTCCCGAAAAAGGAGTTTGTGCAGTCAGATAATGTGCCACATCAACACCGATTCCTCCAGCTCCAATCACAGCAACTTTCTGGCCGACCATACATTCTCCAGCTAATACATCCAAATAGCTCAGCACTTTAGCATGATCAGCACCTTCCAATTCCAATTCACGCGGTTTTACTCCGGTAGCCAGCACCACGTGATCATAATTACCTGAATTAAGAGTTGCTGCATCAACATTCTGACCCAGCTTTAATTCAACTCCGTATTTTTCCAACATCACACGATTAAACCTCAGAACTTCATAAAATTCTTCTTTGCCCGGAATTTT
>JACKQG010000749.1_pt1 | contig 16758 bp, 24 predicted proteins | sample 8237621 | NCBI WGS metagenome assembly JACKQG01 (sample SAMN15677084, study PRJNA649215) | marine metagenome | biome: marine; feature: Black Sea; material: saline water; isolation source: suspended particulate matter (SPM) from the Black Sea western gyre | collected 2013-06-09/2013-06-10 | depth...
GACACTTCTTTTATTTCTAAACTGTCAACTTGAGATTGCAAAGAGTGTAAATCGATTTCATAGGCTCTTTTATAGGCACTTGTCTTTTGCTCGAGTTTCATTAATTCCAATTTATTCAACAAGAGTGATTTTTTTGACACTTCACCCAAATCATAAGAGCTTTGCACCTGCCCAAACATTTTCACCTGATCTTCATACAAGACCTTTGCTTCTTCTTTTAATTCTTTTGCTATACACACATCATGATACAAAGACACTGTGTCTAATACAAAAATATGAAATGTATGTTTTGCTTCTTGTTTTATGGAGTTTGTCATTGCCAAAGCGGCTCTCTTTTTACTCTTGTGAGAAAATGGCTGGGCAATATTTTGTGAAACACCCATACTGTATTCCAAGCCTTTATCAGATCCGTCATCCAATCTCACTTCAGTTAAACCCACTCCGAATTCTGGAGACTCATAGGCTGTGTTTAATGCAGCAGAAGCGATATCTGCATAACTTTTTTCCTTGATTTCTTTTGCTTTTTCACTTGTATGTAAAGAGTTTACAATCTCTCTTAGATCATAGGCTTGTAAGCTCAACGTAATGCTGAGTGCAAAAAATATTTTTAATTCCATGGTTAACCTTTTTTATATTTTTTTTTAATGTATTAAAGAAAAGAGGTTTAAATCAGAGGGGGACGCTGAAGAACAGAAACAATCTGGGATATAAAAAAATCTTTTATCTCTAATTCTTTTTGATATACAGACTCCACATCAACAAGAGTGATTGCATTCATATTGTGCATAATAAGACTGTGTATGCTTTCATGTAAATCTGAAAACACTTCAGTGTCTGCATTGAGGGATGAATTTTCCACTTGAGTGTATGGCGTTTCTAAATGATTCTCGCAAATCACATAATCATGCACCAATATAAAAGCAAAAGAAAACAATAATAACGATATAACAATTTTTTTCATTATGCGCCATTATATTGAAATATAGCTAATCTTTAACTTTTGAGATATAATTACAATCTTATATTAAAGGGCATTTTTAAAGGAAACAAATGAAATTTTTATGGTCACCTTCATCACATTTCAATCTGGCAAACCTTTTCACCATGGTGAATATCACAGCAGGGCTCCTAGCCACATACTTCATCACTCAAAACAATTTTTTCTTAGCTGTGATCCTTGCGTGGGTTGGAGGGGCTTTTGATATTTTTGATGGAAAGATTGCCAGAAAGTATAATCTGTCAAATGAATTTGGCGTGCAGCTTGACAGTTTTGCAGACTTTTTAAGCTTTGTGCTTGTTCCTGTGTTTTTAATTTTTCAAGCTGTGTACTCCACTTCACTCTCCGGAGTTTGGCTTATTCTTGCTTCTATCGTAAGTATCTATTATGTTATATCGGGATTACGAAGACTTATTCATTTCAACATCAACACGGATGCAGGTGAAGTGGACAAGTATTTCACCGGAGTGCCGACTCCCCTAGGTGCGATTTTACTCTGGCTGGTCTATCTTTCTCATGCCTATGCTATTTCGCATGCTTTGGTGGTTGCAGCCTTAATGGCTCTTATAGGATGGAGTCTTAACTCCACTATCAAAGTTAAGCATCCGTAACCAGTAGGCTAAAAATTATTTAGAATTGACTGCGTATTTTCCACTTCCGAGTAAAAAAATTGCAATAGAAAGCACAAAGTAAAATAATGGCAGCTCTATAAGCGGAGCTCCATGTTTACTTAAGGTGAAAATCGAACCGCTGTACGCTAAAAAAATCGCCATTAGCATGTTAATCCCTAAAAATACAGAAGCCACTCTTGCATAAAGCCCTAAGATAATAAATATCGGCACAAGAACTTCACCGATATACACACCATACGCTATAAACTCCGGTAAACCCATAGCAACTGTTAATTTTTTTATACCACTGATTCCATTTATGATTTTATCCATTCCATGGAACAACATCATTATCCCGACTAAAAGCCGAAGTAGTAATTTTGCTATATCGTTACTTTGAAACATTTGTATCTCCTAAAACTGTGATTTCTCTTTGAGGAAAAGGTATTGTGATTGCTGCTTGATTTAGACTTTGTAAAACGTCTAGATTCACTTCATACTGCGTCTTAAAAAAACTTTTTGTAGGCACCCAGTATCTGTATGCGATATCAATAGAACTGTCATTGAATTTTTCAATTCCCACTATCGGTGCATTCTCTGTGCTCACATCTTTTTGAGCGTTTATGATGCTTTTGATTGCTTCTATCGCTTTAGCAACATCACTGTCATAAGCGATCCCGACACTTCCCTCAACCACGCGGTATGAAAAAGAGTTCACCAAGACATCACCGATCATATACTTGTTGGGAATGGTTATCTCTTCACCGTCTTCATTTTTGAGCACACTGTATGAAAGTTTTATCGCCTCGACTTCACCATAGACATCATGCACGGTCAATGTATCCCCGATTTTAAAAGGCTTTGTGATGACGAGTATCACTCCGGCTGCAAAGTTTGCAACACTTCCTTGCAATGCTAAACCCGCAGTCAAGGAAAGTGCACCTATAGCTGCGATAAACGGGGCTATTGATATTCCAAGCTTTCCAAGCGCTAAAACAGCCATCATCAGAACAACCAACACACGTACAAAATTAGAGATAAAACCGCTTAAAGTTTCATCTATTTTATTAGAAAGTAATATTTTTAAAACAAATTTTTGAATATATTTAGAAGCCACAACACCTATAATAAGGATTATTAAAGCACCGATGATCTGAAATGAATAATTGGTGAAAAACTCAATCACTATATTGTAAAAATGGCTCACCTCTTCTAACTCTTTAGTTAATAATTCTTTATCCATGCATTTATCCTTTTAATTTAAATCTGCAACTGCCCACAGTTATAGTTTTTCCACCCTTGATAGCCTCTTTAACATAAGACAGGGTCCCTTTTGGATCAGCATCTCCTATCTCTTCTTCTATCATGCGAAGCAGATCTTTCTCATTCGTGTCTGACCAGGTTTTTTCATAAGAGTATTGGGTTTGTATTATCATTTTTGTATCATAGCTAAAAGTGATTAAAAGGCTTTTGAATAGATGTCCACACCAAGAAACAAGTCATTCAACTCTAAGTCTTTAAGGAGTATATAGCGCTTTGTTCCCCGATGATCAACCTCACTGACAATAAAACCGCCACCATATTTTCGGACCTTTTGAATCTCTTCTAAGATGATTGTTCTTGCGTTTATATCTTCTTTGTCATTGGAGCCATAGAATGTGTTTCCATGAAAATCAGATAAAAAAACATCTGCATACTGTGTTTCATTGAGCATACGGACAATCCCTTTTTGGGTGTTTATCTTTTTACATTTATTGTAAACAAAGTGCATTTTCATTTCTAATTGTTCAAAAATTTTATCTCTTAAGATTTCATCTTTTTCTTTGTCGGATACAACTGCGGCTTCAGGGATTTCTTCAACTTGAAACAATTCTTCCCCAGAAACTTCCAAAACTGGATTTTGAAGTATTTCGACCGTATCTATCTCTTTAACCGGTTTAATAGTTATTCTTTTTGGAATCAGACCTTTATCCACTGCCCTCTCTTCCTCGTTTAAAAAACTGAAAAAGCTAAAACCCAAAAACATAACTGCAAGAACAATCGCGATAATGCGAATAAAACGTTTTTTCATAATCCTAACTACTCCTCACTTTCTATACTTAGCGCTTTTTTAGGTTTTATCCCTAAGCTCACTATATTTTCCGCTCTTTTTATAATGTTCCCACGTCCTGATTTTAGTCTGTTCATAGAAGTGTCAAAAGAATCCTGAGCCCTTTGAAGATGTGTTCCCACTTTATTCATTTCATCCACAAAAGATACAAGCTTTTCATACATCGCCTCAGCTTCAGCGGCAATTTTAAGCGCATGTTCCTCTTGCCTTTGTGTACGCCAGATATGCTCGATTGTCCGCAGTGTGACTAAAAGCGTGGACGGTGAAACCACTAGGATGTTATTGTCGTACGCCCGCTTGAAGAACTCTCCATCTGCACCAAGAGCTAGATGAAACGCACCTTCTATGGGCATAAAAAGAAGCACATAATCCAGAGTGTTTATCCCCTCAAGCTTTTCATAATTTTTAGCACTCAATTCTTTAATATGCCCTGAAACACTTTGTAAATGTTCTTTAAGCCCTTGAGCCCGTAACGTTTCATCTTCTTCACTCATAAATCTCTCATACGCGACTAGGGAAACTTTAGAGTCTATCACTATATCTCTTTTTTGCGGCATGTGTAAAATCACATCAGGGCGGTATGTTTCACCCTCCCCTGATTTTAAAGTGGCTTGAAGCTCATATTCTATCCCTTTACGTAAACCCGATTCCTCTAAGATTCTCTCTAGAATAAATTCGCCCCAATTCCCTTGTGTTTTATTTTCGCCCTTAAGTGCGTTTGTCAGATTAAGCGCATCCCTGCTCAATTGTGCATTCATCTCTTTTAAACGCTGCAACTCATCTTTTAAAAGGTGTCCGTCTTTAGCACTTGTGTTGAACTGCTCTTTTGATTGTTTGGAAAAATTTGTAATCTGTTCTCGGAACGGTTGGAGTAAAATCTCTAACTGCTCTTTTTGTGTATGGGAGAACTGTTTTGACTTATCCTCAAAAATCTGATTTGCGAGCAGTTTGAATTCACGAGAGAGTTCATCTTTTGCATCTTGAAGCACTATGAGTTTTTCATTTGAAGACTTAATCTCTTCTTCATAACGTGTGTTTAAAACAGCCAGCTGTAAATCTGAATCATTTTTATCTTCTTTGAGTGCTTCTAAGCTTGCTTGTAATTGATTATTTTCGTTTATTGAAAAATGAAATTTTTCTTTTAATCTGATGTACAAGGCAGTTATAAAAATCACAACTAAAAATGTCATTATAAAAAGAATCATATATACATCAATATTCACACCCACATTCATTTGCACATAAAATCCTAAAAATTAAATTGAATAATTATACAATATTAATTATATGCAAATTAAATATATGTCAATTTGCAACATTATAAACTTAAGTTATTAAAATCATTCGTGCCTTTAATTAATAATTAGGTTCAATTAGCTATAATTCGCACATTATTTAAGGGGAAGGTGCTTAAGACCGCAATGATTGCGTGCCAAAGAGCTTGTATCATCTCCTTAATACAAAGGATTATGATGCAAGAAAATGCACAAGAAACAATTTCAGAAATGGATAAAGAAAACACATTGACATTTGATGACTTAGGTTTAAAACAAGAACTTCTTAGAAGTATAAAATTCGCCGGATTTGTAACACCGAGTCCGATTCAGGCACAAGCCATCCCTCTGGTTATGGCTGGACGTGACATGGTTGGTCAAGCACACACCGGTACTGGTAAAACAGCCGCATTCGGTCTTCCGGCACTTCACAATATGAAAATGAACGGAAAAGTTGAACTTTTAGTTATCACGCCCACAAGAGAACTTGCCACACAGGTGTCTGATGAGATTTTCAAATATGGTAGAAATTTAAACGCTAAAACAGTGACAGTGTATGGTGGAAGCTCATACAGCCGTCAACTAGACTTAATCAACCGCGGTGCATCTGTGGTGGTTGCAACTCCAGGCCGTCTTTTAGATATTCTTAAACGTGGTATGCTTAAAGACTTTATGCCAAGCATGGTTGTTTTGGATGAAGCTGATGAGATGCTTGATATGGGATTTTTGGATGATATCAATGAGATATTCTCTTATCTTCCTACAAACCGCCAAACACTGCTTTTCTCAGCAACTATGCCTCAACCTATTAAGACTCTGGCTTCTAGAATTCTTGATAACCCGGAGTTTGTTTCTATCACTAAAGGCGAAACAACCAACACTGATATTGAACAACTTTATTATGTGATTGAAGAATCTGAAAGAGATGATGCAATCATTCGTCTTATGGATGCTGAAACAACTGATAAGTGTGTTGTATTTTGTAGAACAAAGTCTGAAGTTGACAGACTCTCAAACGTTCTTTCTAATGCCGGGTACCTGGCAAACGGTCTTCATGGAGATATGGAGCAACGTCAAAGAGAAACTGTCATTAAAGGTTTCAAACAAAACTCGGTGAAAGTTCTTGTAGCTACAGATGTTGCTGCTCGCGGTATCCACGTAAACAATATCTCTCACGTATTCAACTACCATATTCCATTTGATCCGGAATCTTATGTTCACCGTATCGGTAGAACCGGTCGTGCCGGTACAAAAGGAAAGGCAATCACTCTTTTAACTCCTCTGGAATTTAAAGAGTTGCAACGTATCAAAAATAAAGTTGGAACCTCAATGGGTCATGCTTATATCCCAAGTAAAAATGACTTAAGAGCTTCAACAATTGACTCACTTGTTAAAAAAGTTGAAGAGCATAAAATCTACGATGAGGCACATAAGGTTTTAGATAAACTTCGTGAAGACATCGATGAAGAGCAAATGGCTTATAAACTTATCTCTATGCTTTTAGACCAACAAGATATAAAAGGACCTAACTCTATCGGTATCACCGCTGATAGAATGGATGCTGTTCTTGCTCGCGCTGCACAACGTGGCGGTGGTGGTAACCGTGGTCGCGGCGGTCGCGGAAGAAGCGGTGGCGGTGGTGGCGGCGGCGGTTATCGCGGCAAAAAACCTTCTGGTTCCGGAGAACGTTCTGGCGGCGGAGGTGGTTACCGTGGAAACCGTGAAGGTGGCGGAAGCCGTGATGGCGGCGGATACAAAGGCAACCGTTCCAACTCAAACAGACATAGAGACTAACCCCTCCTCATTTGGCACCATAACGGTGCCAAATACACTTCCAAAATGCATAATTTCTTAAAAATCTGTTACAATTGTCAAAAAGGATTTTTATGCATCATATAATTTATGAAGATCACCAAATATATCTTGAAAAAGAAGAGAGTGAGATTCCTTGGATTAAAATTTTCACAAAAGAGCCATATAAAGAACTCGGAGATGTACCTAAAAAATTACGTTCTCGTTTATGGGAAACTTATGATATTGTTGAATATGAAATGAAGCAATATTACCACCCTAAGAAAATCAATATGGCTTCTTTTGCTAATATACTTCCTCGCGTACATATTCATGTTATGGCACGATATGAAAATGACAGTCACTTTCCAAATCCTATGTGGGGTGAAAAACTTCGGGATGCCACACTCAATCTTCCAGATGAAAAAGAATTTCATAAAAAAGTATTCAACGCCCTTACTAAAAGTAATCAACAAAAAGCCTAGAAGTTGTTAATTAAACAGCTTTTAACTATAATATCTCTTAAAATTACCTATACGGAATATCTATGAAAAACAAAAAATATCTCACACTTGGATTTGCTTCAATATCTCTAGCAATAAGCTTAGTATTCACCTCCAACTTATTCGCAGAAGAAATAAAAACAGATGAGAATAAAGAACTTACAAGACTCCAAGCCCTAGCAAAATTCACCAAAGTGATTGGAATTGTTGAAAAATATAATGTTGATGAACTTAGCATAGAAGAGCTAATGGACAAAGCGCTCGAAGGAATGCTTAGCAATCTTGATGCACATTCAAACTATCTCTCACAAAAAGACTATAAAAAATTAAAAGTGCAAACTAAAGGTGAATTTGGCGGGCTTGGCATCACTGTCGGTGTCAGAGACGGTGCATTGACAGTTATCGCCCCTATTGAAGGGACTCCTGCTGATAAGGCTGGCTTAGAAGCAAAAGATATTATTCTAAAAATCAATGACGAATCCACAATCGGAATGACTATAGATGATGCAGTTGCAATTATGCGCGGTAAAGTTGGAACACCTATAGATTTAACTATAGTCAGAGAAGGCGAAAATAAACCTATTCCGATTCACATAGTACGTGGAGTCATTTCCATCCAGTCTGTATATGCAAAAAATATCGGGGATGACATAACTTACATAAGAGTGACAAGTTTTGATCAAAAAGTTGTTGCGGATGTGTCAAAAGAGATTAACAAAAGAAAAAAAACAACAAAAGGGATTGTTCTTGATTTACGAAACAATCCAGGCGGCTTACTAGATCAAGCTGTGGGACTGACTGATTTATTTGTAGACAAAGGAGACATAGTTTCTCAAAAAGGACGTGATGCATCCGACAACAAAACTTTTAGTGCTTCTCCAAGCACAACTATCACATCTGTGCCTATAGTCGTTCTTATCAACGGAGGAAGTGCAAGTGCGAGTGAAATTGTGAGCGGTGCACTTCAAGACCATAAACGCGCTATTTTGTTAGGTGAAAACACTTTTGGAAAAGGAAGCGTTCAAATAGTGCTTCAAGTGACGCAAGAAGAAGCTATAAAATTAACGATTGCAAGATATTATCTTCCAAGCGGCAGAACTATTCAAGCTGTAGGCGTTAAACCGGATATTGAAGTTTTTCCAGGAAGTGTCAATGTAAAGAAAAATGAATTCGCTATCAAAGAAGCAGATCTTAAAAAACATCTTGAAGAAGAACTTAAAAAAGTTGATGATGATAATGATAAAGCTGATAATAAAGATGATGATAAAGCAAATAAAGATATAATCACGCCAGAAATGTTAAATAAAGATATGCAGCTCAAAGAAGCTGTTGATATATTAAAAGCATTAGTAATAATAAAAGGATAACTGCAAGCTATGGAAAAAAGAGAACTACTTTATGAAGGAAAAGCAAAAAAACTTTTCTTAACTGATGATGAGAACTTAGTGATTTCAGAATTTAAAGATGATTTAACAGCATTTAATGGTGAAAAAAAATCAAGTGAGGCTGGAAAAGGTGCACTTAACAACAAAATTTCAACTGAACTTTTTAAACTTTTGGATTCAAAAGGTGTTCAAACACACTTTGTGAAAATGCTTGATGATAATCACATGCTTCATAAAAAAGCTGATGTTATCTTAATAGAAGTCATAGTTCGTAATATTGCCACTGGTTCCCTAACCCGTACGCTTGGAATAGAAGATGGAAAAGTGCTTCCATTCACTCTTGTTGAGTTTGATTACAAAGATGATGACTTAGGTGATCCAAAACTTAATGATCAGCATGCACTTATCTTGGGTCTTGTTGATTACCAAGATGAGCTCGATAAGCTTCGTCGTGTGGCAAGACAAATCAACGATATTCTTAAGCCATACTTTTTTGATAAAGGTTTAAATCTTGTTGACTTTAAACTGGAATTTGGAAAAGATAAAGATGGAAATATCATCCTTATTGATGAAATATCACCTGACAACTGTCGTTTTTGGGATGTTAAAAGTGGTGAAAAGATGGATAAAGATAGATTCCGTCAAGGTTTAGGCGGGCTTAAAGTAGCTTACGAAGAAGTATTAAATAGAATTTTAGGAAAGTGAATTATGATAAAAGCGATAGTGAATGTATCTCTCAAAGCTGGTGTTTTAGACTCTCAAGGTAAAGCAGTTCACCATGCTTTAGACTCTCTTCATTTTGAAGGTGTCAGTGATGTGCGCGTTGGGAAACAGATCATTTTAAAATTAGACACAGACAACAAAGATACAGCGATGGCTGATGTTACTAAAATGTGCGAAGAACTTCTTGCCAACACTGTAATTGAAGACTATGAGATAGAGCTAGTATAATGAAAGTGACTATTCTTCAATTTCCAGGAACTAACTGCGAGTATGATACACAGCATGCTTTTGAACAGTTAGGCGCCAGCACTGAAATTGTATGGCATAAAAAGGAATCTCTTCCTGAGGACACTGACTTACTGGTTGTCGCTGGCGGTTTTTCTTACGGTGATTATCTTAGAAGTGGCGCTATCGCAAAATTTTCACCAATTATGAAAGCAGTCACAGAGTATGCCCACAAGGGTGGGAATGTTCTTGGAATTTGTAACGGGTTTCAAGTTTTAACTGAAGCCGGCTTACTTCCAGGAGCATTAAAAAGAAATGACAACTTACATTTTATCTCAAAACATCATCATTTAAAAGTTATTAATAATGACAATATTTTTCTTGAAAAACTCTCAAGAAATGATGTCGTGAATATTCCTATTGCACATCATGATGGAAATTATTTTATTGATCAAGATGGATTAAAAGAACTAGAAGCGAACAATCAAATTCTTTTACGTTATACAGATAGTGATGGTGAAGTGCAAAATCCTAATGGAAGTGTTGAATCCATTGCCGGAATCTGCAATAAAGAAAAAAATGTATTTGGTCTTATGCCGCACCCTGAGAGAGCGATGGAATCTATTCTTGGTTCAGATGACGGAGTGGCTATGCTTCAAGGGTTTTTCAAATAGTGAAAACCCTACTCCTTCTCACTCTCTTATTTTTTTCTTCTCTTTACGCGAATAAGGTTTTATACCTTAGTTACGATAAAATTCCAGACAGAGTGATTAAGGGTGAAGTGTTTTCTGTGACAATTAAAACTATATCCACTGTCAAAGACTTCAACGCTATCACTTATAGATTTAGCAATAAAGTAGGCTTAACAGTTTTAAACGACGTACCTTACCGAGAAAAAAAGGCTAAGTACTTTCTTGAAACTTTTAAGTTTATTGCCACGAGGAACTCCTCACGCCTTCCTGATATTATTGCATCACTTGAAGCAGATAGAGAGTATCAAGCAACAACACTTCCAGGAAAAGATCTCAATGTCATCACATTAAATCCTAAGCAAGACTTTGCCAATGTGATAGCAGATTCATTTGAACTTCTTGAATATAAAACCACAAGCTATGATAACAAACATAATATTGTAGTTTTCACAGCACAAGCACAAAACTCTGATCTTGAGAACATCACATTTAAAAATGTTTTCAAGCAAGGGGTGGAATCACTCTCTCACGACAATGTAGTGGACCCTAAAGTCACTTACTTTGTCGTTATAAAAAAGGAACTTGAAAAATTTTCTTTTTCTTATTTTAATCTACAAAAAAATAAATTTTCCAATATAGTTATTCCTATTGTTGTTGATGATGACAGCGTGACAACGCAAACTGATTTAAAACCGACTGACCATTCAAAGGTGGATCTTAAAATAAATATCGCCGCTGGCGTTGTTATACTTATTTTATTTTTTGCGATATGGAGAAAAAAGTTTGTGTATGTGATTTTAGTTTTATTTCCGCTAAGTTATATAGGCTATCTTTCAATCCCCCCAAAGAACGTATGTATCAACAAAGGAAGTAATATTTATCTCCTTCCGGTGAATAATGGCACTATTTTTGAAACCGCTCCACATGAATATACGCTTCCAAAAGAGGGAAGCACCCGAGAGTATACAAAGGTGAAGCTCCAAAATGAAAAAATCGGTTGGGTTAAGAATGAAGATCTTTGCACACCTTAGCTGGCTCTATGCCACAACTGTCATTTTTATATCTCTTACACTTGTAATACTTACATACTGGCTTTTACCTCGTCCATATGCTAGAAAAATTGCAGCCTGGTTTGTAAGACTCTCAATATTTTTCTCCACAGAAATAGAAGGTGAAGAAGACCCGGCTGCACAGATGTATCTTATCAATCATCAAAGTGACTTAGATATAGGAATAATGGAAACAATATCTAAAAAAGATCTTTCTTGGGTCGCAAAAAAAGAGTTGTTTGATGTCCCGTTTTTTGGTCTTGTTATGAGTATGCCTGAAGATATTCCGATAGAGAGACAAAGTAAAACATCTTTACTAAGGCTTTTAAAAAACTCCAAAGACAGACTCAATAAAGGAAGAGTCATCACGATGTTTCCTGAAGGGACCCGTTCTAAAAATGAGAAGATGCTTTCATTTAAAAGTGGTGCTAAAGTTGTGGCTGACAAGTATCAGCTCAAAGTGCAACCCGTGGTGTTGATGCAAACAGCGAAATATTACAACATCAAGAAGTTTTACTATAAACCCGGAAAAATAAAAGTGATTTTCATGGATTCTTTTGTGGCAAATAAAGATGATGAGAATTGGTTGAGTGACTTAAGAATAAAAATGCAGAAGGTGTACGATGATGAGCTGGCAAACAATCCTGGCCATAGGTAGCGGCGGCTTTATAGGTGCTGTTTTACGCGCTTACTTAAACGGTCTTATATCTCATCGTGTTCCCCATGATTTACCTTATGGCACACTTGGAGTCAACCTTATAGGTAGTTTTTTAATGGGTGTGCTTGTGGCATACTTTATGTACACAACATTTTTTTCACTTCATACTAAATCTTTCCTCACTACTGGAATTCTAGGTGCCCTTACAACTTACTCAACCTTTGCAATAGAGAGTGTTTTACTTCTCAAAGGTGGACATCTTGTACTCGCATTTGCAAATATTTCCTTCAATGCCTTTGGATCTGTAATTATGGCTGGAAGTGGTTTTTATCTTGTTAAAGAATTTTTCTTACCTAACATACACAACTAAATAACTATAACCTCATCTGCACACCATGAAGCGAGTTCCATATCATGCGTGATTAATAAAATCCCTATATTATCAAGACTTTTCATCAACATATGCATCACCTCAAGCTGAATCACATTATCAAGTGCTGAAGTCGGTTCATCTAAAAGAAGCAAATCCGGCTTCATCAACATTGCACGAAGAATAGAAGCACGTTGCAGTTGTCCTCCTGAGAGTTCATGAGGAAGTTTTAGCAATAAATCATAATCAAGATTTATCAGCTTTAAAAGACTTTGAAGTTCATCTATGGGGGCAACATCTTTTATTTGATTGAGAAGCGTATAACTCGGATGAAAAGAACTGTATGGATCTTGAAAAACCTGTGCACATTCTGCTGCAGTTATTTCACCTGAAAATGGTTTTAAATTTTTTAAAATAAGTTCAAAAAGTGTACTTTTTCCAGCCCCGCTTGCACCCACTATCGCTTTGACTTCACCTTTTTTCAGGCTTAGGGAAAACTCTTCAAAAAGCAATGTGTCTTTTGTATATCCAAATGACACATTATGAACTTCTAAAACATCAGTCAATTTTTAAGACTTTGTAAGTGCCAAATATAATTTTGTCAATTCTTTATAAAGAGCATCCGGTTTGATATCAGCATCTTCTTCCCATACTCTTTTCATCACCACATTATCCTCTTCACCATTCCATACTTTGATGTAAGAGCCTTCTTTATATCCATTATCTTGACGCAACTGATTAAGTATATTCTTCCCCACATAAAGTCTATATAAAGTTTCTAAGTCAAGTCCGCTCATCAGTGCTAAATCAAAAAACTCTGAGACTAAGACTTCTATATCCAATATTTCTGCACTCAAAGATAAACGAATAATATTTTCAACTTTACTTATAATATTATCTTGAGTGTCAAATGCACTGCTACTCACATTTATCTTAGAGAAACTCTCCAACTGTGATATATTTATGGCTAAATCCTCTATACCGCCTTTGAAGTTGTTTGCATAATTTTCAATAGCTAAAGACATTATAAAATGCCATACATCCACAACTTCAATTTGCAAATTTTCCCAATCAGGTTCTTTGTTGATACTTTTCCAGTGTTTCCAAGAAAATGAATCAATCATCTCTGCACATTCCATATAAATACAACGCTTCCAGTTAATTGTTTTTCCATTTTTTGTTACACCTTTCGTCCATTCTTCACCATTTGTAGCATCATTGAGTTGAGCTTGCAGTTGAAGCATTAATAATATCTTGTCCATCATGTTTCTCTTTGTAATTTAGTTTATTTATTTTACCGAATATGGTAGTATTCCATACTTAAAAAGAGGGATTTATGAAAAGAATCAACTGCAGAAGATGTGAGTACTATTTTGTGACTTGGAAACCTAAACAACCGCATGGCTGTAAAGCATATGGTTTTAAATCAGCTCAAATTCCTTCACTGGTGGTTTTTCAAAGTTCAGGAACTGAGTGCACTATGTTTAAAGAGAAGCCTCTGGCCAAATAATTTTTTTGCCAAACCCCAGTCTGTTATCTGTCATTTTAAAATAATTCACTTTTATTTGCCATAGCTTTGGATTCAGTGCGATTGCATAAGGAAAACTTTTAAAATAAGCATTTCTAAATTCTTTTTCCTCCACCTCAAACATAAGACCTCTAAACTGAACACCTTGAATTCTACCCAGCTCTTTTGTTTCTAGTAAAATATTTCCAGCAACAGTGTTGTTCTGCTTAATATGACGTATATGTGTGGTTTCCTCACTGCTGGCGACAATAAATGAAAGTTCTTTTTCTTGGTAAGTGTAAAATAAACTGCATACACTTAAGTCCTTAGCATTAGAAGTGGCCAAACTAAGCACATGATGTTTGTTTATAAATGATGATATCTTTTTTAGATCATTAGAGTTCAAAGGATTGGTACATAAAGTTTTCTAAACCATGAGCATCATTAATATCTCTTTTAGCAAGCATCATTTCACCTAGTTCATCTGCTTTTAGCATATTATACATCTCATCCGGACTGCTGATATTGTAATAACTTCTCATAAAATCAATCGCTATTTTTAATTTATCTTCTTGACTTGTGTGTTGTTTAAACTCTTTATATTCATCCCAATTAAATGTTATCACTTTTTTTCCTCTTGCTTAATGCATTGTCTAATCTCTGAATTAATTCCAACATTTTAGCAGAAGACACAGCAAAATTCAATCGCATAAACCCACTCCCTTCTCTGCCAAAACTTATCCCTGAGCTCAATCCCAACCTGGCATCTTTAATAAAAAATTCACGCAGGGCTTTATCTTTAAGTTGCATCCCTCTGCAGTCAAGCCAGGCTAGATAGGTCCCCTCGATGTTTGTCAGCTTGATACCTTGAGGATATTTTTCACAAAGAGTTTGAAGTAAAGTGAAATTATTTTTCAGGTGCACTTTTAAATCCTCTAGCCACTCTTTTCCATGAGTGTACGCTGATTCAAAAGCAACATGGGAAAGTATGCTTCCTTGTGCAAAATAATTCTTATCATAGACTTCTTTAAATCTTTGTCGCAAATTTTCATTTGCTATCGCAATCGTGCTTATTGCAAAGCCCGCCATATTGAATGTTTTTCCCACACCGATAGCTGTGATAGTTATATCTTTTGCTCTATCAGATAAAGATGCAAACGGGATATGCACATTGGGTTTATACACTAAATCTGAATGTATCTCATCTGCAAACACTGTTATATTGTTTTCTAAACAGACTTCTAAGATTTGCATCAGTTCATCTCTTCTCCAAACACGGCCCACAGGGTTATGCGGGGAACAAAGAAGTAAAAGTTTTGTGTCTGTGTCAATTTTGGCTTTTAAATCTTCTATATCAAATCTATAGCTTCCATCATCCTCCAGCTTGAGTGAGTTTTTCACCAACTCCCTTTTTGCATCTGTCACACAATGGAAAAAAGGCGGATACACAGGCGTTTGAACAATAACTTTTTCATTCATTTTAGTAAGTGCCTCAATGGCAACACTCATGCTGGCAACCACCGAATGAGAATAAAGCATATCTTTTATATCAAATGAAATTCCATGTTCTTTTTTCATCCACTGTATTTGCGCTAAAAAAGCAGATTTCGGAACTTCTTCATAGCCCATAACAGGATGTTCTAAACGTCTCTTCACCGCCTCAAGCACAAAGTCCGGAGTGTCTATGTCCATATCTGCCACCCAAACAGGCATCACATCTTCTGTGCCGAACAACTTTTGTCTTAGTGTATACTTTTCTGCATTTGTATCTTCTCTCTCACTGGCTTTTGAGAAATCATAACTCACTTTTTCTTCCACACACTCAACTGAGCAATGGTATGCTGGTATTTTCTCGCTGTTTCTTTAATGACAAAATCTAAATCCTGCACATGTATACGCTCAAATCTATCGCCAAGCACAGTTTGTAAAGTATCTATTGTTTTGACATCTTCGCCATTTTCATCTTTATATCCACCCAGCCAAAGTTCTTTTTTTGTTGAACTTTCTTGCCAAGTATATGGTGAAGTGATCACTAGAACACCATCTTTATTCATTCTCTCGTCCACTGTGTCTAAAAAAAGTCTTGGATTGTAAAGTCTATCTATAAGGTTCGTTGCCAATATAAGATCGTATCCATTAAAATTTGGCTTGAGATTACATGCATCACCTTGCCAAAATGAAACTTTATCTTTTATATCTTCATAGCCTAAATCTTCTATACTCACTTTTTTGTGCGATACAATGTCGCCCTCTTCTTTCACCGTGAATGCGATAGAACCTTCTTCTTTGAGCTTTGTTCCAACCTGAACAAAACGTGCAGAAAAATCTATCCCTTCAACCTCATCAAATGATTTTGCCAACTCATAACTTGCCCGGCCTGTCGCACAGCCTAAATCTAAAGCTTTTGATCTATTTATACTAAATTCAGAAGCGATTCTTGCACATTCTATTGCAAAGTTTTTCACTCCAAAGTGAGTGTCCCCATATTGGAATTCACAATACTGCGACACCAACTCATCTGTTTCGTAAATATCTTTCACCATATCTTCCTTTTTATCTGTCAGCACATATCGAAAACCTGCATGCTGATGAAAATGTTTTCTAAAAGCATAACGTGATTTTTTCACTGTTAAATTTCCTGAACTTGCCCATGATGCACCTAAAATCAGTGCATGTTTATTATCAAAGGTGGGAACTGTGAAATCATCATACGCCGGATGCACTTCAAAACCTTCAAATGGATGCATATATGTTCGGGACCATTGCCAAACATTGCCAACAGCATCATACATTCCATTCATACTGTATTTATCCACGGGTGTTGATGAAGCGTGTATGAAATTCACATTTGCCTCTGATTCAT
>JACKQG010004242.1_pt1 | contig 16758 bp, 15 predicted proteins | sample 8237621 | NCBI WGS metagenome assembly JACKQG01 (sample SAMN15677084, study PRJNA649215) | marine metagenome | biome: marine; feature: Black Sea; material: saline water; isolation source: suspended particulate matter (SPM) from the Black Sea western gyre | collected 2013-06-09/2013-06-10 | depth...
TCTGATGAAGGAGAGACGCCGAAAATGAACTCCGAGGCTTATCTTCATGCCATTCGCTGCCTGGGGGGAAATTTGTGCCTCTGGGGCCCCGAACGATTTTTCTCGGTCGTCCGAAACACCGAATGCACCTACCCATTTCCCGGATGAACCAAAAATAACGGCTTTACAGCTCAACATTTGCCTGGATTTTGTCGATAGAACATTTGGAGATAATAAGAAGCGTTTCTAAGGTAAGAGGGAGGTCTGATAAGAAAATGTTTGATCCGACAAATCAGGATGTAATCTGTCCACAATGTCACCGTCGAGAGGTGCATTTTGACTGCAAAATCGGTTTTCACTGTACCGCCTGCGGCCGGGAGTTCTCCTCCGAAGAGGCAAAGGTGCTTGTCGAAAATGAAGTCTTCCAAAGGGGAGCTGAGAATTGATCTTGCTTCATATCGCTTAAAATACAAGGCACTGTCAGGATGCTCTTATTATCCGGCTAAAGTAATATAAAAAAGGGTTGCAAGCCGATGCTCACAGCCCCGTTTGAAGAATTTGTACTGTTGGAACTTCAAGGCTTTCGTTTTTTAAGTAGTCAAATACGACTATTCTTATGGCGAACTCCGATAATATGACCCGGATAGAACAATTTCTTCGTCCGCACCAAGAAGTAAATCATTGTTCCCAAGAGCAGCCATGATATTATCTTGTACTGATAAATCAGGTACCCTGGCACAGGTTATCGTTCCTATAACATGCCACTTCCAGAGACCCACTGCTTGAATGCTTGCAAACGTCCCCTTTGTCTCAGTTATTGTGATTAGTGCATCTGGATCATCGTGCAATTCTGCTCCAAATGCAATAACTATAGTACCGGCAGCCTCGTCCACGACCGCATTCGCAGCATTCATGTCGGCTACAAATGTCCCTTTGACGTCGCCAAGTATCTCACCTGCGATTTCATCAGGATTAACGTCATTATAATCGGTTAAGGCGAAATTGCCGCCGAAGTCAAAACTTAAAATTAAGTTTTCGTCAACCTGGGGTGGCCCTGCTGTAGTGGTTTCAAGCATACCGGCAATGTTCTCATTCAAAATACCGGAGTCTGGATCTGCATCGCATTGGAACCATTCGTATGGTCCTTTTCCCCACGTCTGGTCCCACAAGGCTCCTCCGGCTCCGAGTTGCAAAGAAACAGCAGTTCCGTATTCACAGAATGATTTGACCATCTTGCTCATATCTGGAACATATTGACCGGTAAGGGCAAACTCGCCAATGCCGCCGATTAGTGCAACGTTTCCACCAAGGGCTGTCATAATGTTGTCTTGGAGTTCAAGTCCTTCTATCAGAGGAATAGCATAAGAACCGGCTAATGATAACTCCCAAGTTCCTGCCTGATTAATGTATGCAAATACTCCGGTCGCTTCCTCCAAAGTTAGAGTGACCTTGGGACCGGGTGGATGGAACGGTGCCAGGAACATACCGGATCCCTCATCCACAATAACACGTGAAGCATTGATATCGATTACATTTATACCTGCACCGCTAAGGACCATGGTGCCGATAGACACATCTTTATAGTCCTCATCGTTGGCAGTTAGGATCAGCGTCCCTCCGATCGGAAGTGTCGCAACCAGATCAGCACTAACATCTGCTGCTGCAGTGGTACGGAGGTCTAAAACTGCAGAAACGTTGGTATCCAACAAGGGTTGGTCTTCTGTGCTGTCAGACCATGTCCAGGGCCCTTGTCCCCAGTTGAGTTGCCACACAGCCCCACCTGCAAACAACTGAGTCGTAGTTCCCGAGCCATAGTCGGCAAAAGAAACCGATGGTTTCTCAGTCAAGATCAAACCGCTAATAACAGAGGCATTGCTGCTTATGGACTTCATGTCAACGTTCAGTGTATTATCGCCTGCGGTAAAATCATATTTTACCATAGAGCCGCCCATTCCGTCGGTACTTCCCTGAGCACGAAAAGGATCATATCGTGCAACTATGCTTCCCTCAACAATGATATCCATGTAGCGACTATGGTCTGTGTAGAATATGAGTTGCAGTTGATATGGCGTACCGATCACCAAGCCGCTGGCGTTAACAGATGTTGTGACGTTTCCCCCTGAATTCTGCCAGGCAACGCCCGCGAGTAACTTATCGAGATCGGGATCTCCTGTGTCAGGATATGCTCCACCCTGTATAGTAGCAAGATCCTCTCCCGTCTTACCAAGGGTCACACCAGGGTAATCCTGGTCTTGTAAAAAGGCAACCCCGTCAACGTTAGGGCTTCCATTATTCCCAAAATTGATTGCATAAACAATGTTGCCGGACAAATCTAAATCCGCCGGACTGTTTACGGGCAAGATTTCAGCGTCATTTCCCTCAGCAACAGTTCCAAAAAGTGAAAGCACAAAAACCAGAGCTATACTTGTGTTCATTCTTGTATTCCACATTCTATTTTCCTTCCATTTGAATAACATTTATTCATATATTTCCTAAGTGGGTAATTGCTTTTGGAAGATGGCCCTCTATAAAAACGGCGGTTTTGTGCCTAATGTCATCGCTACTCTCCTCCATAGACTCATAAGCATTAGCACGTATTGCGAGGGATTTGTCAATTGTAGTGGTGACTTATATTCGCTAACCTATCGCAGGCAAATTCTGTCCGACTGAGACAAGTTTGTCAACTAAAAAAATTCCCATGAATGAGATTTTTTTTACGCAGCGAATAAACCACGAAAAGCCTTATTAGACCAGCTCAGTATTTTCTATAGGATATCTCTGAGAGGTGTTTTACTGTCCGAAGGGTATCTGAGGTATAGTCAAGACAAACTCGTGGATTCTATGAGCATAAAACCTTTAGTAATCCTTAAATCTTCTCATCCTCTCATACACGCCACTACCGGCGCTACCTGTCATTAACAGATGGTGAGCTAACAATTACCTCATACCGAAACCAATTATTCGAAAATCATTAAATATCTCTTGTCCTGCCTGCGGAGGATGTCATTGGCAGGTAGTGAGATTACGATTAATCAGAATCAAGCATCAAGCCTGGTAGGGGGGCTTGCCCCACTTTTTTATAAAAAAATATTAATTTATTTGACGTATAACAAAAAGGGAAGTATAATATATATATAACAAATAGGCTGTATTGATATTAAAAAGGCATATATCACATAGTAAATAGTAAATAATCACTAAGAAAGGGGAGTTTCTCATGGTTACAGAAGCCCAAATCATTGCAAATCGACGTAACGCCCAGAAATCGACCGGCCCACGAAACTGCAAAGGAAAATCCATCGTTTCACAGAACGCCGTAAAACACGGCCTTTTGGCCCGTCAGGCTGTAATTAGCTCAGAAAACCGGAACGAATTCTGTCTATACAGAGATTTAATGCTCGCCGAGCTTGCCCCGGCTGGCCCTATGGAAACCATCCTCGCACAACGCATTGTCTCTCTCTCATGGCGCCTGAAAAGGGCGGGCATCATACAAAAACAGACCATAGATGCGATGAACGCGGATAATAAATCAAATCCATTGGCCAAACTCACACAGTCGCCTCTATTTAAAAACCTCGGCCAAACGCAGCCTGATTCATCAACACCCGCTGCAGATCTTACCCTTGGTCGTATGGTAATAAAGGACTTCTCAAATGCGAGGGTTCTCGAACGCCTCCTTATGTACGAACGAAGATTAGAGCACAGCCTCTACAAAACCATACTCGAACTTCAAAAACTCCAGCTCATGCGCAAGTTAGATCCCGAATCAGATATAACATTTAAACATTTTAACCATTTAACCACTTAAAATGTACCACGAAACACCAAATACGCTTCACGAGATACTGAATACGAGATACGAAGGCGAGATACACTCTACATCTGTAGAGAAACCTCTACAAATCACCCCTTTTTATGCAAAACAAACCCAATTTATCGAAAGGCCCATATTAATGCAAACTCAGTATATACAAATGGTTAAGAAGATTTGTTGCTCTATAAGGGCCAAAAAAACAAACCCAATTCAAACCCAATTTAAGCCAAAACAAACCCAATTTAACCCAATTCAAACCCAAAACAGACCCAATTCAAAGCCAATTGCCGAAAGGGTAAAAATGAACGCTTTTGCCCCGATTTTGCCTCTTTACAAAACAAACTGCCATCAGTATTATACCCGAAGTTATCGCCGATGTAGCTCAATGGAAGAGCACAGCTTTCGTAAAGCTGAGGTTGAGGGTTCGACTCCCTCCATCGGCTTTGTGAGTCTTGAAATGCAATTTGTCTTAAATCCTCGGAGTAAATTATGTACAACAGAATAACTTCCCATACATTCAAAGCAACCTTCCCGGTGGTGATTTTGCTAAGTTTATTATTTCTTTTCAATTTGTGTTCATGTCAGGCCTTCGCAGTCGCCGGTTCGGGCAGGGCGGCGGCAGACAAAGACCTGGAATTGCGGATAATGACCTTCAATATTCGCTACGGCTCTGCAAACGATGGCGATAATCACTGGAAAAATCGAAAGGAAATGGTCTTTGACGTCCTGCGCGATCATAGTCCTGAAATTGTTGGCCTGCAGGAGGCTTTGGATTTTCAGATGGCGGAAATCTGCACTGCCCTCGGCAAATACGGCCAAATAGGCGTTGCCCGTGAAGACGGCAAAGTCGATGGCGAATTCTCCTCTATACTATATGACATCAGCCGTTTTAAAGTCGATGAGTCCGGCACCTTCTGGTTCTCCAATACCCCTGAAGTCCCCGGTTCAAATCACTGGGGCGCTGCCTGTGTACGCATCTGCACCTGGGCAAGATTTATCGAAAGGAAATCGGGCAAAGCATTTTATATGTTTAATCTTCATCTGGACCACGTTTCCCAGCCGTCCCGGGAAAAAAGCGCTGTCCTGTTGACTCAGCGCATTAAAAATAGAAAACACTCGGATCCATTCATCCTCACGGGCGATTTCAACTCAGGCGAAAGCAATCCGGTTATAACATATCTTAAAGGCGAGACCGAACTCACCGGTGCCGATGGACAGAAATCCCAAAATCCTGTCCCAATGGTCGATACGTTTCGCGTTCTGCATCCCGATGTCAAAGATGTCAGAACAGGCCATAGCTTCGATGGAAACCGGAAGGGCAATAAGATTGATTATATCTTCACGAAATCGAATGTAAAAGTGCTCGATGCGCAAATACTATATGACAACATCGATGGCCGTTATCCTTCCGACCATTTTCCGGTTAACGCCACGCTTCGCATCCCGGCTAAGTAGGGCGGCAATAAAAAAATATAATATAGTGACTGTGAGGAAATAAAACAGCTTCACTGCCGTGCGTTTTTCAGCGCACCATCCTGATGGCCTCTTTTTCCTCGAACTGATTACATGTCCTATGCTTATCTTATCCAAGGTATTTGAAAAAGTTCCTCCCAGTACGATGTAAGTATCTTTTTGGGCAAAGAGAGCTTTTCTTTGCGCAGTAAGAGGGCATACTTATTATGAATTGCTATTAGGGCATCAAGGCATTTATGAGCCTGATTTATAGTAGGGCCCTGAACTTTTTTCTTACCTAAATGTGCCCAGTGTTCGTCAACAAATACCTCGATGGTTTTTTTTGCGATTTTCTGAACGAGTTTTCTGTCTTTTTCAACATCCCTAATAAGCAGTATTTTCCTTGGTCTACTAAAAGCTTCTTTAAAAGCTTTTTGAGCGGTCTCGTAGTAATGTGCTCTGCGCCATGTAGACAAGTTTTTTCCTGAGAAGTTTGTATCATACGGGAAAAAAGATCTTACATACTTTTCAATAGTAATCTGTTGGGTATTGTTTTCAATATCCAGTAACAGTGTAAATATGTTTAATTCATCAGATCTTTTGTCAACTAACCTTCTGATTCCCATTCCTAATTGGATACAATAATTTCGAATGAGCCATCTGAAGAAAGGGTGACCCGAGAACTTTTGAAGCTTGTCATTCTTTTTTAAAATGGTAAGGAGATTAGAATATGTCGAACGGGAGGTTTCTAACTTTAACAATTCGTTTCTAATTCTATCGAGGCTTTTCTGCCATTTTCTCCATTTTAACAAATCACGTGCAACTGATGGCATTTTCATAAAAGAATATCTCGCTATTGAACTTCCTTTGCAAATAGTAAGTTTAAAATGTTTTCAGCGCACCATCCTGATGGCCTCTTTTTCCTCGAACTGATTGCGATATTTCGCGGGCCGATATAATTTGAACTCTATCGCCCGAATATATTCTTCCGGCCCGCAATGGCGGACATTTTCAATAAGCGACGATATCTGCTTTTGCGAGCGAAAGGCCGAGATTGCTTTTAGTTTCTTTTCGAGATATGACTTGGGCGTCCGCATTCGCAGCGTCGGAGGTTCGAGAAAATCGCAATAAACGGCATATGAGTGGACATACGGCACTTTGCTTAACGGCTTACCGATCTCGGGCCAGATATTGCCCGCCGCGTGGAACAAGCTGATAAGCATCTCTTCGTAAATGATGCGATGGTCGGGATGCAAATCGTTCCACGTTGGCAAAAAACACTGTGTCGGCTTTATCTTTCGCAGATGATAGGTAAAGGCATTTTGCAGTCCCGTATAACCTTTGATTGCCAGAGGATCTTTCGGCTCGGCCGGCCCTCTGCCCCGGTAATTATTCAGCCGGCAGTCCGGAAAACCGAGCCAGATAATATTCTTCTTCGGTATGTCCAGGCTTTCATAGCATTCGTAGCTTTCGTTCCGCCGGATTTCGGCAATGCTGTCTTTTTCATCTGCGCTGCAGTAGCCCATTCTGCCGTCGGTAACGATTAGTATATACACAGGTATATTTTCCCGTTTGGCTAATTGAATAAGCAGACCCGCTCCGAGAACCGCATCGTCATCGTGAGGGCTTATCATTAGGAAGCATTGCTTCTTGCCCTGCCAGTTCTGTGAAACATCGGCAAGGTGAGAGCCTACTCTTCTTTCATTGCCGACTAATCGTACGAATTCAATTTCTTCTTGCATAATTATCAGCTCACAATTAAACTTCAAACAGAAATATTAAAAACACAATAACAGGAAGTTATTTTTACAAAACAAGGAAGCAGTGAGGATGGATATTATAAGCAGTTTCAGGGAGAAGGCAAGGGGAAAAAATCTTTCAGTTGTTTTACCCGAAGGCAGGGATGAGCGGATAGTCCGCGCCGCCCGCAGGCTCAAAGATGAAGATATTGCCCGGCCGATTGTGCTCGGAACACCCGACCAGATTCAAGCATCTATTGAAAAAGCCGGTGTTAATCTCGACGGCATCAAAACCATAAATCCCAAAAAAAATGATAAGCTTGATTTTTATGCGGAAAAATACAGTCACAATAGAGAAGGCATTTCTTTAGCTGTTGCAAAACGTATAGTCGCAAAGCCGTTGTTCTATGGGGGCATGATGGTATCCTGCGATGATGCCGACACTGCCGTCGGCGGAGTTGCCAGCGCGACTGCAACTCTTATTCAGGCCGGGGTGTTAACAGTCGGTCTGATTCCCGGAATAAAAACTCCTTCCAGCTATTTTCTTATGGTAATCCCCAGCTTTCTCGGGGAAAAGGACAAGCCATTCATTTATGCTGATTGTGCCGTTAACATTGACCCGACGGCCGAGCAGTTGGCGGATATTGCCCTGGCTTCTGCCGTAAGCGCAAGGAGACTCTTAGGGCAGGAACCTCGTGTGGCTCTTTTGTCGTTTTCCACCAAGGGAAGTGCAACCGGGGCGATTGTGGAAAAAGTCAGGGAAGCTCTCAAAATCGCCCGGGCGCGCCGGCCCGAGCTGGCTATCGACGGCGAATTTCAGGCCGACTCGGCCATAGTTCCCAGGGTGGCCGCCAAAAAAGTTAAAGACCAAAGTGACGTTGCAGGAAAGGCAAATGTCATAATATTTCCCGACCTCAACTCAGGAAATATCGCTTATAAGCTCACCCAGTATATGGCTAACGCTCAGGCCATAGGCCCGTTTCTTCAGGGATTTGCGAAACCCATAACGGACCTCTCAAGAGGAGCAACTGTTGATGATATTATTTCTACAGTTATTCTGACTTTGGGTCAATTATTGGAGAACACAGATACCAAACAGGATAAGCAGCAAACATGTTTGAAAGGACAGCACTGAAAATGAAAGTACTCGTTATCAATGCAGGCAGTTCTTCGGTCAAGTATTACCTGTACCAGATGCCCAAAGCGGAGATTCTGGCCAGAGGGTTTGTCGAAAAAATCGGAGAAGAAACTTCTGCTCTTTCTCATTTTTATGAAGACAAAACCCACACGGCAAACGTAAAGGTTAAAGACGTTAGAAAAGCGATGGAGCTTATACTTCAAACGCTTGCCGACAAAGAAATGGGGATTTTGCAGGAGATATCCGAAATTGGCGCCGTCGGCCACAGGGTTGTTCATGGAGGCGAAGAGTTCACCGGCTCTGTAATAATTGACGAAAAGGTAATTGCTTCAATTAAAAAGTTCGCAGATCTTGCCCCTTTGCACAATCCGCCGAATCTTGCCGGTATCCTGGCCGCACAGCACCATCTGCCGGAAGTAAAACAAGTCGCCTGCTTCGATACTGCATTTCACGCCACTATCCCGAAAGTTGCATATATGTATGCATTGCCGTATGAGCTTTATGAAAAGTACGGTATTCGAAGGTACGGCTTTCACGGGATCTCTCACAGATACGTGGCCCGCCGTGCCGCGGCCATAATGGGCAGAGACAAATACGATATCAACGCCATTACCTGCCATCTCGGGAACGGCTGCTCGGTTACCGCCGTAAAGCAAGGCAGGTCGATTGACACCTCTATGGGACTTACGCCTTTGGAAGGTGTGCCGATGGGAACCCGTTCGGGCGACCTTGACCCGGCCATACTCTTTTATCTTGCCGACAAAGGTTACGATGTAAACAAACTGAATGCCCTTTGCAACAAGCAAAGCGGCCTGCTCGGTTTATCGGGTATTTCGAATGATATGAGAATCCTTCAGGAATCAGCTCGTAAAGGTGATGAAAGGGCAAAACTTGCTATTGATGTTTTCTGCTACCGCATCAAAAAATACGTTGGCGCTTATGCGGCGGTTCTGGATACTGTCGATGCCGTGGTTTTCACAGGCGGAATAGGGGAAAATTCCGTCTTTATGCGCGAGAAGATTTGTAACGCTGTTACTCAAATAGGCGTGCAGCTTGACCTGGCAAAGAACAAGGAAGCAATTGCAAAAGAAGCTGAAATAAATACAAAAGACAGTAAGGTCAAGGTGTTCGTTATCCCCACGAACGAACAGGCCGCGATTGCCAACGATACTTATAAGCTTGCCAACGGCAACCAGCCGATTGTCTCAAGGCAAAATCCTTCCGGAAATACTGCTCCGGAACCGATGGAAACTCTGCATGGCCGTAAAGGGTGATGATACCTTTACAATGTGAAAAGGCCGGTGAGTTTTTTTACCTATTTACTCAAAAATAAAGCATCAATAAGAATTGAAACAAAACGCCAGTCTCAAAGATGCACCTCTTTTGCGCCAAGCGACTTTCTGGTACACTTTTCTATATAGTCGAAAGAATTACGTCGGTAGTACAGGCAAGAGAAAATGTTAAATGACTATCCTTCTAAATCCGCTTCAGTCGGCCCCGGCTTATATATTCATGTTCCATTTTGCCGGACCAAGTGCAATTACTGTGGTTTCTACTCCAAGCCCATTGCCGAATACGACGCAGGTGCAGTTGTCTGTGCGATGATTGCCGAAATGGAGAGGCATGAATCACTCGAGAGCATAAAAACCATTTACATCGGCGGAGGAAGCCCAAGTTCCCTTACGCAGGAACATCTGCTTCATCTGGTTAACAGGGCAAAGCTGCTGTGCCCGGCGGTGGAGGAATTTACAGTCGAGATCAATCCGGGCCATATAAACAAGGCACTGCTCAGCAAGCTGAGAAGTGCAGGCGTCAACCGACTCTCAATCGGAGCTCAGTCTTTTATTCAGCGGGAGTTGGATTTACTTGGCAGAGGGCATACTGTCGCCTGCATACACAAGGCAGTCCGACAAAGCAGAGCGGCGGGTTTTGATAATATCAGTTTGGATTTAATTTTTGCCGTTCCAGGCTCCGACCTGAACTCATGGAAACACAATCTCCAGGCTGCAATTGAGCTGACGGCAGACCATATAAGCACGTATAACCTGACTTACGAAGACAATACGCCTCTTAGCAGAGATTTGGCGGCAGGGGTGATAAGATCCGTCGATGAAGATACTGACCGGGCAATGTACGAATTGGCAATTGATGAACTTACAGGGGCCGATATTATTCAGTATGAAATATCGAATTTCGCTAGGAAAGGTTTTGAATGTAAACATAATCTTAACTACTGGGCAAATGGCAGTTATGTCGGTATCGGGCCGGGGGCAACTTCATATCTGCCGGGTGCAAGGAGCACAAACCTCACTGATTTTACCAGGTATTGTGAAATGGTCCGATGCGGCGCGAGTACGCTCGAAGAGAGTGAAACACACAATAGCCTCGAACGGGCATGCGAGACCGCCGTGCTGAATCTGCGTCGCAGGTGCGGGATTGATTTGGCGGAATTCAGAACACGGACCGGTTTTAACGCTATGCAGCTATTTGCCGAATCGATTCGTAAGTATCAGGAACTGGGGCTGATTGAGAAGACCGGTGGGCGAATATTCCTTACCCGTCAAGCGCTCGGAATTGCAGATTCGATTCTGTGCGACTTCGCACTCGTTTAGTAATGGAGTGAGGATTTGTGTTTGAGGTGATCAAAAACACCCTGACGATATCTATTGGATTGGCGTTTGTGCATTAAGACTTACTTTAGCTTGCCCTGTTGTTTTGCGTGGCGGGCGAGAGCGGCTGCGCCTATTATGCCTGTGTCTTCACCGAGTGTGGCAAAACATATCTCGACGGTTTCTTTCTTCAGGGTCCAGATATGCTTATCGAAGAATTCCTTTATACGGTTCAGCAATACGTCACCGGCGGCTATCATTCCCCCGGTAAAAATTATTCTCTTCGGTTCGGTTGTATGCAGCATATTTATACAGGTAATTGCAAGCGCCTCGGCGGTCCCGTCGGTTATCTCTTTGGCTAATTTATCGCCTTTGGCTAAATGCCCATAGATGTCTTTGCTTGTTATTTTCCCCTTTTCGTCCAATACTTTCTTAAGACTGGATTCGGTTCCTGCTTCGATTGCTTCGGTAGCTCTTCTTGCCGTCGAGTCGGCGGATGCGTACGCTTCGACGCATCCTTTTTGGCCGCAGTTGCACTTTCTGCCGTCCGGGTATATTATCATGTGTCCAAGCTCCGCTCCGTTTTCATCGCAGCCGTGGACAAGCTCACCGTTACTGACAATTCCTCCGCCTATTCCGGTACCCAGCGTGAAAAAGACAATATCTTTAACCCCCTTACCGGCCCCGACTATATATTCACCCCAGCAGGCAACATTTGCATCGTTGTCAAAGACAACCGGAGCACCGAGTCTTTCGTTGAGCATTTTACAGATTGGAGTATTTTTGAATTTCGGCATGTTCGTTGACCTGATGATGATACCCTCGCTGTATTTGGCCGGCCCGGGTGTTCCTATACCGACCGCAACGATGTCCTGTAGAGAAAAACCGGCCCCGGCAAGAAGCTCCTTAACGGCCTGAGCCATATTATTAATAACCACTTCCGGACCCATGTCCGCTTCGGTTGTGATTGATGTTTTACAAATCATCTTGAGTTCGGAATCAAATAAGCCAATCTTGACATTCGTTCCGCCTACGTCAATACCAACAAATATTTCACTCATTTTTCATACCTCGTATTTCATAGTTGAATTATTCACTACTTATCTCTGTTCCTGAATTAATCCGGATAGCCGTCGGGGTGCTCGTTATGCCATTTCCAGGCGCTGGAGACCATGTCTTCAAGTTCGGGCTTTTCAGGTTCCCAGCCCAATTCATTTCTAACTTTTGTGGCGTCGGAAGTTAATACCGGTGGATCACCAGGCCGGCGTTCTGCAGTTACCACCTTAAAATCTTTGCCGCTGACCTGCTTAACCGTTTCGATTACTTCTCGAACTGAAAAACCGTTTCCGTTCCCAAGGTTATAAATTAATTCACGGCTGTGGTCCAGCTTGTTGAGTACGAGCAGGTGTGCTCGGCACAAATCGTCAACGTGAATGTAGTCTCGAATACAGGTTCCGTCCGGCGTATCGTAATCGGTACCGAAGATTGTTATTTCGTCGCGTTTTCCCATTGCCGCCTGGATGGTCAGAGGAATCAGATGTGATTCAGGCCTGTGGTCTTCGCCGATAGTGGCATTATTTCCCGCGCCGCATGCGTTGAAATATCTCAGCGATGCGTACCGCAGTTTTTCAGCTTGGCTCTGATAGTAACACATTCTTTCAACAGCCAACTTTGTTTGTCCGTAGGGATTAATTGGCTCAGTCGGGCAGTCTTCTGAAATTCCCCCACCGGTAGATTCGGGTATGCCGTAAACCGCTGCGGTACTGCTGAACACGAACTTTTCCACGCCGACCGCTTCCATTGCCGAGAGCAGATTTTGAGTACAGCTAAGATTATTGCGATAATATTTAAGCGGCTTCTGAACTGATTCGCCGACTTCGATAAAGGCGGCAAAGTGCATTACCGCTTCGATATCATATTTCTTCAGCGTCTCGACAATTGATTTATAATCGTCCAAATCACCTTCGACGAACTTTGTTTGTCCAATCGCGGCTCTGTGGCCCTTGCTGAGATTATCATAAATCACCGGCTCATGCCCTTGGGAGTTAAGCATGGCCGTCATGTTGCTGCCGATATATCCTGCTCCACCGCAGACCAGTACTCTCATATCTTTTTACTCACTGTTTGCCCGGATACGATTTGTTGTCCAATCCGCTTCAAAATTTCTGCTGCAAGCTGCTCGTCTTTACCCAAATCTATCCAGGCCATATCTTCTTTCTGCTTAGGGTGAAGTTGTATCCTCTGCACTGTCGGGCTGCTCGTTGAAAACAGATTGTATGCATGTGCGCTGCGGATTTCTCGCTCGGGCAGCGATAATCTGTATATCCTCACATCGCAATTGATATGTAAATCCATGTCTTGTTCATTTATGCTTAGCTCTACGATTCTTCTAATGCTGTGCAGATTGTTTGAAAGCCAGTTGTCGGCCCCGACACTATCGCTGCGCCAGAATTCGAAGAATTGCGCCCCGAGTAATGGTTTTGTCCTTATCGAGCCGTTTTCTGCGTTAGCTTTCTCTATGGTAAAATGCATTTTAACCAGTACGTCTTCGGCAGCTTCCATAACCTTAAGCTTGTCGATATTTTCCACGCGGATTGGTTTGGCCGATGCGTATTGCTGCTGTTCGGCGCAGCCTGCTACAAGCGTACTGATAATCCCAAAAAACAGACTAAGGATCATCGGTGTTTTTCTTGTGCGTTGTGCCTTTATTTGAAAATCTTGTCTTGTTTTGCTCGTTTGCATTTGCATTTGCATTCCATTCATTTTTCATGTTTTTCCATAATTATGAGTGATTATATATTCAGGTCGCTTTTATCTCAAGTGCGTTAAAGAGTTTTTTTTGTCGACTCATCCGCCCGGCCAGGGTATGTACCTATTGAACTCAACTGCAAATTGTGTGTTACAAATAAGTTTTGGTAGATTGTATCGGGATTTTGGTATAGAATTTATCTCGAATACCTTTACCCGAAGATAAGTTTGATGTATGCATGTGATTTTATGAATGTTTTGATTGCGGAAAAGTGTGGATTTTGTCACGGCGTTAGAAATGCTATTAGTGTTGCCGAAAAAACTCTAACGCAACAAAAAGACGGAAACTCTGTTTATAGCCTTGGCCAGATTATTCATAACAGTAACGAGGTGGAGCGATTGGCCAAAATCGGACTGAAAACAGTTGATGAAGTTGGGCAAATTTACTCAGGGACGGTTCTTATCCGTTCCCATGGTGCTGCTCCTGAACAAATAGCCGGACTCAGAGCAAAAGGGCTCGATATTGTTGATGCTACGTGTGTATTGGTTAAGAGGGTCCAGCGCATAGCAGAGGAGCTTGCGAGCGACGGCTATGAAGTCGTGATTATCGGCGACGAGGACCACCCTGAGGTACAGGCTGTTATGGGCTGTGCCACGAATGTAGTTGTCATTGCTGATGAAAGTGACCTGCATAAGCTGTCCCATAACGCCAGGCTGGGGATTGTTTGTCAGACTACGCAGAGTCCGGAGTATTTCGGCAAGGTTCTTGGAGCAATAGGGCGGTCCGATTTTAATGAGTTAAAAGTAATGAATACTTTATGCAAGGAAGCAATAATAAGGCAGGAATCGGCTGTGCAATTGTGCATGCAGGTGGATATAATGTTCGTGCTTGGCGGCTTGAAAAGTGCCAATACGTGCCAGTTGGCGGAGCTGTGCAAAAAATATAATAAACAAACGTTTCATTTGCAAAACTGGAATGAACTTGATAAAAATGTACTTTTTGGTAAAAATATAGCCGGTGTTACGGCGGGAGCCTCGACTCCGGATTGGATAATAAAAGAATTTGTAAAAAATTTAGAAGCTTTTAATACTGATAGCAGTTAGAATACCCGTTTTTGTCGATTAGATACAACGCCGCTTGTTATAGTCTTAATGATATCGTTTCTGCGAAAACAGGAATCGGCTTTATCTGTGAGTTCGGCGATAAGGAAAGAAAAAATAATTTAGACTGGTAAGTAATTTGCATTTGCTGCGTGGGCAAATGCGTTTTTGTCAATTATTAACAGAAATATTTAAATTGTGCAGTGTTGCACGAGGGCTTGTCGCCGTAAATGTGGGGCGCTGACAAGTCGAAAATGAAGACTCCACAGAGGAAGTTGGATTTATGGTAGATAGAAACATAATTAACAAATTAGGATTGTCGGAAGAGAAGCTCGAACAGCAGATCAGCGAGATGTTCAGTGATCAGGAAAATGATTTTTTGGAAGAAGCTTTACAGACCAAGGTCGATTCTCGTCTGCCGGGTGCTATTCTCAAAGGGACAATCGTATCGCAAATAGGGAATGATGTTATTGTAGAGGTAGGGCTCAAAAGCGAAGGGATTGTCGATGCAGGTGAATTTGAAGGATCTGACAATATAGTAATGGGCACTGAGATTGAGGTTCTTCTTGAAGATACCGATTCGGAAAGCGGGCTTGTGTTGTTGTCCAAGCGCAAGGCCGATATCATCAGAGGCTGGGAGACAATTCTCAGTAGAAAGAAAGAAGGGGATGTTGTTAAGGGCAGGGTTATACGGCGAATCAAGGGTGGATTGCTTGTTGACATTGGCGTGCCTGTGTTTTTGCCCGCCTCGCAGGTTGATATAAGAAAGCCGGGCGATATCAGCAGGTTCATTGGCAAAGAAGTGGATTGTAAGATTCTCAAAATCGATATCGAAGGCCGAAACATTGTTATATCGAGGCGCAAGCTTATAGAAGAAGAGCGTCACAGCAGTAAGGAAAAAATCCTTTCGGAAATAGAGGTCGGTCAGGTCCGAAAGGGTATTGTAAAAAATATCGCGGACTTCGGTGTGTTTGTGGATTTGGGTGGTTTGGACGGTCTGCTGCATATTTCTGATTTGAGCTGGGGCAGGATATCACATCCGTCGGAAGTTGTTAAGCTTGACCAGGAAATAGAGTGTGTTGTTGTTGGGGTTGATAAAGAGCACGAAAAGATTTCGTTGGGCTTGAAGCAGAAAACATCCAGTCCCTGGGATGATGTTGAGCGGCGATATCCGGTTGGCGCCAGGGTAAAGGGTAGAGTTGTAAACGTGATGAACTACGGCGTGTTTATTCGGCTTGAAGACGGGATTGAAGGGCTCGTACATATCAGCGAAATGAGCTGGACAAGGCGTCTTGCACATCCGGGCGAGGTGGTTAACCTCGGAGATGAAATAGAGGTCATTGTTCTGAATGTTAACAGGGAAAAGCAGGAAATCTCGCTGGGCATAAAGCAGACCCAAACGAACCCATGGGCGATAGCTTCGCAGAAGTATCCTCCGGGAACGGTTGTAACTACCAAGGTGCGCAGTCTTACTAATTTCGGTGCCTTTGTCGAGATAGAGCCGGGTGTCGATGGGATGGTACACATTTCAGATTTAAGCTGGACGAGGAAACATAGCCATCCCGGTGAGGCACTGCAGAAGGGCCAGGAAGTAAAATGCGTTGTTCTGGAAGTCAATGTGGAAAAACGCCGAGTATCGCTTGGAATAAAACAGATAACTGAAGACCCCTGGATACGTGCTATCCCTGAGAAATATATTCCGGGACATATCATTAAAGGCAAGGTGGCAAAACTTACTAATTTTGGTGCGTTTGTCGAGCTTGAATCTGATTTGGAGGGGCTGTTACACATTTCTGAGCTTGCCGACCACAAGATTGATAAGCCTCAGGATATTGTTAAGGTCGGAGATGAAGTTGAAGTGAAGATTCTGAAAGTTGATACTGATGCCCGTAAGATTGGTTTGAGTTTGCGAAGGGTTCAGTGGGCTGCTGAAGAAGAGGCTGCCGAGTCTGACAAACAGCAGCGGGCGCCGTCGGGCCCTGAGAGGGTGCTTTCTGATGCTGATATGAACAGGTTTGTAAATCCTAAAGAGAAAACTGTCCAGTCCGAACAGGCTGATGCTCAGGTGAGCAATAAAGATAAGATTGATGCTAAAGCTGACGATGCCGGCAGTCGGATAGACCCGGCGGGTCCTGATAGCGTTCTTTCTAATGCTGATGTGGAGCGGCTTGTAAAACC
>JACKQG010004243.1_pt1 | contig 16757 bp, 12 predicted proteins | sample 8237621 | NCBI WGS metagenome assembly JACKQG01 (sample SAMN15677084, study PRJNA649215) | marine metagenome | biome: marine; feature: Black Sea; material: saline water; isolation source: suspended particulate matter (SPM) from the Black Sea western gyre | collected 2013-06-09/2013-06-10 | depth...
GTGGTTGATGAATTAGCTGATTCCAGTTACATAGCGGACCGCGCCCTTGCAACGGTCCTTTTCCTGGCCCACCGGCTTGAAAAACCGATTTTTTTGGAGGGAGAACCAGGGGTGGGCAAGACAGAGGTAGGCATCGTGATGTCCCGTTTGTTTGACACAGAGCTTATACGGCTTCAGTGCTATGAGGGGCTTGATTCTTCTACTGCCCTTTATGAATGGAATTATCCAAAACAGCTCTTGCACATAAGGTTGGAAGAGCAGGACAAAAGAGAGCGAAACAAGCTCGAAGAGATCATATACAGCCCTGAATTCTTGATTAAGCGACCCCTCCTTGAGGCCATTCTGAGGTCGGAGGAGAAGGCCCCGGTCCTCCTCATAGATGAGATAGACCGGTCGGATGAGGAATTTGAGGCATTCCTGTTAGAGGTCCTTTCCGATTTCCAGATCACGATTCCTGAGATCGGGACCATTAAGGCGAAAAAGAAACCGGTTGTTGTGGTTACGTCCAATCGCACTCGAGACGTCCATGACGCCCTGAAACGAAGGTGTCTCTATCACTGGATAGAGTATCCCTCTTTTGAAAAGGAATACAGGATTATTACAGTAAAACTCCCGGGGATAGAATCACGTTTCGCAAAACAGGTTACCCGTTTTATGCAAAAGGCCAGATCAGTTGATTTTCTGAAAAAACCGGGTATTTCGGAGACATTAGACTGGACCAGGGCCCTTGTGACCATGCAGAGGGACTACCTGGACGAAGAGGTGGTTATAGATACCCTGGGGTGTATTTTCAAATACCAGGAGGATATCAAGAGGTTCAAAGAGGAGATCTGGGCCGATCAGGGAACACGGGCGGAATACCTTAGGATTGATGATTTATGATTGACGCCCCGGTTAAATAGACGCAAAAACAGATTTAACGGGGTAAAATTGTTGATTTAAAAACCTGCAACGCGTAACGCGCAACCCCTCCGGGCCAGAGGCCCTCTGGGCCGGCGGCCGGAACTCGTAAGCAGTGACCAACGGCAAATAACAGATGATAAATGAACAAAGAGGGCTGGCAGAAAAGGTGATTCGATTTGCCGGATTTCTAAAAAGCCGTGGCTTCAGGGTGTTTCAGAGCAGTGTCCATGATTCCCTCCGCTGCCTCGAAGAGATATCATTAGAAAAAAGGGAGGACTTTTTCGTTTCCCTTCGCTCCAATCTCGCTACGACAGATTTGGAATGGGTCCAGTTCAGAGATCATTTTGATCAGTTCTGGATACGTGTAAATGAGGGTGAAAAACCGGATAAGGAGGAGGTTGAACCCCAGGAAGAGATGCAAAATGGAAACTCAGACGAAGAGTTTCATCCTGATGACAATGCTGATCTTTCTGGGGCAGCAAATAGTACCGACAAAAAAGAATGGCTGGAAGGGGTCGCATACAGCCCTGTATCAATGGTTGAGAAAAAGAATCTTGGCCGCTTTGACAGGGGGGATGTTCAGGTGGCACAGCTTGCCCTCAAGAAGATGATAGAGCCATTCAAAGTTGATATTTCCCGACGATCAAAGAGGGGTAGAAAGTCCGGGAATATCGATTTCCCACGTGTCATTAGAAAGAGTCTAAAGACAGGCGGAATCCCCTTTGAGCTTTTTTCCAAACAGAAGAAAAAACGTCTCAAGCGCCTGGTGATCATAGCTGACGTGAGCGGCTCCATGGACCGGTATGCAAGATTTGTAATGCCGTTTCTACTCGGGCTTAGAGGGGTTGGTTCAAGGGCGGAGGTCTTTGTATTCTCCACCGCCTTAACACCCATAACCTTCATGATCCGGCACCTGGATGTTGAAAAGGCCCTGGAACGGATTGCCATGGAGGTCCCTGACTGGTCAGGCGGAACAAGGATCGGGTATTCCCTTCACCAGTTCAATAAAGGTTACGGCGAAAGGCTCCACAATCGAAGAACCGTGGTGGTTCTGCTGAGCGACGGGTGGGATCTGGGAGGGAAGGATTTGTTGAGGCGGGAAATGGTCCGCCTGAGCAAGAATGCCTATTCTGTGATCTGGTTGAATCCGTTGGCAGGTGATCCCGATTATGAACCGCTCTGCAGTGGAATGAAAAGCGCGCTTCCATATATAGATTATTTTCTACCTGCCGACAGTCTCCATAGTCTGAAGAGGGTAGGGCGCCTTCTTTCAAGGATTATGATACATTAATTAATGGGCCCAAACCACTATCTCAGGTAGTGGTACCATAATAGGGTTCTACCAGTTGACGTCCTTGGCCCATAAGTGATCTAAAGTGCCTAAAGTGAGCTAAAATGCCTAAAGTTCAAGGTAATATTTAACATTCTCAAGTTGTTTAATGTCCTGAATCATGGTCTTATCTGAGCGGCTCTTACTGTGTCTCGTCTGTAATGTAGGAAAGCGCGCATATTGCAAAAGGTCGGCAAGGCGGGCAGCACTTGTGAAAACAATTCTTATATAAGATGTCACGAAGTTCCTTAACTTTAGGCACTTCAAACTTTAGGCACTTTAGGCACTCACATTAGCGTACCTTCCACAGGACCAACGAAAACAAGCTACTTCCTCTGGGAGTGGTAATTTAATTCACTCCACTATTAGCCGTACCCCTTCCGGAACAATAAACTGGAAAAACCCCTTTTCAAACCCCTCTTTTTCAGTAAAATCCCCGAGTTTGAAGACGGTAATGCTTCCCAGTAGGTTATGTATTCGGACTGTCTGGATTTCATATTTTTCTGTGACCGTCAGGTTGATTTTGCTGATCTCCTGCCAGGGCGGGTCGGGAATGAGTTCAATCTTATATTTTCCTGATTTACTTTGATCCTTAAGTAATACCTGAAAGCTGTTCTCCACCTGGGAAAGACCGCGGAATATGTTACTTAACAGCTGCAATTCTTTTCCAAAATTCTTGGCAGGATATCTGTATGCGCATTTTTTCTCAGGAATGTACCACCACAGGGTGTCATTGTTGGCGATGATGGTTTCGGCCTTTGGCTTTTCCTGCTCTAATCTGAGTAAATAGGGATGCTTGAAGTAGATTATGCCGGAGGCCATATCTCCCCTGGCCTGTTCTCCCAGCATGCTCATGGACCGTGTAATGACCTCACGGCTGTAGGGGACGGAAAGACCTGAAAGGCTGCCGTAGTTTTTTTGGATCCCTTCTAAGATATTGACAAGGCTCTCATCTGCCATTGCACGGCCATTGAAGGCAAATATCAGGATTGGTAAAATGATTAGACGTTTCACCATATTCAGTGCACCTTGCTGCTGTAAACATCTCGCGGCCGAACCCCGTCAGAAGGGCCGACGATCCCCTGTATTTCCATTACTTCGATCATTCTGGCTGCCCGGTTGTATCCTACCCTCAATTTCCGCTGCAGCATTGAGATGGAGGCCTGGCCTGTCCTGGATACAAGCGCAATGGCATCTTCGTATTTCTCATCCAACTCCAGGTCTTCTTCCTTGCTTTCCTCATTCTTGGCAATGTGTGAAATTATCGTTGTGTCATAATCCGGTTTTCTCTGCTTTCTCAGGAAATCTGTGACAGCCTTTACCTCTTCTTCAGAGACATATGCCCCATGAATCCTCATGATACGGCTTACCCCGGGTGGCATAAAGAGCATATCGCCGTCTCCGAGGAGATGTTCCGCACCGTTGGTGTCTAAAATAGTCCTGGAGTCCACTTTGGAGGAGACCTGGAAAGAGAGACGGGTAGGGAAGTTGGCCTTTATAATGCCTGTGAGAACATTGACTGAAGGGCGTTGTGTAGCTATGATCAGATGAATGCCTGCAGCACGGGCCATCTGGGCAAGTCGCGTGATTGACTCTTCAACTTCTTTAGATGAAATCATCATGAGGTCTGCCAATTCATCAATGATGACGATTATGTAGGGAAGAGTCTTGTCGATCCCCTTTGAAGTATCTTCTCGAGCGGTTCTTGTGCCCTTTTCTTTTACAATTTTTCGGTTATAGGTTTCGATATTCCGGACCCCACGGTCAGACAAAAGCATATAGCGTCTCTCCATCTCCTCGACTGCCCATCTGAGCGCCTTGGTTGCATCCTTTGCCTGGGTTACGACCGGGTGAAGCAGATGGGGAATGTCGTGGTACATGGAGAGTTCAATCCTCTTGGGATCAACCATGAGCAATCTGACCATCTCCGTGGAGACCTTGAACAGAAGGCTTTCAATCATGGTGTTGATAGAGACACTCTTCCCTGTTCCAGTGGCCCCGGCCACTAATAGATGGGGCATTTTTGTAAGGTCTGTAACCACTGCCGCACCGGTTATATCTTTACCCAGGGCGATCGGCAGCTTGTGTTTGGAATTCTTATAGGCGGGGCTTGAAAGGATTTCTTTTAAATAGACCACCTCCCGCTGGTTATTAGGGATTTCAATCCCTATTGCCGCCTTTCCGGGTATGGGCGCCACAATCCGGATAGATTGAGCCCTGAGGGTCAGGGCAAGATCATCGGAGAGATTCGCCACCTTGCTTATTTTGACTCCAGGGGCAGGTTTGTACTCGTACATTGTAATTACGGGCCCCGGGAGTATCTCAACAACTTCTCCTTCAACCCCGAAGTCTGAAAGCTTTCTCTCAAGACGGCGGGCATTCATTTCGAGACTTTCACGCTGGATCTTGATATTTTTTCTCTCAGGGGGGTCACTCAAAAGATCTAAAGAAGGAAGCTTTAACTCCCCCGCAACATTCATAAAGGGAAATGTTTCCTGCTGGGGTGCTTTTTTTGCCTCTGATTCTGGCTTGACAATGGTGACCTTTGGTCTTGATTTAATCTTATGGTGGGCCACCATTGTCTTCCGGGTTCTTTTTCTACGCTCCTTTATTTTTATTATAAGGTCCCTGAATCGTTTAAACAGACCAAGGATCCAGAAACCGAGCTTCGAAAAGACTCTCCCGAGGGAGAGGTGGGTTACAACCATGAGAGAAATAATAAAGACTGACACGAGTAGGACATAGGCCCCGAAATTATTGAGAACGTTTTTTGCCAATCCGGCCAAATGGAGACCCAGCAGTCCACCTGCCGTTATCTTCCCTCCACGATAAACCACTTCACCGGCAAACTGGAGGCTCAGGATTGCTGAAAAAGAGATGAGTATGGCGATGGCTGAAAAGATGCTCACAATGGGAGATGAGAGAGGTTTTCCCCGAAAAGCAATGAAAGAAATGGCGAGGAGCATGGCTGCCAACCAGAATGCTGAAAATCCGAGGAGGTCAAAGAGTGCGCTGGCCAGATGAGCGCCCACTGTGCCGAAAAGATTGTGGGCTTTACCCACAGACCCTGTCACATTCCAGAAGACCCTGTCGTTAGGGTGATATGAGAAGAGGCTTCCGGCAAGTATGATCGCTATCAGCAAAAAGAGAAGCCCTACTATCTCTTTCCTTAAAGGGTGTGTCGGTTTGCCCTGTTTATTCCTGGCGGTTGACTTGCGGCCTAATTCTTTTTTTTTCTTCTTTTTCATAACCTTGATGGTCTCGTAAAAAGCCTCCAAAGCCGTCACTCCCGCGAAAGCGGGAGTCTATAAACAGTTAATTTTCCTGGATTCCCGTTTTCACGGGAATGACAAAAACGAGTGTTTTCTGACTCTTTACGAACTTACCAACCTTTAATGGCCAAAATCATGGTTTTGTCTAAACGGCAATGATGACCGGTATTATCAGGGGACTCCTCTCTATCACATTATAAAAAAAACGTTTAAGCATTCTTCTGATTTCCGATTCGACTTTGATGCAATCAAGCGGTGAGGGCCGTTCAAGTTCGTCAAGCACCTCTAACACAATACATTCGGCATCCTCAAGGATAAATTGACCCTGATTCTCAAATACAAAGCCCCGCGAGATGATTTCAGGTCCGTAGATGGTTTCCCCCGTCTCTTCATCGACAATCAACAGGATTAAAACCATGCCGTGTCCGCCAAGCTTTCTCCTGTCCCTCAGAACTGTTTCTCCGATATCTCCGACCCCTTTGCCGTCCACAAGAATTCTCCCGGTGGCAACAGATTCGCCCATATGCATCTGGTGATTTTCAAAACAGATGACGTTTCCATCTTCTGCGATCAGGATGCGGTCGTCCGGCATACCCATTTCCGAGGCAATCTGGGCGTGCTTCACGAGGTGTCTGTATTCACCGTGAATCGGCACAAAGTACCTCGGTTTAACAAGACTCAGCATGAGCTTTAATTCCTCTCTCCTGGCGTGCCCGGAGGTATGGATATCAGAGACTTTTTCATAGACCACATCAGCTCCCAGGCGATAGAGGCTGTTTATTACGGAGGTGATGGCCTTTTCATTGCCCGGTATGAACCGGGATGAAAGGATTATGGTGTCCCCGCTCTTTATCTCTATCCCCTTGTGTTTGCCCCGAGCCATACGGGTCAGGGCAGACATGGGCTCTCCCTGGCTTCCGGTGGTGATAATGAGGATCTTCTGATCCGGGAACTGTTTGATCTGCCTTTCGCTTATTTCACTATCTTCAGGTATATGAATAAACCCTTGCTCTTTGGCAATCCCCACGTTCGTGATCATGCTTTTCCCGTTGAAAACTACCTTGCGACCGAATTTTACAGCCAGGGATATCACCTGCTGGATGCGGGTAATATTAGATGCAAAGCTGGCAACCACGAGTCTTCCCCGGCAGGTCTGAAACAGGTCATCTAAAGTTTTTCTGACATCTTTTTCACTGAGTGTGTAGCCCTCTTTCTCCGCATTGGTTGAATCAGAGAAGAACGCCAGGACCCCCTTTTCTCCAAAATGGGCAAAACGGATCAGATCAGTAAACTGGGAGTCCACGGGCGTAGGGTCTATCCTGAAGTCACCCGAATGTAGAAGAATGCCTTCAGGGGTGTCTATGGCAAGACCAACCCCATCGACGATGCTGTGGTTTACACTGATGTACTCTACGTTGAAAGGCCCGAGACGGGTGATATCTCCCGCCTTTATTTCGCGAAGTTCGGCCTTCTCGGGCAAATGATGTTCCTTAAGTTTTGCCCTTAGAAGCCCTAAGGTGAAGCTGGTTCCGAATACAGGTAGCGGGAATTCCTTCAGGAAAAAGGGGATGGCTCCTATGTGATCTTCGTGACCATGGGTGAGGATAAGCGCCTTCAGTTTTTCTTTGTTTTCCCTGATATATGTGAAATCAGGGATTACCAGGTCTATGCCGGGCATATAATCATTCGGGAACATGAGACCTGCGTCTACAATCAAGAGGTCAGGGCCATATTCTATTGCCATCATATTGAGCCCGATCTCCCCCAAGCCCCCGATAGGTATTATTTTCAGCATCTTTTCTCCTTAGGGTGTATTGGTCACCAAAGGGCGCGATGAGATATTCTGATTGCAGGTTTGGAGCGGTACCTGCATTATTCTTTTGAATAAACAAAAGCTTAACCGTTTTAATAGCTTCAGTCAATAGAGAATGCGTTTTTTCTAATGCCGGCCTTACGCAAAGGAGCCGACCATCTCAGCCGACCCCGCATATCATGAATGCCTTTGACTTGGATCTTTTCATTGTGGTATTAAAGAAATCGAGATACAATTTAAAGGTTTTCAGGGCGCATAATGAGAAAAAAGGAGACTAAAAGATGGCCGGGGTAAATAAGATCATATTGATTGGAAATTTGGAGGCTGACCCAGAAGTGCGATATACGCCCAATGGCACAGCTGTGGCTAATTTCAGCATGGCGACCGTAGAGAATTGGACGGACCGGGAAGGTCAGAAGCAGAGTCGAAAAGGATGGCACCGTATTGACGCATGGAGACGTCTCGGGGAAATCTGCGGAGAATATCTACACAAGGGCAAACAGGTTTACATAGAAGGAAGGCTGCAAACGGATTCATGGGAAGACCAGGATGGAAACAAGCGTTACTCAACAAAGGTTGTGGCGCGCGAAATGCAGATGTTAGGTTCGGCAGACAGGGGTCAGAGCGAGCAATTTTCCGATGGGCCTGATTCCGGACAAGACGCAGCCCCGCAGGACGGGGTCAACAAAGTTATCTTGGTTGGAAGATTGGGTCGTGACCCGGAAGTCAAGCAGATACCGAGCGGCAGTACGGTGGCTAATTTCAGTATTGCTACTTCGGAAGAATGGAAAGATAAGACCAGTGGTGAAAAACAGGAACGCACCGAATGGCACAGGATTGTGGCGTGGGATAAACTTGGACAGATGTGCGGCGATTCCCTTCACAAGGGAAGTCAAGTATATGTTGAAGGAAGGGTGCAGACAAGGTCATGGGAAGGTCAGGACGGCAACAAGCGGTGGACCACTGAAATAGTTGCTCAAATAGTGCGTATTTTAGGTGCTGGAGGGAGAGGGGGAAGGGCAGAATCAACAGAGGACAGGTTCCCCACAGAAGAGCCCATAAACATTCCAGAGGATGAAATTCCGTTTTAGAAGAAATGGGAGATTCCCCCTGTCTTTTAGCCACTCAGACAGGGGATCTTTTGCTTAAGCCTCACTCTCCGTTTTTTTGTCGTTCTCGCCGGGAGCTGGGATTTCATCCTTAGGTTCATTAGTGGCCTTTTTGAAATTCTTAATCCCCTTGCCTATTCCACTCCCTATTTCGGGCAGTTTGCCTGCCCCGAAAATGATCAGAATGATGATCAAAATAATGATCAATTCCGGCATGCCTATACCAAACATAGCGTTACCTCCGCCTAAAGAAACATAAATCCAAGAATTTTAAAAATGCCCAGCCTCTATAAGTGATTCAATGGCTTAATCTGTCAACTGTTTGAAGTCAAAAGAATTTCTGAATTTGTTGATCGAGTGTTGGTAATCAAGCCAACGTGCCCAGAGTTCGATCCATTCGTTGTTGCGCCAAAACATATCAGGCTCGGTGCGACCCTTTGTCGATATTTCTTGAAAAGCCTCGAATTCGGATCGGCAGCTCTCACACAGGGTGGACTCGATAGAGTCTATTGACGGTGGACTCGATGATTCAGCCCTCTTTGTGTGGCAACCGCACATGGCGCATTTGAAATGACATGACGAGCATTGCAAAACCCTTTGCACAGCCTCAAATTTATCGCGGTATGCCTCAACCTGCTGTTTACGTCTCTTATCCTCAAGCCGGGCCGTGATACTCAATACTTTTTCCATGCAATTTTAGCTCCATTTTTAATTGGATACTATTCAAACAATAACATCATGGAAGGCTCGAGTCAAGGCAGATCCCTTGGGGTATCAGCTTTTTTCCATAACTTCTTGAACGGTTGCGCCAAGGTCGCCGAGATTCAAGGCTACTGTAATTCCGGCGGCAAGAAGGGCCTTTATCTTGTCTTCCGCCTTTCCCTGACCTCCCGAGATTATGGCCCCCGCGTGTCCCATCCGTCTCCCAGGAGGGGCAGCCTGGCCTGCGATAAATGCAATGACCGGTTTATTGAATTCCTCACGGATATAGTCGGCGGCTTCTTCCTCTGCAGTGCCGCCTATTTCTCCAATAAGAACAACCCCTTCTGTTTCAGGGTCTTCCTTGAATCTTTTCAGGTGGTCAATAAAGGTTGATCCTATAATGGGATCTCCACCGATACCGATGCATGTGGATTGTCCAAGCCCGGTTTCGGTCAATTGATCAACCACCTCATAAGTCAGGGTGCCGCTCCTCGATATGACCGCCATCGTGCCTGGTTTGTGTATTGGCCCGGGCATTATCCCCACCTTGGTTTTTCCCGGTGAGATGATGCCGGGACAGTTCGGGCCTATGAGAACGGATTTTTTGTTCTTAAGGAAGCCGGCCACTTTGACCATGTCAAGCACCGGGATCCCTTCCGTGATGCACACGATGAGGTCAAGCCCTGCTGCAGCCGAGTCTATGATGGCATCTGCCGCAAAAGGGGGAGGAACAAAAATACACGAGACATTTACCCCTTGTGCCTCTACAGCCTGTTTGACTGTATTGAAAACAGGCACTCCGTCAACCTCGCGGTCACCCTTACCCGGTGTTACTCCAGCGGCCACTACTGTGCCGTAATCAAGCATTTGCTTTGTGTGAAAGGCACCTTCCCGCCCTGTGATGCCCTGGACAACGACCCTCGTGCTCTCATCTACTAATATACTCATAATTTATAGCCTTCCCGGAAAAGTGTGGATTCTTATACAGTTAATATACAAGTCTACATTTAGGAATTAAGGAATTGAGGGATTGAGGAATTAGATTAAATAGATTGCTTTCAATTCCTTAATTCCTAAATTCGCAATTCCTCAATTTTTCTCAATCTCTATGAAGAGACCTGTTTTGAAACCAGACTCGCTGCTTCTCCGAGATCCTTCGCCACCAAGAATTCCAACTCGGAGTTTTTGAGAATCTCTCTTCCTTCTTTCACATTCGTCCCCTCTAATCTCACGATTAAGGGTACCCTGATTCTGTTCTTTTTTGCCGCTGCAACTACCCCCTTTGCCAGGATGTCACACCTCAGGATACCACCAAAGATATTTATCAGGATAGCCTTGACTCTCCTGTCCTTAAGAATTATTTCAACGCCTTTGGTAATCATGTCTTCAGATGCTCCTCCGCCGACATCGAGGAAATTGGCAGGCTCTGCTCCGGCCATTTTGATGACATCCATGGTGGCCATAGCAAGCCCTGCGCCATTTACCATTGCGCCGATATTCCCATCCAAGCGGATATAATTTAGATGATATTTTTCCGCCATCAATTCCAGTGGGTCCTTCTCCCTTGGGTCATCAAGGAGCAGAAGTTCTTTTTGTCTGAAAAGGGCGTTATCATCAATAGTGACCTTGGCGTCTAATGCAAAAACCTTAAGATCCTTTGTTAGCACGAGGGGATTGATCTCCAAAAGAGTACAGTCAAGGGTCATGAAGATTTTATATACGTTAGCCATGACAGACATCAGAGCCCTGAGGGCGCCGAAAGGGGGTGGAGGTACCTGGCTGTAAAGAAGATTCCGTGCATTATGCATCATCCATCCGACGGCAGGATCAATGTGTTCTTTCAGAATAAGCTCAGAAGAGCTGGCGGCCACCTCTTCTATTTCCATTCCGCCTGCCTGGCTGAAGATCATAGTAGGGCAAGCGGTTGTCCTGTCAACGACCATGCTGAGATAATATTCGTGGCTGATCTCAACCCCTTCCTCGATCAGGACCTGATTGACAATAACCCCTTCAGGGCCGGTTTGCGGCGTTACCAGGTGTTTGCCTAAGAGCGACTCTGTGGCCGTCACAACTTCATAAGGATAATGGACGACTTTGACACCGCCTCCCTTTCCTCTACCGCCTGCATGGACCTGAGCCTTAACAACCCACGGGGGGCCGCTGATTATTTGCGTGGCCCTGTTAACCTGGTCGACAGCAGTAACAACCTGGCCGTTGGGAATCGGTATTCCCGATTTCCCAAAAATATCTTTGGCCTGATATTCATGTAATTTCATCTCAACGCTCCATTGTCAGATTGCGGCTATTTGCGGGGGAAATCAATAGAGTTATTTATTCTCCTTTAAACCGATTGTCAAGAGGGGTTAATCGTGTGGAACGGTAAACGGCACAAAAAACACGATTCGGATGATCCTCAGTTTCTAAATCCTTAAACCGGCCTCAGATCGGAGTATTCTGTCAGAGTCCCATATTAGTATAAAGTGGTATTCCCAAAGATCATGAGAACTTTATACTGAAGTTCCCAGCATCCGGTAGAGTCTCGCAAGCACACGTGGTGAAATACCGAGGCAGCAGCCGGCTACAATGATCTGGTTGATCAGGGTAGTGCGAAGGAGCCCGCGTGTCTGCCATCGTTTGCCGGATGTCACCGTATGGACGGGGGCAATTTTGATACGTCCCTGTTTTGAGATCCGGTGCATTAAGAATAGGTCTTCGGCAATCGACACCTCTGGAAAGCCCCCAACTGTCTCAAATGCCGCCCTCCGGAAAAAAAGCCCCTGATCTCCATAGGGGAGTTTGAGGTATCGGGAGCGGATATTTGTTGCAAACTCTATTGGTTTCATGAGCGGATGATTGAGATCGGTCTTGAATCTGAATGCACCGGCCACAGTTCCAGGATTCATCAGGGCTTCAAAGATATGGTTGATATAGCTGTGCGGCAGGTGCGTATCAGCGTGGAGGAACAGCAACGTCCTGCCATGGGCCAGTGAGGCGCCGCGATTCTGCTGCACTGCACGGCCACATGAGCTCTTCTCGATTCGCGCTCCCGCACGAATAGCCTGGGCAACTGTATCATCGCTACTCCCCCCATCTACAACGATAACCTCTGCATCATTATTGCGGGCTTTGCGAATAGTTTTTTCAATGTTTAGGGCTTCATTCAAGGCTGGAATGATAACTGATACATAAGGCCCTTTCTCTGGCCAATCAGGCAGCTGTTCTCTCAGCTCTTCTGCAGTATCGATATCCGTGAGAAAATCAAGTTTTTTGACCCTTAGACCGTGTCCATCTGCCAGGGCTAACGTTTGGGCAAACACTGCCCCGGTGCCCCATTTTATCCCATGGAAGAAACGGGCGGGGCGATTCAATCCAATAAGCCAGTACCCGCCATCTCTGCTCGGTCCGATAACGAGATCGTTCTCGCTGAGTGCATCAAATGCCTGACTCAGATGATCGGGCCTCAGCTCAGGGATATCCGTCCCAATGAGAACCGCGCGCCTGCACCCCTTTTGAAATGCGGCAAGAAATGCGTCGTACATGCGGGTGCCGAGGTCGCCCGGCCCCTGACGAGAAAGAGAGACGTCTGGGCCAAGCCAGCGTCGGATTTTGTGAACGCTGCCGCCTTCAAAACAGACCTCCACATTGACCTCTCGTCCTGACGCAAATGCTTCGGCCGTCTCCATAGTTCTTTCCGTAAGCCACCGCTGAAGGTCTGCAGCCCCGGCCGGACCAAGCACTGGGATAAGACGTGTCTTGGTCAGTCCCGGGACAGGATAACGACCGAATACGATGAGTCGATCTATCTGTGGATTTTGAGGGTTAATCATATCTGTCTCATCTAATTTGAAGAAAGAGGCTAAGAGGACTCCATCAATTATACATTGACTCACTCGTGGAGTAAATATATCTTACCGATCGGGCAAATTTTAAAATGACAAGGCCATTAGCACTCAATTTCCCCCCTTCGGAAATTTGTTCGGATATAAAGGAGCATATGGACATCAAGCTTGAATCTTTTTTGCTGGCCGTAGAACAGGAAGTTGCAAATTACCACACTCCTGTTGTTGACCTGATTGCAGTGCAGACCCGTGATCCCTTCAAGGTGCTGGTTGCAACCATTCTTTCAGCAAGAACAAGAGATGAAACCACTTCCAGGGCCTCCCGGAGATTATTCAAGGAAGCTCCCGATATTCATGCACTTGCCGGGCTGAGCGAGAAAAGAATACGTAAATTGATACAACCGGTTGGTTTTTTTAACAATAAAGCAAAATATCTTTACGGACTTCCGGATGCTCTGAAACCTTATGCAGACAAGGTTCCGGATGAACTCGATAAACTGCTGAAACTGCCCGGTGTAGGCCGAAAGACGGCCAACCTTGTCTTATCTGTGGCGTTTGACAAACCCGCCATATGCGTTGATACCCATGTCCATCGCATAATGAATATCTGGGGTTTTGTGAACACCAAAAATCCTGAGGCCACGGAAAAGGCTCTGCGAAAAATATTACCTGTCAAATACTGGAAAAAGGTTAATTCAATCCTTGTCGCCTTTGGACAGGAACGATGCAAACCTGTGGGGCCCCAGTGTGACTGCTGCCTTTTTGATCAGGATTGTCCGAAAAACGGTGTCACGCCCAGGCGGCTCAAAAAAGGCAGTGGCTCCCGTACCATGAAATTTATCTCCTGGAATGTTAACGGACTCAGGGCAGCTGCAAAAACGGGCTTTGTTGATATTGTTAAAGGATCGGGAGCTGACATTTTTGCAGTGCAGGAGACCAGGGCCTGGCCGGATCAGCTTTCAGACGAGCTTAAGGATATTCCGGGTTATTCAAGTTATTTTTGCCAGGCCAAAAAGAAAGGTTATTCAGGGGTTGCAGTCTACACGAGAAAGAAACCCCTGCGAGTGGCCACCGGTATCGGAGTAGATCATTTTGACCATGAGGGACGGGCCCTTACCTTGGAGTTTGCAGATTTTTTCCTGGTAAACGTGTATTTCCCCAATGCGCAACACGGGCTAAAACGAATAGGCTATAAAATCGCGTTCAATAACGCCCTGTTTGAATATGTAAAGCAACTATCCGTTCATAAGACAACCATTATCTGTGGAGATTTCAATGTTGCCCATAAGGCCATTGATCTCGCCAATCCCAAGGCTAACGAAAAAAATCCCGGCTTTTCCATTGAGGAAAGGAACTGGATGGACAGTTTTATCAATGCCGGATGGGTAGACAGCTTCAGGATTTTCAATCAGGAGCCGGGGCAATACTCATGGTGGAGTTATCGTTTTAATGCCAGAAGCAGGAATATTGGCTGGCGGATTGACTATTTTATAATAGATGAAAACAGCAAATCAAGACTTTACGACGCTGCCATATTAGCTGACGTTCTTGGTTCTGATCATTGCCCTGTGCAGATGGAGTTGAAAACCGGGTTATAGAAATGAAAATTACAGCTATCCTTGAATTGCCTTAACCACATACAGGTTCATCTTTTCTCGTACACCCTTTAGCGGCATGCTGAAGGGTCGCCCAATGATAACCTCTTCAGATAATTGCCGGTAAACCGTCTCTGAAATGACGACTTCCCCGCCTTTGGCCGTTGATTGAATTCGCTGGGTGATATTAACGGGTGAGCCCACAATACCATACTTGGCCCTGGTTTCTGAACCAATATTTCCCACTATTACTTCACCGCTGTTTACACCGATCCCTGTTTGAAGTTCAGGCAGATCATCCATTCTCATCTCAGAGTTGAATATCTCCATGGCGCTTACCATGTCGAGAGCGCATTCCACACTCGCGCGTATGACAGGTTCAACAGGACCTTTGAGGGGATCAAAGAAGACAAGTACACTGTCCCCAAAAAAGTCCACAATTATCCCCTGATGTTTTTGGACCACCTCGATCAAGCGAGAGAAATAGCGGTTCAAAAAACTGATTATAACATCGGGGCTCAGGGTTTCCGACAAAGGGGTGAATCCCCGGATATCTGACATCAATATGGCCACATCACGTTTTTCCCCGCCCAACCTTGAGGCCTCCGGCAGTTTCATAAGCTTCTCGGCTATTTCCTGGTCCACATATCGCCCGAATGTATTGGTGACAAAATCCCTTTCTTTTAGACCTTCCACCATTGAATTAAAGCTCTTGGTCAGTTGGGCAATCTCATCTTGCCCGTGGACCGGGATCGGTTTTCCGTAGTCGCCCTTGGCCACTTTTTCTGCGGCCGACGAGATTTCTGTGAAGGCACCAACCATTCTTCCCACCACCGAGCGGATCATCATAAGGATGAGAAAGATGGCGAGGATGCCGCCTGCAAAATAATAGTTGCGAAATTGAATTATTGGCGCCAGAACTTTTTCCCCTGGGGCGAACAGCACGATGGTCCACGGTGCATACTTGAGCCTGTAAAAACCGCCCACCTGATCGGGTGGTTTTCCCGGCCCTAAAACTGTTCCGAAGGGTTTTTCGTTGATGGCCCTCAATAGACTCAGTTCAAAGAGGTCATCTAATTCCCCAAACCGTTTTCTTCCTTTCATAATGGCTTCGGTGTGGGCCAGATATCTCCCATGGTCGTCAATCAGACATGCCTGATCGGTTTGCCACCAGGCAAAGGCCTTGATCCCTTCCAAAAGATAATTGAAGCTGACCGTGACCTCCAGGGTGCCTACCACTGCTTCGGATTCGTCCTTGAGCTGGGAGATGATTCGCACCGTTTCCTGCCCGGTCTGAGCATTATAACTGGGGGGTGTCACTTCCGTGATTTTTGCCCGGTGAAAACGCATCATACGCCCCCCACCCATGCCGCTACCGCCTCTGCGCATGGCCGTGGCCTGTGCCCCATCGTTGTCCTTCCATTTCAGTTCCGCATGGGTGACCCCTTTCATATCCCTCAGTTGCTGGACGATCCACGTTTGAACCAACGGCCCGCCCAGGGTATCCGCGGTCTTGTGAAACATCTGGATCCAGTCGTTGATCTGGCCTAATCGCATATCGATCTGGTGAGCAGCCCGCTGCAACTTCACGATAGAGGCGTCCTGCCATTCTTCGAAAAGTGTCCCTCTCATGTATATAAACCCGAAGACCCCAACGAGGAACAGGAGCAGCCCCACAGGGAGCAGGATCATGAGGAACAGACGTTGTCGAAGACTTTTTAGCGCCATGGGTTCCCTACTTCATCTCGTAGCTAAAGTTATCAAACAGCTTCCTTTCACCGAAAACCACCTTCATGGACTTTCCCCCAATTTTACATGGACCCTGCACAATTTATCACATCAATCTATTCTTAACCTATATTTCACGTTTAGGCAAATTAAGCCGCAATTATTAATGACCTTGGTCATCAGATCCCACGACTGGGTAATATTTCGCCTGCTCCAACAGTAATCAGGTTATTGGATTTTGGATTGCGAGAAGACTGAGAAGTAAAATGGTTTGGGTGTTTTTGAGGGATGTGGTAGGTAGGATTTGAGTTCACCCGCACTTTATGATAGATTGATCTTCGAGTAGTTGTTTTTTCGGTAAACGCCGGGTTAAAATGACTAATGTCCTGGATTTCTCAATTTGCAACAATTGAGCTGGCAGTGTTGAATATTTTTGGCGGATGTGCCATGCTGGGCTTATGCACGT
>JACKQG010004244.1_pt1 | contig 16755 bp, 18 predicted proteins | sample 8237621 | NCBI WGS metagenome assembly JACKQG01 (sample SAMN15677084, study PRJNA649215) | marine metagenome | biome: marine; feature: Black Sea; material: saline water; isolation source: suspended particulate matter (SPM) from the Black Sea western gyre | collected 2013-06-09/2013-06-10 | depth...
ACTTGCGTAAAGCCGATATAAACGGGGGAGACTCACCGGCCTCCGGAGACGGGATGTTAATTTTAAAAGACCTGGTATCTCCGGATGCTGCGGCCCCGGCAACATCGTTGGCTATCGGGGCGGGCGGCACTCAAGTCTCCCTCGACTTCACAGTTCAACGAAATGAAGAAACCGTGAGAATCAGAACAACCGTCAGACCGAGAAATCTATGAAGAACATTCACATAAATCACAAAATGAAAGGTTCCTGTGGTAACAAAGGAATGGCTTTGCTGTTCACAATGGTTATCATGATGACCCTCTCTTCGATCGTTGCGACCTATCTCGGTTATATTCAATTCAGCACACGAAGCACCGGCGCGCAAATATCTGATAGTCAGGCAATGTATTTGGCTGATGCGGGGATTCAGTATGGTATCTATCAACTGAAACTAAATGCGGCGTGGATCGGCACCCCAACTCCTGTTGCTTTGGGCGAGGGGATTTTTTCTGTGAGTGTGACGACATTGCCGGGCAGTGAGTATCGATTAATCTCTACCGGAACCGTAAACAGCCTGTTCCGTACCATGCACCAAGACGTAGATGCAACGGTTACGCCAATTATGAATACCTGGAGCGAGCAATAATGAAAAATAATCTGTTCAAAATAAGCAACTGTTTCTCGCGGAAAAACAGACGTATTGGTCTGGACATAGGAGACGGTTCTATCAAGTTAGTCGAATTGACCCGCCAGAACGGAACATTTGTTCTCTCAAAGCTTAAACTGCAGGAAATTGACCTCCAAAAGGACAGAGATGAAAGCCTGCTGGAGGCGTTAAAAAACCTGTTTCTGGACATCGAAACACACGATGCAATCATTAATGTGGTGATAAACTGCGCAAAGAGCTACACGAACATATCGGTCATTCCCCATATGCCTAAGTCAGAAATACTTGAGGCCCTCAAGTGGGATATGAAAAACTTTTTATCTTTTCCTATAGAAGAAGCTGCGATCGATTATGAAATTATTCAGGAAGTTACTGAGGGAGAAGTTAAAAAACTTAAAATTGCGGTGGCTTGTTGTCCTCAGGAGACGGTCGACAAGAACCTTAAGTTGTTAAAGCAGGCGGGAATCATGCCTTCGGTGTTTACACAATACGGGTTTTCCTTGAAAAATACCATCGGCACGCTTTGTCCCGAAGAGAGTAAAACGACGGCGGTTTTAGACATTGGCCATCGTTTCAGCGGGCTTTTAATTTTTCACGACAAGAAACTCTTGTTCAGTCGAAAATTACCAGTGGGCGGCCGGGATTTCACAGAAGAGATGATGCAGTCGCTTGCTTCCGTTTCCGGCAAAGGAGAATTGTCGTTTGAAGAAGCTGAAAAGGTTAAAAAAGATTACGGCATTGTCGACCCTGAGGGCCCTGAAGCACCAGGAGAGGAAATCAGCGGCTCACAGTTTCTTCAGCTTTTGCGTCCCAATTTAGAAAAGCTGTCAAAGGCCATCTACCGTTCCTTTATCTATTATTGCGAAAAAGAACTAAACGAACCCGTTGAGACGTTACTTTTATTGGGCGGAGGCGGCAACCTTAAGAATCTGACAAAGACGTTGAACGAGGCCCTGAACATTCCTGTCCAGAAAGGTGATCCGCTGACAGGATATCCAACCAGTGATCCTTCTTTACTGCGAGACGGTCCGGACGTTGTAAGCAGATACGCCTCTGCTTTAGGTGCGGCGTTGGCTCCGCAAAACAGCATCAATCTTTTGCCGATAGAAATAAAACAGAAGACCCGGTTGCTGATTAAGCGTTCCTCAACTGAAGCGTTGATTACAGCCGCTTCCGTAATCCTGATTTTGGTATATGCAGGGATGAAGATAAAGCTGGACAATTATGAAAAACGTATCGCCGCCGCAAAAATGCAAATGATGGCACTGTCCCCTCAGATAGAAGAAATACCCACTCGGGTTTTTATTCAAGACATCTTAGCACAACGACCCTACTGGAGCGATACATTAAAAGAGACATCCAATCTCATTCCTGAGCAGATTCGTCTAACCGAGATGGGTGCCGAAAAAAAATCACTGAGCCTGAAAGGTGAAATTAAAACGGCGGATCAGGTCAGAAAGAATTACCTGACTGAATTTATATGTAGATTGGAACAAGGCATGTTTAAGGAAGTGAATCTAATATCCACAAAAAACGGATCAAACAATGAACTCAATACGTTTGAGTTGAGACTGGGGCTTTGATGAAAAACGAAACGAAAATTGATAGTGGAATTGCTCGGATAAAAGAATGCATCGGTTCTTCCGGAGCACGGCGTACCTTGCTCGCTGCCGGCCTCATGTTGGTCTTTTTTTTCCTGTTCTTTGGATACAAGCCATTGATCGGCGAATTGCAGGGTGCGGCAAACAGACTTCAGGAAGTGGAAACGGAGCTATCCGAACAGCACCAGGCGATTGCGGCACTGGAAAAGGTTGATGTAAAAGGCAAGATGATACAACAAAATGAGATTCCCCTGGCCATCGATGAGCTGACCGAAAAAGGCCGGGAGTTTGGACTCCGGTTTACTTCTATTTCGCCAAGCCAGCTGCAAGAGACAATGCAGTCCGGCATCTGGAAGTTGCCCATCAGTTTCGTGATAGAATCCGAGTATCAGAATTTAGGCCAGTTTCTGGATTATATTGAAACGTCTTCTCGCAACATTGCTGCTTTAGAAAGCTTATCGATTAACCCGAAAGAGGAAAATTTGTCAGGATTAAGTGTGGCACTTGTACTTAACCTATATGTGGAAAAAAAACATGAAACAAAATAATAAAATCATCATGCTGGGAGTATTGGTAATTGTTGTTGTCTTTACATGGATCCCGAAGGGCGCCAAGCCCGCTACGGCTTCAGCAGACACAGAAGTGGATGCACCCGAACAGGAAATACCTATAATGATAGCGGCACCGGGAAAGAGAACTGAATTTGTGGATTGGGGAAGGGACCCCTTTAGCTTCTCACAAGGAGAGAAAACGGGTGATATTTCTACTTTGTCACTTCGTGCTATTATGTGGGACGCTGAAAACCCGTCAGCATATATAAATGATTTAATCGTCATTGTTGGTGACAGAATTGCTGACAAAACGGTTAAACAGATTGAAAAAACTAGAGTGACTCTAACCGACCAGAAAACGGATTATGTGTTGGAATTAAAAAAAGAGTGGTGATGTATAATAAGTTTGATTCGTAACGAACATTGAAAAGACACACAAAACACGTGCAAAATGAATTGGAGAATTATTGATGAGCAATAAAATAACCAAAACTCCGCTATCAGAAAATAACGCCAATAACGCCCAATTCACTGAGGCTCAGGCAAAAGAACAAATAAGTCAGTTCGTTTCACATATTTCGCATGATCTGCGTACCCCGCTTTCAATCATCCAAACGGCACTCAGCCTGGTTCTGGATGAAATGATCGGAACAATAACAGCCGAACAGAGAGACATTTTAACGACAGCCATGGACAGCTCGAAATGGCTTTCTGAAATGATTCGTTCCTTATCGATCATGTCTAAGCTTGAATGCGGAAAGCTGCCTTTAAGCAAGACGAATGTTGATATTTGCAGCCTGGTTGAAGAGACCGTTTCCGAATGCAAGCCCCTTGCCGAAAAAAGAAGTCTGTCTCTGGAGTGCGAACTTCCGGCAGATAATATTGATGTTTGCCTGGATCCCGAGCAAACAAAACTGGTTCTGACGAATTTGATTTCCAACAGCATTAAATTTACTCCCGAAGGAGGCCGGATCAGCGTCACGTGCCTGAGAAAGGATGAAGAGGTCCAGTTCAGTGTCCAGGACTCCGGCGTTGGTATTGCAAAAGAAGACATGGTAAAGTTATTTGAAAAATTCGCCAAATTCAGCAAAAAACCGGGTTCAGAAGTCAAAGGGGCCGGTTTGGGACTTGCGATTGCAAAAAAGCTGGTTGACATGCATGACGGCAGAATTAATGTCGAAAGTGAAATTGACAAAGGAGCAACCTTCACCATCTCTCTGCCATTGACCTCAATAATCGAAGTAGAAAATATGCCTGAAGAAATGGACGAAGTTGTGGAAACTGTACAGGGTAATTAATGAACCCTGCGCGACACTCTTGGTGCCAATATCGAACGGTTCCACATGCGATTATTGATTCAACGACGGGGCGGGCTGAGGTGTCGGGTCAGCAGCAGGGAGGTCCGGCGATATTTTCAGCAGACCCCTGAAAATATCATAGGCGGTTACTACCCCCTCCACTGTCCCCTGTTCATTGACGACGGGCAGGCAGCGCAGGCGGTGTTGGCACATATCTTCCATAATCGCCGCCAACGGCGTTTGAGGCTTTATCGTGCGAACCGGCCGGGTCATGACAATCTTTAGCTTGATCTGGAGTGTGGCATCATCTGCCGGTCGACGCCATTTCGCAAAGACCGGCCGCAGATAAACACTGACAGCTTCGGCAATGTCAATCCATGCGACAATGCCTTCCAAAGAACTTGAATTGCCCACTAAGATGCAAGCTGCATCCGCTTGCTGCATTGTTTCTATCGCATGCTGCACGCTGTCCTCTGGCTTGGCCCACAGGATCTGCTCTGTCATGATATCTTTAGCGGGCACATTTAAAAGTGCGGAAGCATATTCCGAAGGAATAACCGGCAAGGATCGCACCATTTTTTGTATCGTTTCGGAGACGGTCCCTTTGGCAGTTTCTCGGTCGTCAGACTCTGTCTCTGCCGGCAGACCCGAAGATGTATCGTCTTGAGGTTCCGCTTCCTCGCTTTTAGAATCTTCAGCAATTTCTTGAGTCTTGGTTTCAGCTGAATCATCCGGAGATGCATCATGCTCATCAGCAGTCTCTTGAGACTCGGGTTCGACTGAAACATCCGGAGAAGCATCCTCCTCTTGAGGCTCTGGACTCTCGTTTTCAGGCTCCTCGGAAACCTCTGAAACAACCTCCTGTTCCTCAGCAACAGTTGCGGGGATCTCTTCGGTTATTTTTTGGAGCATTGCTTCGGGAAAAAGAACACCGCAATGGAAGGCAGGAATAGATCCAACCGTTATGTCGCAGGGAAAAAACAGAAATTCTTCATCTTTTGTGATTCCGATATCTTTTTGGGGATCATCCCAAGGATTTCCGATAAACGTGTCGATATGTAATAGATGGGCGTGTCCTTCCAGTTCCTCGCGGAAAATCCGATCCCATGGTCCGACAAGCAGATTTCCTGCTTCTCCGACCGCATCATATAATTCGTTCGCATATTTCTCTGAGCCGGCTTTTTGATTCGCTAAGATTTTCTCTTCCGGCAGCATCTCGATCGTTCCGGCTAATGCAAAAAGCCCTTTTTTGTCAAATGCGATGCGGAGATCGCCTTCTAGAATGCCGCTGGCTTTAATAGTTGCTACCGCAGAGAGTTTTTTGAATTTCTTTTTAAGTGCCTGGGCTGTTTCCTTGGAACCGGGAAATAACTCTAGTTTCATCTCAATACCAAACATTCCCGAAATATCATCACAAAATGCTTTAAAGGAATTAGATAACAGTCCTTCCAATTGCGGTTTAATGTCTATTCCTGGTGTTATCATTTGAACTGCTGACTTTCAGAATATCATTCTTCAAATTATATATTCACATATTTGTCAAATAAATCAATTTGTCTACGTCTTTTATCGTCTGTTCCACTTGTGACTTAAGATATTTCTCCCAAATTCCTGTTTTTCCACTCCCTGCGACCGTCATGTTGTTTTTTTCCGCCTGTTGTCAATTTCAGTCTGACTCCAAATCGCATCTCAACCCGTTGCTCCTTTATTTTTAAATGATTAATCGGTTGTTTAAAAATACTTATAAAATCTGTAATCGGACTGTCAATCCGATGATCAAGCAGAACAATAACTCTTGTAGTCACCGCTCTTAAAACTGCCCTTGAAATAGAGGTTTGGAATCGAGCAAAATAGAGTGAAATTCAGAATGTATCAGTTAAGGGAGAAGGTGGACATGATTGCCGTAAACCCTTAAAAAAAGGGTTTACGGCAGGAATTGCCACTGGGCGTTACTGGACTTGAACCAGTGACCCCTAGCTTGTCGAGCTAGTGCTCTAGCCAACTGAGCTAAACGCCCTCAAAAGAGGGCATATCTTACCTGTGAGACTCTGAGAAATCAAGGTTTTCCAAAAAAACTTTTTTTGCCCCTCTAAAAAGTCCGATAACCAGCTTTTTTATGATTATTTATCAATTGCCAAGTATTTTTCATTAATTTGCTCCTTAAATCACCCGAAACAGAAAGGTGTCTTTTTGTATGAATAAGGGGACAAGACCTGAAAATTGTCAGGGTAAGCGAAAAAGGAACCGAATGATGAACAAAGATGAAACTGATTTTCGTTCAAATGAAGAGCTCCAGAAGCTGATTCAAAAGAACGAAGCATCACTTCAGGCTAAAGGGCGTTTGATCGACAATATGGCCTATCAGATCCGCACGCTGTCCAATGCGGTGATCGGCTTTAGCGATCTTCTCCTTTCCGAACAGCTTACCGATGAACTGCGGGAATATGTTGGCGAAATCAACCAGGCCGGAAACGGACTGTCAGCACTTGTTAATGAAGTTCTGGACTGGGCCAGGTTGGAGTCGTCCCGACTGCAGATCACTAAAAAAGAGGCAGATCTTGCGGCAATCATCGAAGAGCTCGAAAGGATTCTTTCTTCCGCGGCTTCTGACAAAGGATTGGGTTATGACGTTGAGATCGATCCGGATTTACCGGCTCAGATTCTGACCGATCGAGACAGGTTGTCGAAATGTCTGGTTAATCTGGTGGCCAATGCTTTCAAATATACCAAAGAGGGCAGTGTTCGAATCCGTATTCTGTCTCATTATCAAGATGATAAGCCGTATGTCAGGTTTGACGTTATTGACAGCGGTTCCGGAATCGGTCCCGACAAGATTGACGACCTCTTTGAGCCTGTGGTGCGTGAGGAAGATGCGCAGGATGAAGTGTTAACCATGCTCGATATGGGGTTTTCTGTTGCGGCGGGATTACCCTTGACCAAACAGCTTGTTGAACTGCTGGGCGGTCACATTCAGGTCAGCAGCGAACTCAATGTCGGATCCGTATTTTCCGTTATTTTGCCGACCGGAATCGAAGATGGGAATGTTCACAAGCTCGGTACGTATTCACCTCAGGCTCAATCCGAACCGGTTGCGTCGGACGAAACGGCAAAGATACCGATTCTTTTGCTGGTGGAAGACCAGCAGTCTAACCGAACAGTCATTAGCCTGATGCTCGAAGCGCTGGGTGTTTCAGTTGATACCGCAGAAGATGGACAGGAGGGTGCCGAAAAAGCGACCGAAAAGGACTATGATCTGATCTTAATGGACCTGAAGATGCCGCGGATGGATGGGTATGAGGCAACCCGGATAATTCGGCAAACAAAGCCCGATACACCGATTGTTGCGCTTTCCGCGAAAGTACTCAACGAGAAGGAAAGTTCTCAAATTTCCTCTCTCTTCAGCGATTTCCTGACAAAGCCGGTGGACAGTCGTAAACTTTCAGAAGTGATCGAAAAGTATGCTTTCGGGAAACCGACAAGTTCACTCGGAAATCAGACGCATCATGAAACGGAAGAGATCGTGACTTTTGAATATGATAGTTAAGGTGAAAACTGTACTCATATTATGATAAATCAAAAAGCACAATATTGTTCGCAGGTTGCCGTCAAAGACAATTGTCTTTTTGGCGAATGGCTGATCCAGGAAGGCCGCATCAGCGCCGAACAGCTTCAGGCAGCACTGGATAAACAGAAGACCGATGGCGGCCGGCTGGGACATATCTTGGTTCAGGATAAGGCACTAAGCGACACGGCACTGATCCAGTTTCTGGCGGAATTTCTCGGGATGGACTCCTTTTCGCTGGAAGAATTATCCGTCATCGACAAGAACATCGCACGGACCATACCGGAAAATATTGCCAAACGGTTTAATGTGCTGGCGGTCGGTCAGGAAGATGACCGTGTCACGGTCGCCATGTCCGACCCCCTGAATGTAATCGCGATCGATACGGTTTCAGTTAAACTGAAGAAAGCGGTTAAGACGGTTCTGGCATCCGAATCTGAAATACAGCGTGCAATTGAATACACTTATCACGGGACGGATGTTGAAGAGCAGAAATTACGCGATCTGGTTGAGTTTGAGATCAGCAATGACACCGATGATCTGCTGGAACAGTCACTGGAGGCGGGGGCTTTAGAGGCGATTGATGCCGATGATGCGCCGGTTATCCGGTTTGTGGATTTGATGCTTAGCCAGGCGATCAAGAGCCGTGCCAGTGATATTCATATTGAGCCGCAGGAAAGGTCGATGAATATTCGGATGCGTGTGGATGGGTTATTGATGGAGATGGTGCCGCCTCCGCGTAAAATGCATGCGGCGGTTCTGGCCCGCATCAAGATTCTTTCCGAGATGGATATTGCCGAACGGCGATTGCCGCAGGATGGTCGTTTTAAGATCAAACGCGGTCAGGGCAAAGAAGATATTGATGTTCGTGTCTCTTCGCTTCCCACGATTTACGGCGAAAAGATCGTGATGCGTATTTTAGATAAGACCGCGGTCAATCATGATCTGGGCAGTCTGGGCCTGGAACCCGATCTGCTGAGCCAGTTTAAGTCAACACTGAGTCAACCGCATGGGATTATTATCGTGACCGGTCCGACCGGCAGCGGAAAAAGCACAACGCTCTATTCAGCGCTGAATGAACTCCGCGATCCGAACAAAAATATCACAACGGTTGAAGATCCGGTTGAATATCGGCTGGCCGGCATCAACCAGACACACATCAAGCAGGAGATTGGTTTGACTTTTGCGTCCTGCCTGCGTTCCATCTTGCGTCAGGATCCGGATATTATTCTGATCGGTGAAATTCGTGATAAAGAAACCATGGAAATTGCCATTAAGGCCTCATTAACCGGCCACCTAGTTCTCAGTACGTTTCATACCAATGATGCCCCAAGTGCTTTAAGCCGTCTGGTTTATATGGGGTTGGAGCCTTATTTACTGGCGTCATCGCTGAACATGATTCTGGCACAGCGTTTAGTGCGTCGGATTTGTGACAAATGCAAGGAGCCTGTCAATGTGCCGGATGAATTGCTCCGGCGGTTGCAATTGACGGATGAACAGATAGCCGGAACGCAATTTTACCATGGTAAGGGATGTTCCGATTGCGGCAATACCGGCTATCGCGGTCGACTGCCCATATTTGAGTTTCTGCCGATGGAGCAGCAAATACGCGAGGCCCTGGCCACCGGAGCCAAGGAAGTTGAGATTCGCAACATTGCCCGGGATATGGGATACGGGGATTTGCTGCGAAGCGGGGCATCGCGCGTCCTGAAGGGTCTTACGACCGCCGAAGAAATTCTCCGTGTAACATATGCCGAAAATCTGATTTCATAGAAACGCCATTCGTTACATGCTATTGGCTTCGCCAACTCTCATGCAGATGCCTCGAAATGGTCCCAACAATAACATCATTTCTTTCACTTTTTTTAACAACAGTAAATGACAGGACGAACACCATTCCGGTGACTGCGGCGATCAGATAGCATACATTGACCGACGGCATGCGAAAGTAAGACAGCCAGAACCCGACAGATTCGAATTGAACCGCCAGAATACCCAGCAGGCCGATACTTCCCAGCAGAACCGCAGGGATGCGCAGCCAAGCATAGATTGCGTCCTTAATAACGACAAGGTGGATTTTCGTTTCGCTGTCCATGAGAATCGTGTAGCATGTCGGACAAACGAGATGCCGATCATACCGGCGCGGCTTTTGAGGCGAACCCATTTCACGATTACAATTTTCACAGATTGTTTTCATCACGTCTCGCTTTCATTCCTTACCCCACAACGACAATCTTATTATAGCGTATTTGATGGTAAAAAGCAAGCAAGTCCGCATTTAGGCCCATTTGACTGCGCCGAATTATCGGACATTGGGCAAGCAAAGCCAAAAAAACAGATAGGAATGTTAAGCCGTCGCTATTCAAAGCAAGGAATGGTGTGTCTGCTTGTTTGGTTTCCTTGTCTTATCGCTTGTTATTATAAGACCATTCAGCTTTTCAATATTTTTTAAAAAACAACGGGTAAACTCGTCAATCAACACATCAAAAGAGTCGAAACTCAAAGTGAAAGAATTCATATAAAAAATTTTAAGGATTGAAATGAGTACGTTTGAATATGTAGCATGGGATCAGTCAGGCAACTGTGTAGAGAGCATCAAGCAGGCCTCTTCACAAGAGGAGGTTCTGACGTTTCTCAGGGAGGAGCATTTGACGCCTGTTTCGATTAATGAAATCCAGACGGCGAAGCAGGAAAAAGCAGAGACAGTCAGTTACAAGCGAGTCAAATCGGCCGATCTGGCGACATTTTGCTGGCAGTTGAGTACGATGCTGGCGGGCGGTCTTCCGATCACCACGGCGATTGACACCATCGCCGATGAAATTCCCAATCCCTATTTTGAATTTGTGCTGAAAGACATTGCGGCAAAGCTCAGCAAAGGATTGACTCTGGCCGATTGTTTTGAAGAATACACGAAAGTATTCAGTAAACTCAGCTGCGCGATGGTCATGGCCGGTGAAACAGGCGGTTCTTTAACAACAACCCTCCAGCGTCTGGCTGAGCACTATGAGAACCGCGATAAACTGATCCGAAAAGTGCGCGGTGCGATGGCTTATCCGACCTTCGTGATTATCTTTATTGTTTTAATTATCATTGTTTTGATGACATTCATTATCCCTCGTTTTACCACGATGTTTGATGAATTTAACGGAGAACTTCCCGGGTTTACCAAAGCCTTTATGGCGGTCTATGATGTGATCATGAAAAATTCCCCGCTTATGCTGATTGGCGGATTGATCGCGGCGGTGAGTTTGGTGTTTTATTCCAAAACAATAAAGGGCCATCACAATATTTCCAAGTTTATTTTGTCAGTTCCGATTCTCGGAAAGATTATTTTGATGGCATTTGTGGCGACGTTCTGCCGAACGCTGTCAACGTTGGTTTCGTCGGGTGTTCCGGTGCTGGACGCCTTTGGTATTCTATCGGGAATGACCGATAACGATGTGTTGCGAGACGGCGTGCTGAAGACCCGAGAAAAAATGGTGGAAGGCATGAGCATTTCACAGAGTATGGAAATAGTGGGGTTTTTCCCCGGTGTTTCGATCAAAATGGCTCAGATCGGCGAAAACAGCGGGTCGCTGTCGTCGGTCATGGATAAAACCAGCGAATATTATGAGAAAAAGGTCGATTCACTGGTTTCCATGATGCTGGGAATGCTGGAACCGATCTTGATTGTCGTGGTCGGAAGCATCGTTCTGGTCGTTATTTTGGCCATGTATCTGCCGATTTTCTCCATGACGCCGGGATGATCGGAATCAAAAAAACAGAAAAAAAAGACAAAAAATTTGTTAAGTCACAATAGTAGCTGTTCGAAACAAACAATGAAACTGGAAACCGTATTTGAAAACTAACTATTTTTTTGGGAGATTTTAAAATGAAGACAAAAGGTTTTACTTTGATTGAGCTGATGGTCGTCATCCTCATCGTGGGTATCCTGGCAGCCGCCTCGATTCCGCTGATGCGGGGTCGCATTGATTCAGCAAAATGGGCCGAAGCGAATGCAATGGCCGGAACCATCCAGTCGGCTGGTCGCGTATTCTTTGCCGAGTTTGGTACCATTACTACAGGTGTTACCATGACGGAGCTGGGATTCAATGCCGGCGATCTGACCGGGACATACTTTGTGGAAGGTGATTTTACCATTTCTAGTGTGAATGCTACGACTGGGAAAGTCGCTGTTACGGTAACCGGCAGCCAGACCAACGCTCCGACCGGTACCTATATATTGGGTACTGATGGCAGTTGGGTAAAGCAGTAGGCCCTGACAACTAAAGATCATAAATGCTCGAGCGTATCAGGAAGCGGGGAGGATTGGGTGACAATCTTCTCCGCTTCCTTTCATTATTACACCGGGCGATAAGTCCAGCACTGCTGATTATAGGTTATGAAGAGGTAGAAGGAAATGGCTAAATATAAATCAGGTTATACGCTGGTTGAAGTAATCATTACGATTGCCGTCTTAGCAGTCATTTCGTTAGGGACCATGGGTTATCAGTTCCATGCCGTTCAACAGGCAAAGACCGCTCAGGCGAAAATGACGGCGATGCGTCTCGGCTCTCTCATTCTTGAAAATTGGAGAAGCCAGGGCGGCAGTGATGCTTATGATCCAACAGCACTGAACCTCGGGATCGTCGAGCTCAATGCCGGTGAAAAGTATTATTATGTTATCAATGATGTGCCGTTCTACTTGAATTTATTCAAAAAAGACATCGATACCAATTCCACCACTGGGGTTACACTTCGTCAATTAAGCGTTTTTGTGCAGTGGCGTGCGGATTATCAGGAGATGCTTCCGGGAAATTCAGACCCGGGCAGCACATTATTTACCTATGTTAGGCGAGATCAGTCAGGAGGATAACCAGTGAAAAACAAGAACCAAAGCGCATTATCGTTGTTCGAGTTGATTATCGCAATGGCAATGGCGTCCATCTTAGTGTTGATTGCAGGTTTTCTTCTGCTGGGCAGCAACAAAGCTTACAGCAAGGTTTACGCCTCTATTCATGACCCCATACAGCAGGATGCAAAGGCATTAACCGCAGCGTTTGGGGCAGTGGGTCGCAAATCCAATCGGACGAACTATACACTTTATGAAGTGACAGGTGGGAGTTTTGTTGAAGCGGTTCCGGAGGTTGGGGAGTCCATCGCAACCGGGCAGGCGGTTGAATTTCATTATTGGGACAAGCCCTTTTATGAATTAAGCAGCGATATGAGCAAGATGGATATTCAGGACACAGGAACCCACTATGCCTTGTTCTACCTGAAAGATCAGAATCTATATGTTGATTACGGAGAAGTTGTTGATGGAGTCGGAGGAGTTAAAAATGGTACTCGTCAAACAAATGATGCAGTCACTCAGTGTCTGGCAGAAAATGTTGATATTAATAAAAGTGCCGACATTTTCAGTCATGAAATCATCGGCGGTGCCGGGAATGGGGGTGGCATTTTTAGTGGGATATTAGAAAATGATAAAAGGGAGACCATTGAGGGTGAAATGGCGACCTTATTTAGAGGTGTCTGGCCACAATAAAATAAAATGTTGGGGAAAAAAAAGAAAATGGTTGACAAGCCAAGAGGGAAGGATGTTCGCTCCCAAGGCTTTGCTTTGACATTTTCCTTAATCTTAGTGATTATCCTGATGCTGATTGGATTTGCGGTTATTAAGGTCGCTCAAGGTACCGCAGTGCAATCGATTCTGTTCCAGAATGAAAGCATTGCAATGTCAAATGCAGAGGCGGCCTATGAGAATGCGATTTACTGGATGAGTGGCAATCCGGATCTTCTGCTGGACATGGATATCTCCGGTACGTCCGGCACCATTACGTTTCCAAATTCAACCGCGGATTACAAGGTTGAATTCTACGGCTTTGTGGGATATTCCGTTGGAAGAAGCCCTCACCAACATTCTTGAGTCACAGGGCTATACGTATCTGGCAACCGATAACATGATTCGCGTGATAGCCAAAGAAGACTCTATTCTAATTCAGGAAAAGATTGAGAGTCGGGTCTACCGCATTACCTATGCAGATACCAAAGAAGTTGAAAAAGCCCTGAAACAGTTTATTTCCGAGCAGGGGTCCATCTCCGCCAGTCCGGCCACCAGCAACATCATTGTGACCGACACAGAGAGCAAGATGAGGGCCATCGACTCGTTTATTTCCGAGATCGACCGTGAGACGCCGCAGATTATGGTGGAAGCAAAGATCTATGACATCTCGTCCACCGACAACATGGATTTGGGCGTCGAGTGGCAGGCCGGGACCAATACCGGTTACAGGGACACAAGAACTCAAGAATGAGGATTTCTTCCAGATGGCCTTTGAAATAGATCCTTCGGCTTCGCTCAGGATGACATTTGGATGGCTTTTTTCAGCCGGGCGATGGGGTTTCGCGCTCGTATTCTGTTGTCAAAGTTATCTATGCTCAGGAGAAAGATGGAGCTGCTTAGGCGACTTCTTCCTGCTCGATGGCCTGGAGTCTTAAACGGATGAGCTGCAGGCGCTGGAGTTCGAAGTGGGTTTTGTAGAGTGAGTTTTCAATCCTGCGTTCGTACATGCTTAGACGCTCCAAGGCTCGGGATTGCGAGAAATCGGCATAGATGACTTCGCCAAGCGTGCGGTCGGTGCGAGACTGGAGGAACAGGTGCTCTAATTGACGCCGGCGAATCAGATCGTCGATATATTCTCGCATTCCTTCATAGCCCTTTTCGTCGAGCAGTTTTGCATATTCCTCTTCAGAGATGCCTAAGTCGTTTAACAGGTCAACGCTTAAGTAATCCAAGGGGTTAAGTTCTACTTTTTCCAGTTCCTGATTGTCTTTGCTGTTTATGAGCGTATCAAAGGTGCAGGCCTGTAGCCGGGCGGAACGGTCCAATTGCCAAGTGAGTTTGACGATGCGGTCGGCTAGAATCGTTTCCATGGGACCGACCGGGGCGAGGTCTTTCAGCAGGGCGGTTCGATGGGTATTGTACTCTGCGATATTTTCTGAAGCGATAAGGACTCGGCTAGAACGAAGGCCGTGGGTGGTTGCGTTTTGCGAGGCGATGGCCTTGCCTTCGGGGGTTTTGGGGCCGGTGGATTTTTGTGCGTTTTTGCGGTTTGCAGCGAGTTGTTTTTCGCTAATCATATTATTTCTCCTTTCTTTTTTTTGACACAGATTAACACAGATTTTCAGCCACCGAGGACACGGAGAACACCGAGGGAAATCGCCGGAGCGTTTTTGACGCTCCACTGCTTGGAACGGGGCAGATTGCTCGATGCAAGCATCTGTGCATCAGCCCAATTCCGATCAGTTCGTCCTTCGGCCGGGCGATTCATAGAGACCCTTTCTCGTTAAAGGTGCTCCAAGCGCGTTTGTGCGCTAACCGAGTGGCTTTGTCCCAGGCGGCTTACAGACAGGTGATTTCCAAGTTTTTCCTTCTTTTTTGGCTCTCATTGTGAGGATGGTATTCAATTTTGTGTATTATACCAAAAGTTAGATGATTGTCAAACATGAATTTTGATTTTATCAAAATTAAATTCCACGTTCCAGGCTCTAAATTCCAAGTAAATATGGCTGGTTTTTGGGTCTAAATTTGGGGCTTTGAAGAATTATATTGTTAGAGGTCGTGTTGGTCGGTAAAATGAAAGGGTAACTTTGAGGTGCTTCATCGGTTTTTCACGCGAAACAGGGTAGAGGGAATTGCGATTGTTGAGGGACAATCGACGAATGATTGGAAGGTCTATCATCATTGATGCGCAACAAGTTTCATAATTGAAAATAGCCAAAGAGAATAAATAATGGACATTAGTGAATTTCCACAAATTAGAAGCTTAGACGAGTACATAGAGGTGCAACGGAAGCACTATGATGCTTGTATTGACTCAATTGAGCACGACCTTACAATAGATGGATTTGATGTTACGCTTCGGTTTAAACATTTAAAGTTTGATGGAAACAATCAACCCAAATTTTCAACCTTAGCAAAGATTCTTGCTAATTACTTAGTTTGTTATTCTTGCTCAATGAGAAATTGGGATAGGAGACCGTTGAGCAATTATGATTCTAATGAGTTATATACAAGTTGCAGGGAATTTCTTCGTGAATATTCAAAAAGCGGAGAAGCAGGTGAAATACTACTGTATTTTCTGTTAGAAACAGTGCTTCGTGCTCCGCAAATGGTGGCAAAGATTGAGTTGAAAACGAATCCGAAATTTGAGACTCTAGGCTCAGATGGAATTCATATGCGTTGGAATTCTGATGATAAACTAATCGATATATATTTTGGTGAGGCAAAACTATACCAATCAATTTATTCTGCTTTAGATGAGGTATTTGAAAGCTTAAATAATTTTCATTCTGATGATATGTCTGCCCACGAGTTAAAATTAGTAACAAAACATTATAAGTGGGCTGATAGTCAACTTAAAGGCGCAGTTCTTAATTATATAAATCCCCAAGAGCCCAATGGAGATTGTAGATTTAATCATGCCTGTTTAGTTGGCTATGACTGGGAAGGATATAGGGAATTGCTTGCGAACCCACAAACAGTTATAGAAGAGTTCAAAAGAGTTTATACCGAAGACACAATTCGTCTAAGAAATCTTTTGCAGTCACGCTTTGATAAAGATTTTCAATATAAACAATTCAGATATGAAGTCTTTTTCCTGCCCTTTCTCTCGGTTCAAGATTTTCGTGATTCATTTTTTAAAGCTGTAGGTATAAGTCATGATTAATTGGCCCTCAGAGGAAATAAAAGTATTATATGAGAAGCTGATAATTTTTAATGTGGCTCGTTATTTGCCCGGTGAATGCTCAACTGAATTACCAACTCCTTCAACAGATCATTTGACAAGATTAGTTAATGTCGCATCGATTTTTTCTCTCTCTGATGATCACGAAGAAAAAACAATTGCTTACGAAATTGCTACGAGATCTCTTGAGATGGCTGAAAGTCGTACTCAAGCTTTTGCAGTTGCAGCAGAATTTATTTTGACTAGATTAGGGAATTTTCCTGGCCGTGAGCTTCTCAGGAAAAGGTTTTTCAATTCAGACGAAGAAAGTTTTCTACTTCCACTGTATCTAAAATGCGAAGAGTTATTAAAGGAGAAAGAAAACGCTGTCA
>JACKQG010004245.1_pt1 | contig 16752 bp, 15 predicted proteins | sample 8237621 | NCBI WGS metagenome assembly JACKQG01 (sample SAMN15677084, study PRJNA649215) | marine metagenome | biome: marine; feature: Black Sea; material: saline water; isolation source: suspended particulate matter (SPM) from the Black Sea western gyre | collected 2013-06-09/2013-06-10 | depth...
GGCGGTATTGGTGTGTACTTCGGGAACCGCCGCCGCAAATTATTTTCCGGCGGTTGTGGAAGCTTCCATGGATAGGGTGCCACTGATAATGCTGACGGCAGACCGACCGCCGGAACTGCTCGGCAGCGGCGCCAACCAGACCATCGACCAAGTCAATTTATACAGCAAGTATGTTCGATATCACTTCGAACTTCCCTGTCCGGACAAGCAGATTCCCCCTGAATCTATCCTGACGGTGGTGGATCAAGCCGTTTATCGAACAACCCGTTCGCCCCGCGGGCCTGTGCATATCAACTGCATGTTTCGGGAGCCGCTGGTACCCACTCAATCCCAAAAAGATTTCAGCCTGTATCTTTTGGGCGTAAAAAGATGGATAAACGGGAATAAACCATTTACTTTATATGGGCCGTCAATTCATACCATTGACGACAGCAAAGTCGAACAGCTTGCCGCCGTCATTAATAAAGCGCAAAACGGCTTGCTTGTTATCGGCAAATTGAATGCCGATTCTGAAAGAGAGGCCGTCCGTCGATTGTCACAGAAGTTGAACTGGCCTACGTTTGCCGATATTCGATCCGGATTGCGGCTGGGAGTCAAAGACAGCAATACCATTACTTATTTTGACCAGTTACTTTTGGCGGATACGTTTCAAAAACTAAACCCAAGCGTGATTTTGCACCTGGGTGGTGTAATGGTCTCCAAGCGATTTCAGTTCTTTATTCAAAAAAACCAACCGGAGCATTACATCCATGTGTCCGACCATCCCTTCCGGCATGATCCCGACCATAGGATCACCGCAAGAATTGAATCCGATTTCTGCTGGTTTTGCCTAAAGCTGCTTCCGTTAATAAAAACCGGCGCAGACAACCTTTTTCTAAAGCGATTTCAAAAGGCCGACAACATCGCCGGAGAGATCGTTGAAATGTTCATTGCCGACAGTCCGGCGATTACGGAACCTGCTGTTGCCAGAATCGTATCCAAGACTATTCCAAAAGACAGCTGTCTTTTTGTGGGCAACAGCATGCCGATTCGCGATATGGATATGTATGCCGACCCTTCGGGCCCTGGCGTTAAAATAGCAGCCAACCGCGGCGCCAGCGGTATCGACGGCAATATTGCGACAGCTTCAGGATTTCTTCACGGCTCACGTGCACCCGGTACTCTCGTGCTTGGAGATCTGGCATGCTTGCATGATGTAAACTCACTGGCCCTCTTAGCTAACATATCCAATCCATTAACGGTTGTTGTCGTCAATAATAACGGTGGCGGCATCTTTTCGTTTCTGCCCGTTTCTGAGTGCCGCGAAATATTTGAACCGTTTTTTGCCACACCTCACAATTTAACGTTTGAAAAGGTCGCGGAAACATTTAGGCTGGAATATTATCAGCCCCGGTCAAAAAAAGCGTTTATTCAAGATTACCAAAAGGCCATTAACACAAATCGCTCGACTGTCATTGAGGTCCGGACCGACCGTGATGAAAACCTGACCTTTCATCGACTGCTTCAAGATAAGATCAAGACAAACATAGATAACCTTTAAGCAATAATGACCCGATTGAATCGATTTTGCTATATAACTTACGGCGACCCTATGCGGCCCCCGGTGCTGTTTCTGCACGGATTTATGGGGAATACCGCCGAGTGGAGCGAAATCGTCCCCTTTTTTTTCGGAAAATTTTTCTGCATTGTCGTGGACTTGCCCGGGCATGGCCGCACAGCGGTTCAGGATGAAGATGATTATCGGATGGAAAATTGTGCGGACAATTTGGTGATGTTTCTTGATGCACTGAATATTTACAAGTGTCGCCTGGTATCATATTCGATGGGCGGCAGGCTGGCCTTCTATCTGGCGGTTTTTTACCCGGAAAGATTTGAGAAAGTTGTTATCGAATCCGCCTCCCCGGGACTTCAAACCAGGCAGGAAAGAGATGCGCGCGTCATCCATGACCATAACATGGCTAAACAACTTGAAACGCTGTCGCTTACACAGTTTTTACGGATCTGGTACAGCCAGCCTCTATTTTCATCCCTCGATAAAGACAGCAGGCAATACCATAAAATGATCCAAAAAAGAATGGAAAACGATGCCGAAAAGTTAAGCTTATCATTGAAGCTGATGGGTGCCGGCGTTCAGCCGTCACTCTGGGATATACTTGACCAAATAACCGCCGATGTGCTTTTAATCGCCGGAGCAAATGATAGTAAATATAAACAGATTGCCTGTGAAGTGGCTGAAAGGTGCCGGCGGGCGAAAGTAACGATTATTGAAAATGCCGGCCACAACGTGCATTTTGAAAACAGAAACGAATATCTTAAACAGGTTGACCTGTTTTTGAAAGGAAAAGCGTAGGGAAATTATGACAGCCATTAACTGGATCGAATCCAAAAAATTCACCGACATCAAATATCACAAGGCCGAGGGGATCGCTAAAATAACCATCCATCGTCCCGAAGTGCGCAATGCCTTTCGCCCCCTGACGGTCACTGAAATGATCGAGGCCCTGGCGGACGCCCGCGCTGATCATGCCATCGGCGTGGTCATTTTAACCGGCCAAGGGGACAAGGCGTTTTGCTCCGGAGGTGACCAGAGGGTGCGCGGCAAAGCCGGATATAAAGATGAAAAAGGCGACCACCATTTGAATGTGCTCGAATTTCAACGCCAGATCCGCACCTGCCCCAAACCGGTGATTGCCATGGTTGCCGGTTATGCTATCGGCGGCGGACACGTTCTGCACTTGATATGCGACCTGACCATTGCGGCCGACAATGCTGTCTTCGGCCAGACCGGTCCGCGGGTGGGCTCATTCGACGGAGGTTACGGTTCTGGATATCTGGCACGGGTGGTCGGCCAGAAAAAGGCCCGGGAAATATGGTTCCTCTGCCGCCAATATGATGCCAAGCAGGCACTGGAGATGGGCCTGGTGAACACCGTGGTACCGCTGGAAAGACTTGAAGAGGAGACCGTTGCGTGGTGCCGGGAGATCCTGGCAAACTCACCGGTCGCCATCCGCTGTCTGAAAGCCGCGATGAATGCCGACTGTGACGGCCAGGCAGGGCTCCAGGAACTTGCCGGCCACGCCACCATGCTGTTTTACATGACCGAAGAAGGTCAGGAAGGGCGCAATGCGTTTCTGGAAAAGCGCAAGCCCGATTTTTCAAAATTTCCTCGGAGTTCTTAATCGTTATTTGTCAGCGATTTTTGAGTGGTAAATGGAACAATCAAACCTAAAAATCTGGATTCTGGCCGCCAGGCCGAAAACCTTATGGGTGTCGGTGGCGCCGGTTGCTATCGGTTCTGCCATGGCCTTTGAAGGCGGCGGGCTGCATATCCTGTCGGCGGTGTCGGCTTTGCTTGGGGCGGTGTTAATTCAAATCGGCACCAATTTTGCCAACGATTATTTTGATCACCATAAAGGCGCCGACTCACAAGGTCGCCTGGGCCCCACCCGGGTAGTTCAGGCCGGACTGGTGAGCTCTTCGGCGATGAAAACAGCAATTATTGCGGTGTTCGCCCTATCGGCGTTACCGGGAGCTTATCTCGTCTGGCGCGCAGGATTGCCGATTGTTGTCATCGGGGCGCTTTCGATTCTTTTTGGTATTCTTTATACGGCCGGACCGTATCCGCTGGGGTATGTCGGTTTAGGTGAAATTTTCGTGATCATTTTTTTCGGGCCGGTAGCTGTCGGTGGGACCTATTATGTTCAAACGCTGAATATTTCCTTGCCGGTCTTGCTGTCCGGCCTGGCACCCGGGCTTTTTTCAGTGGCGATTCTAACCGTGAACAATTTGCGGGATGTAAAAAGCGATCATCGGGCCGGCAAAAAAACCTTGGCCGTACGATTCGGCGCTAAATTTTCTAAAATCGAATACCTGTTGTCCATAGTGATGGCCTGCTTGATTCCCCTGTTGTTGTTGGACGATGAAAAGCATCCCTACACACTCCTGGCTTCGGTTGTTTTTCTGGTGGCGATACCGTCGATTAAAATCGTGTTCACTTCCTCCGAAGGAGCCGTATTGAATCGTGTCCTTGAGCGCACCGGCAGGTTGCTTCTGCTTTACAGTCTGATCTTTTCCCTCGGATGGATTGTATGAACGTCGTCGAAATTACAATCTATCGTTTTCGTCTCAAGTTAAAACGGCCTTTGAAAATAAACACCGCCGTTTTGAATTTTCGGGAGGGATTTGTCATCCGAATGGCCGATGACAGCAGATCTTGCGGTTGGGGAGAGGTTTGTCCCCTGATAGAATTCAGCCGGGAAAACACGACACAGGCGGGCAACGAGCTGGCGGATCTGCCGTCATTATTGACCGGGCGGGGCATTCCATTGGAGATTGAATCGTTAGACGGTGGTTTTGAGGACTGGTTGGGCGGCTTCAACTTCTCAGCATCGGTGAGATTCGGAGTTGAATCGGCGGTGTTGAATTTAATGGCGGCCTCAAGGCGTCAGGGATTGCACCGATTACTGGATGAAGGCGCGGCCGCGGCGATTGCGGTCAACGGACTTTTAACCGGAACTAGGGAGCAGGTGGAAGAAAGAGCAAATGCGCTGTTTAAAAAGGGATATCGTGCCTTCAAGTTAAAAGTTGGAAGAATGCCGATGGATGAAGACATCGACCGGATCGCCGGAGTCAGAAAGATCATCGGTCCCGACGCTTTGTTGAGACTCGATGCCAATCGTGCCTGGAGCATCAACGAGACGCTCAAATTCATGGATCTCGCGGTGAAATTTAATGTTGACTATATTGAAGAGCCCGTGGAGGGCTTCATTCCGTTACAAAAAATGATCCATGAATACCCCCTGCCGATTGGGGTGGCGCTGGATGAATCGCTGCTGGAAATATCGCCGCAAGAAGTCCCGCGTCTGCCTTCGTTAAGGGCTGTCGTCATAAAACCGATGCTGCTGGGATTTGAACAGGCCGTACGCTATTCCCGGGCGGCAACCAGAATGGGCATTACACCGGTAATAAGTTCAGCGTTTGAGAGTTCCCTGGGAGTGCTCACCCTCGCTTCGATGGCGGCAGCGACAACCGGCGGCAGAACGCCGGTGGGCCTTGATACCCTTGATTGGCTGGAAGATGATCTGCTGGAACCGCCCCTGCGGGTCCGGTCCGGCAATATTTTCCTTTCCGATGATCAATGCCGAATGCAAACCGTCAAAACAGAGCTTTTAGAAGAATTTGCCCGGTGAAAACCATACGCTTTTCTCTTCAGCGCATCGCAGAAACATATGCTGATCGTCCGGCTCTGATCGGGGCCGAGCGGATGATCTCGTATGCCGAATATCATCGGCAGGTTCACACCGTGGCCGACAATTTAATTCAGATTGGTATAGAGCGCCAAGAACGCCTGGGAATCATTTTAGATAATTCCATCGAATATATTCTGCTGCTAATGGCTGCCTTTCAGATCGGTGCGATCGCCTGCCCTATCAGTCCCCGCTTTCCGGAAAAAACGATCAACACATTGCTGGAGAAAATTAACTGCAAAAAGCTTGTTGCCGGGCCATATCACCGCTCCAAGTCCTATAAAGCTACAACTTTTGAGTTAGCCGCTTTATTGAATCCTCTGGAGAGCTTGGCGGGCAAAACCATATCGAAGGAAATCGATGTGGAACAGGATGCCACCATCATCTTTACTTCGGGAAGCAAGGCCGAACCCAAAGCGGTTTTGCACACATTGGCCAATCATTATTACAATGCCCTGGGGGCCAACGACAATATGCCCCTCCAGCCGCGTGATCGCTGGCTGCTGTCGCTTCCGTTGTATCATGTCGGCGGGATGGGTATCGTGTTTCGGTGCTTGTTATCCGGTGCGGCGGTGGTGGTTCCGGCCCGAAATGATAGGATGACCGCGATAATCCTCCGCCATCGGGTCACCCATGTTTCGCTGGTCCCTACCCAGTTAAAACGCCTCCTGGACGATACCGTTTCAGGGGAAACAGCAACCTGTCTCAAACATGTTCTGGTGGGGGGAAGTGCCGTGCCGCAGGATTTGATCCGGCGGGCGAAAGAAAGCGGTTTTGAACTGCATACCAGTTACGGCTTATCCGAAATGGCATCACAAGTAACCACTACCGCTTTGGCCGATTCGCCCGAAAAGCTGTTTACCTCCGGCAGGATCTTAAAGTACCGAGAACTTAAACTTTCTCCGGAAAATGAAATCCGTGTTCGGGGCAAGACCCGCTTTAAGGGCTACGTCGAAAAAAAATCTCTGATAACACCGTTTGATGAAGACGGTTGGTTTGGCACTTGCGACCTTGGCGTAATGGATGTCGAAGGCTATCTGATGGTATTCGGACGAAAGGACAACATGTTTATCTCCGGAGGGGAAAATATCCAGCCCGAAGAGATCGAAAGGATATTAGGCCGGCTGGCTATTGTTGACCAAGCCATGGTGGTGCCGGTCAAGGACAGCGAATACGGCCAGAGACCGGTTGCCTTTATTAGGGCGGCGGGAGAACGGGAAATAATCGCCGAAGACATTATCCATTTCCTGCAAGAATATCTACCCCGGTTTAAAATCCCGGTCGGGTTTTACCCCTGGCCGGACGGTACAAAGCTGGACGGTATCAAACCGAGCCGACGGTTTTTTGTCGAACTGGCACAGGAATTATGCCGGACGAAATCGGAAATGTTTGGTAAATAAATGAGCCATCGAGCAGACCGTTAAGAATTTAAGTATCACTTCGAATATTTTTGTGCTTTCGTTTCATTTCTGTCTTAGATGGCGTGTAGGGCGACCTTATGAACACAATCAAGAACATTCATCTGGGATATAGGCAACTGAAGTTTGATTTTGATCAATCGGAAGCCCATGATGCCGGGAAATTGTTAACGCATATTGATGTTCGCATTGCAGACAATGATTGTGTCAGGTTTGATGAGGTGGTTACTCATTTTTCCGAACAACCACATAACTGGACCCAAAATTACGTCAGAATGCTGATGCTCGATCTGTTCAGGGACGCTAAAATCCAATTTCAGGTTGACGGAGAAAATATCCTGCCGAAAAATGCCAGGCAACATCTATCTGAATCTACCCAGTGGAAACATATCGAAATCATTAAGCCGGAAGTAATAGGGCAAACGGATCTCGTCAAAGCGCAACAGTTAGCGAACAGGCTGTTCGGCCCTATCGACTTTCAAGGGCAGAACAGTTTATGTCGCTCCATCCGCAAACATCTCCGAATATGGAAAATAGACCTGGAAACATATCGAAAATTCGCAGATACCGGAAACTATCCGGGGCAACATAACATTGACACTTTGTTGCTGCTTATAGAAAAGCATCTGTCAAGGCATGACCCGGCTGAATTCATCAAAGATTTTTTTGAACAAGAAGATTCCCTGCTTGAAGCATCCGTTCAGTTTGCCAAGTTATCGCACTTTTATAAAAACCAGATGTATATCTGGAGTTCTCTAATTGAAGCTGTTGAGATGTTTGAGCCCGATCAGGAAACCCTAAAGAAAGATTCGGATGCTAAAAACGCGCTCCAAAGGCTGTATGAAATCATGATATCTCCGGAACCCTACGACGCGATCGATGAAATCAGCGGCCTTATAGCTTCCGTCAAGGCCGTCCATGACGTCATTGTCGAACACAAAACCGATGCTGCTCGCAGGGCCGCTATTGACGAACTGGAAAAAAAGATCAAGCAAATGACGTTGGTTCTGGATCGCAAGAACGCAAGCAGCGACCTGCGCAATAAAGCCCTTTTACCGTTGCAGACCCTCAGAAGAAACATTCAAAAGGCATCAAACATCTCCTTTATTCATCAGTATTCCCAGAATGCGGTCAATGAATTTGAACTGGCGTTGGACCTGCTGGATGCATAAGAAACGGTTCATTCATTTTAATATTGGCAAAGCTATTAGCAGAATTCATGATCAACTTTTTGTGAAAAAAATTGCTGCCATGATGTTGGTTCCAAATCTTGACTTTTACGCGTTTCACGATGCAGGCAATCTTGAGCTTAAGACAGCCTTGATTCTGAACGAAAATATTTGAAGTTCCGGCTACCCTATGTTATTCAATATTTAAAACTACGGATTAAATAACGACTGAGGGAATCTGATATAAATTGTTGCGAAAATAAAACTATAATCGAACAGATGAAATTGCAGATTGACATATTTTCGATGATTTTCTAACCTGCTAAGCAAATTAGAAAGTATCTGGATTGTATCCAGATAAAGTTCCTTAACATGCATTATTCAATTTATTAAGATACAACTTATAGGAGGAAACATGAAAACAGGTGACACCGGTGAAAAACTTGCTGAAATGATTAAAAAAGCAATCCGTGATTGTGAACTTACAACTTCTGAATACAATCAAATTTTATCCGTTGCAAATGAAGATGGTGTTATCGACTCACAGGAACGCAATCTTTTATCCCAATTACAAAGTCTAGTCGCTAATGGAACTATCAAAAGGGTTCCAGGTTAAACATACACCTTGCAGTAGTTTGTTTGGAAAAAGATTAAGAAATAAATAGGCAATTGAATAACATAAAACCATAATGAAGGCAGGGTCAAACGGCTCTGCCTTTGTTTTTTCCATATGTTGTATTCGTTGTTTTATAGGATTAGTGATTGATTCCTGGTACTCTGCCTTTCACCCTCACAATTTCAAGCTTCAAAATGTGTTGATTTTCTTTAGAAATCTTGTATAAGATTGGTTTAAAGATAGATCAATCTTCAGGCAAGATGTTAATAAATAATTTATACTTTGAAATATCAATAAGTTAGATAATTATCTGGATGCAAGTTGTCAGGCATTTGAATAAAAAAGAAGATTACATGAAAAAACCAAATCCGGAATATATTGAAAGAATTAAACAGCTTGTGAACAACTCCCCATACTTCTCACTACTTTCTATGAAAATACTTGATATGGGGATCGGATATTCTCATCTGGAAATTGATATCGGCAAAAAGCACTTGCAGCCTTTTGGCCTTGTTCACGGTGGGGTTTTTGCGTCAATAATCGATGCTGCCGCTTTTTGGGCGATCTATTATGACATTAAAGATCAAAATGATGGAGCAACCACTGTTGATCTTAAGCTGAATTATCTTGCACCGGCTTTATCCGGAAAACTCGTTGCGAAAGGTCGCCGGATCAAACTGGGTAAAACCCTTGGATACGCAGAGGCTGAAGTACAAAGTGAAACCGGTAAAATTCTGGCCCACGGAACATCAACAGTGATGATTCAACTTGGGAAAGGGTTGGTCGCTGATCCACCGCTTCCGTCAAAATTTTTAGATTAACTTTGATCCGGCCAGTTAAGTTATCGGCTACGTCATCATTTTCAACAGCACCGCATAAATGCCAATTTTCAATTGCCCTGCTCTCTTGAATAATTCCCTTTTTGAGAACGAATAAATAGAAATCTCTGATTTTACCGCGTTCTAGCCGTTTTTTTGCTCGAAGGTCTTCAAAAAATCAGCCAGGGCCTGGACAGTCGCCGGGGTGGTGGCGTTGTAGATCGAGGCCCGGCAACCACCCACCGACCGGTGTCCCTTGAGGCCTCCGAATCCATTTTCCTGAGCCTCTGCAATAAAGCGTTTTTCAAGTTCCTCGTTCGGGAGCCGGAAGGTGACGTTCATCAATGACCGGCTGTCGGGTTCGGCCGTGCCTTTATAAAAGCTGCCGGCGTCGAGGATCTCATAAAGAATCCGTGCCTTTTGCCGGTTGATTGCATCCATTTTTACAAGACCGCCGACGGTTTCTTCCAGCCATTTTAATACCAGTTGAAGCATATACACGGCAAAACACGGTGGGGTATTGTACATGGAGTTTTTGGAAGCATGGGTCGTATACTTCAGCATGGACGGCAGCGTATCCGGCACCTTGTTGAGCATGTCCTCGCGGATAATTACCAGGCACACGCCGGCCGGGCCGATATTTTTTTGAGCGCCGGCATAGATCAGGCCGAATTGACCGGCATCAAACGGCCTGCTCATGATGTCCGAGGACATGTCGGCGATCAGCGGGACTCCGCCGGTATCCGGAAAGGATGCCCACTGCGTTCCCTTGATGGTGTTGTTGGACGTAATGTGAGCATAGACCGCATCGGGGTTGAATCGGATGTCTTGCGGAATATAGGAAAAATTACGGTCTTTTGACGAGGCCGCCACGTTGATGCTCTTGCCGAGTATTTTGGCCTCCTCAATGGCTTTGGTGGACCATGTCCCGGTGTTGACATAGTCGGCGCTTTCGCCGCCTTTGAGAAAATTCATGGGAATCATGCAAAACTGCATGCTGGCGCCCCCCTGGATAAAAAGGACATGGAAGTTGTCATTTAGTTTTAATAATCGCTTTGTTCGGGTGACGGCATCGCTGATGATATCCTCAAACCACTTGGAACGATGGCTGATTTCGGTGACCGACATACCGGACCCAGCATAATTTAAAAATGAAGCTTTGACTTCTTCAAGAACTGCAAGCGGGAGCGCGGCCGGCCCCGCGTTGAAGTTGTAGATTCTATTTTCCTGCAAGGGTTTCCTCCAAATTTTTTAAATGTTTCCATTTTCTGATTCATAAAAAAACTTTATTTGTACAGATTGCAAAAAAGAAGTCAATCGGAATTTAAAACTTGATGGTTTCACAAAAAGGAAAAAGACACTAAACCCGGATATTTCACAAGCCTGATGCGTTCATTTGCAAGGCATTCAGGGGCGCCGCTGTAGTTTTCTGCCGCAAGCCCTTGATAACACAGCAAATGAGCGCCTCGGGCTTGCCCGACTTGTTGGGTCGTCTTGTCCCGTCGTAGCTCAAAGAGCGAAGTCGGAAGCTGAAAGCGAAGCCCAAAGGGTTAAAATTTTTAAGTAAAACGAGTCAATTCATTGGGTGACAAAATGTAAATTTGAAAAATTAACCAGTAGTTAACTTAACTGATTGAAAACAAATTAGAATAATATGTTACTTAAAAATTTTCATGAAATATTCGGGTTAAAGAGATAACCATATAATTTGCTAATGAAAATCCGTGATAAATTTTGCAGAATCGTTGCCTGGTGTTGACAAAGCGCCATTTCTTGGCGTAAATCTTTTTTTAAAAAAGGGTTTTTGTGCTTTTGTGGTTAATCAAAGGAATTGGATATATGAAAATCTATACGTATCCATCAACATCGGCCGAAAAACGGGTTGCCGCCATTGTCAACCGCGGCCTTGACGTTAAAAAGCAAGATGTCGCTTATGTGACGCGCATCCTTGAAGATGTCAGGAAAAACGGCGACAAGGCGCTGATGCAGTATGCCAAGCGTTTTGACAGTCCGGCGTTGACGGTCGAGGCGCTTAAGGTGACTCGCAGGGAACTGGATGCCGCCGACAAAAAAGTGGATCGATCCTTTAAGCGCGCCTTGAATCGGGCCGCCGGTCAGATTGAAGCCTATCATCGCAAGCAGCTTTCCAACTCCTGGATCGACACTCAAAGGCCCGGCACGCTTTTAGGCCAGATCGTGAACCCTGTTGATGCCGCCGGGGTTTACGTCCCCGGTGGAAAAGGCGGAAAAACCCCCCTGGTGTCTTCGGTGCTGATGGGAGTTCTTCCGGCTCGCATCGCCGGTGTTCGGCAGGTATATATGGTGACGCCGCCGACCGAGGACGGCTCGGTGAATCCCCATCTGCTGGTCGCCGCCAAAAAGGCAGGCGTTGATGCCGTTTACAAAGTAGGCAGTGCCTGGGCGATTGCCGCCTTGGCATATGGTACCGAGACGATCCCGAAAGTCGATGTGATTGTCGGACCGGGTAATATTTATGTGACCCTTGCTAAAAAGCTTGTGGCCGGTACGGTGGGAATCGACATGATTGCCGGACCCAGCGAGATTCTGGTCATTGCCGACGGCTCGGCAAACCCTGAATTTGCGGCTGCGGATCTGCTTTCTCAGGCCGAACACGATACTCTGGCATCGGCCATCCTGGTAACGGATTCCAAACCGCTGGCCGAGGCAGTTTCCAATGCCGTTAAAAGGCAACTTGAAAATCTGGTGCGCAAGGCGATCGCCAGAGAATCGCTGAAAAGGTTCGGTGCCATCCTGCTTGTGCCCGACCTTACCGTTGCTGTTGAGCTTTCAAACCGGATTGCACCGGAGCATCTTGAGCTTCACCTTAAAGATCCGTTTGCATATATTGGCCGAATCCGTAATGCCGGCGCCATATTTATAGGGGATTATACACCGGAGCCTGTCGGCGATTACATTGCCGGCCCGAACCATGTCCTGCCGACGGCCGGCACGGCCAGATTTTCATCTGCTCTTTCAGTGGACAACTTTCTCAAAAAGACCAGTCTGATCCATTATTCCGAAACAGCATTTAAGCGTGAAGCCAAAGATATCATCCGCCTGGCAGAGATCGAAGGGCTGGATGCCCATGCCAATTCGGTTAAGGTGCGGCTGAAATACTAATACGCATTGCATTCTTTTCATTCGCTATCGCAACGACTGGATACTATCTATCCATCTTTAACAATTTCTGCGTAGGGGTTGAATACTTTTTACCCGCTTGTGGTATTTCCAGGAGAAATAGCAACTAATTTTATTGGTACTAAATAGCCATTCTGATGGAAATTTATCTATATATTCAATTTGTTATAAATATAAGCGCTTTTATTTAACCTGCTCTGGCACAAAGCTTGCTGTTATAACCCAAGGATGGCCGATAAACCATAAAACACCAAAAGCAGATCTTGTATAATAGTTTTAGGTGTTTATTGTAATAGGTAACAATCGCTCAACTTAGGTTGCTGTTTGTTGCCGATCTTAATTTTTAGAGCAAGTATCATTCAAAAACATTGGCAAAAAGGAGTGTTCAATGAAAGTAGCGACAAAAGTCAAACATGTTGTACGTGGGAAGGTCGTTGTTGCGGTGGCTCTAATGGCTGCCGGGCTGGCGGTGATTTCCGGTTTTTTGGCACCACCTGGCATCCAGGCCCAGGCCGCGGAACCGTCAACGACACCGGGGAGTTTCAGCCAACTGGCCGAAACGGCCAGTCCGGCGGTGGTCAACATCCGGACGGTAAAGACCATTAAAGGCGGAGGCCGTGTGTTCCGTCATTTCAGAGGCCCCTTTGGCGAGGATGATCCCATGCAAGATTTTTTTAAAAAGTTTTTCGGTGAAGACCGTCCGCGGGATTTCAAGCAGCGCAGCCTCGGGTCGGGATTTATCATCGACAAGGACGGCTATATTGTTACCAACAATCATGTGATCGAGAACGCCGACAAGATTCAGGTTATTCTCAAGGACGAAAAAGAGTACGCGGCGGAGATCATCGGACGGGATGCCAATACGGATCTGGCCCTGATCAAGATCAAACCGGAGCGCAATCTTCCTGTACTGAAATTGGGAGATTCGGATGTGCTCAAGGTCGGCCAGTGGGTGGTGGCCATTGGAAATCCTTTTGGCCTGGAGCATACCGTGACGGCCGGGATTGTCAGCGCCAAAGGGCGGGTTATCGGGTCAGGTCCTTATGACGATTTCATCCAGACCGATGCATCCATTAACCCCGGCAACAGCGGCGGCCCCTTGCTCAACATGGAAGGCGAAGTTATCGGTATCAATACGGCCATTATCGCCAGCGGGCAGGGGATCGGATTTGCCATTCCCATTAATCTGGCCAGAGGAGTTGTCAATCAGCTCAAGCAAAGCGGAGAGGTTACCCGGGGCTGGCTCGGTGTGGCTATCCAGGACCTTAGCCCGGAGGTTGCAGAGTACTATGGCCTGAAGGAAGGAAAGGGTGTTCTGGTGACGGAAGTTTTTCCGGATGATCCGGCAGATAAGGCCGGAATCAAACCCAAGGACGTTATCCTGGCGGTGAACGGCAACAAGGTGGAGTCCAGCCGGGATCTCACCCGCCTCATCGCGGATATCGGCGTTGGCGAGACGGCCACGATTAAAGTGTTGCGGGATGGCAGCACCAAAACGTTGACTGCCAAGGTTGCAAAAAGAGAGGCTACAAAAGTGCTGGCCCAAAAAAACCGAGAAGAACACCAGGACGAACTCGGCATTCGGGTTGCGGAATTGACCCCTGAGATAGCGCGTCGGTACAACGAAAAAGCAGGGGAAGGCGTCATCGTGGTCGGGGTGGCATCAGACAGCAAGGCCGGGGAGTCCGGCTTGCAGGCCGGCGATATTATCAAAGAGGTCAATCACCAGCCCATACGGTCAGTAAGCGATTTTAACCAGGCGGTCGACAAAGTCAAGGCCGGCGATTCCATCAATATGTTCGTCCGGCGAGCAAATCGGGGATTTTTGGTGATCAAAATAACAAAATAGCGGCGCGCGTAAGGAAACGAACCTGAAGCAACCGGGAAGAGACACAAAATGAAAACACAAACATTTTCAATACCGAATATATCCTGTGGCCATTGTGTGATGACCATCAAAAACGAACTGGGTGAACTTGAGGGCGTGAAAAAGGTGGAGGGCGACCCGCAAAACAAACGCATTACGGTTGAATGGGAAGCCCCTGTCACTTTGGATCAAATTGTGACGACCTTAAAAGAGATCAATTATCCGGCGGCATAGTGTTAAATCCATGGCTCATCAGACAATTACATTACCGATTACCGGAATGACCTGTGCCAACTGTGCCCTCAATATTGAACGCGGTTTGAAGAAACTGGACGGCGTCAAAGACGTGAACGTCAATTTTGCTGCCGAACAGGCTGCGGTTTCTTTTGACGCTACAATGCTGTCCGTCAGGGACGTGGTGGCAAAAATCCATGGTACAGGTTACGGGGTAACGACCGTCAGAACCGAGCTGCCGGTTACGGGGATGACCTGTGCCAACTGTGCGGCAACGATTGAAAGGGTCCTGAACAAGAAAACGCCGGGAGTGGTCAACGCCTCCGTCAATTTTGCCACGGAACGGGTTTCGGTTGAGTATGTTCCGGCGGCTGCAACCCTTGATGATATCGTCGCAGCCATAAAAAAGGCCGGATATGGCACTGTTGCGCCCGATGAGGTCCTGGATGCAGAAGATGCCGAACAGGCGGCCCGCAACAGGGAAATCAAAGATCAGACCCAAAAATTTGTGGCCGGACTTATTTTTACGGTTCCGCTGTTTTTATTGAGCATGGCCCGGGATTTTAACCTGATCGGTGTTTGGAGCCATGCCGCCTGGTTGAACTGGCTCTTCTGGATCCTGGCCACGCCGGTTCAGTTTTACACTGGCGCCGATTATTACGTGGGCGGCTTGAAAAGCCTGAAAAATAAAAGTGCAAACATGGATGTGCTGGTGGCCATGGGGTCATCGGTTGCCTATGTCTATTCATGTTCGGTTCTTGTTATGCCTTCTTTGGGACAGCACGTCTATTTTGAAACCTCCGCCGTCATCATTACGCTGATCAAGCTGGGCAAGATGCTGGAATCCCGAACCAAGGGCAGAACCGGCGGAGCGATTCGCAAACTGATGGGGTTGCGGCCTAAAATCGCAACGATCATCACAGATGGGATCGAAACAGAAATTCCCCTGACCCGGGTTAAAACAGGCGACATCGTCGTTGTGCGACCCGGTGAACGGGTTCCGGTGGATGGCATTGTCACAGACGGTGCGTCAGCGGTGGACGAATCGATGCTGAGCGGTGAACCGCTTCCGGTTGACAAGCAATCCGGCGATACGGTTGTCGGCGGAACCATCAATAAAGAAGGCCTGTTAAAATTCAGGGCCACCCGGGTCGGCAGAGAAACCGCCCTGGCCCAGATTATACGTCTGGTGCAACAAGCCCAGGGAAGCAAAGCACCGATTCAGGCTCTGGCCGACCGCGTTGCGGCGATATTCGTGCCGGCGGTTATCGCTGTTGCCCTGATCACCTTTTCTCTATGGTGGGTGATCACCGGCGAGTTTGTACCGGCCATGATACGGCTGGTAGCGGTACTTGTCATCGCTTGCCCGTGTGCCTTGGGGCTTGCGACCCCTACGGCGATTATGGCCGGCACCGGCAAAGGAGCTGAAAGAGGTATTTTGTTTAAAAACAGCGAGGCCCTGGAAATGGCTACCAAGATAGACACAGTTGTTCTCGATAAAACCGGAACCATCACCATGGGAAAACCGGCTGTCGTGGATGTCGTCCCCTTCGATTCTGTCTGTAAGACCGAAGATCAGCTTTTAAAGCTTGGCGCTTGTGTTGAAAAAGGGTCCGAACACCCGCTGGGCAAAGCCATCGTTAATGAGGCCAAGACCCTGGGGATTGAACTTGTCGATCCCCGGGATTTTAAGGCTTCGGGTGGTCTGGGCGTTCAGGCCACGATTAACGGCAGCTTTGTAAGGATCGGAAAGCCCAAATGGTTTGAAGAATTGGGAATCGATATCGGAATGGCTCAAGGCCGGATCCGTGACTTTCAATCTGAAGGCAAAACCGTCATGGTGGTCGTACAGGACAAGCAGATCTGCGGCTTGATCTGTGTATCAGACATTCTGAAGCCGGAATCCAAGGCAGCCATCCGGCAGCTTCATGAGCAAAATCTTGCGGTTGTCATGCTTACCGGAGATAATCTTCAGACCGCCCAGGCCATTGCTTCCCAGGTCGATATTGACGACATCTTGGCAGAAATCCGCCCCGAAGAGAAATCGCTGGCAGTTAAAAATCTGCAGGAAAAGGGCCGAAAGGTCGGAATGGTGGGAGACGGGATCAATGACGCGCCGGCCCTTGCCCAGGCCGACGTGGGCTTTGCCATCGGCACCGGTACGGATGTGGCCATTGAAACCGCCGACGTCATCCTGTCCAGCGGGAGTTTGGCCGGAGTTTCGC
>JACKQG010004246.1_pt1 | contig 16750 bp, 5 predicted proteins | sample 8237621 | NCBI WGS metagenome assembly JACKQG01 (sample SAMN15677084, study PRJNA649215) | marine metagenome | biome: marine; feature: Black Sea; material: saline water; isolation source: suspended particulate matter (SPM) from the Black Sea western gyre | collected 2013-06-09/2013-06-10 | depth...
CACTGGTATTCAGTGGCTATCTGATACGACAGTTTTGTTAGCCTGTCTTGGTGGTGCTTGCATTACGCTCATTGTAACTGCTAATTTCTCTTGGTAAATACGCTAATCATATCTTCAAACAACTGAAATTTAACGAGAGATAAGCTATCCTCCAATAATTCTATTTTTTACGATTTTGTGAAAAGTTCGTAAACCATAATGTATGGGACATTTGAAACGGTTTTGGGTTAATTGTAATAAATTTGATTTACACTAATTCAATTTTTGAAGTTTTGGCGACACCTTCAATATTATTATAAATATAATATTGCCCTATAATTCTGCATACTTTTATTCTAAGACTATCCACATTCCAATATTCTACAATTGAACTATTTTCCATTTTTCTTTCTGTTATTGGAACAAATATTCGACCTCCATCAATAGAAATAAATAAAATTTCTGTAATAATCGAATTATTTATTTTCAGATATACAGGATACTTTTTAGCATTTGGATCAGGATATTCTATTGTCCAATTTTCACTAAAACTACCAGTAGATTCACCAATATGGATTTGAAAAGTATTATCTTTTTCCGACACCCAGATTTCTTTATTCCCAATAATTTCTTTGTTCCATTTACTATTGAGCAACAATTTTTCAAAATGTGTAAGATTGTATTTATTCAACTCTTCAGTTAGTTTGTTTATTTGTTGTGATTGTTCTTTGAAGGCTTTTTTATGGTAATAGTGTGTAATCACCCAAGATATAATTCCTCCGAATAATGTTCCTATGATAAGATTAATCATAATTGTGTTATTGAGTTAAACCTTCCTATATTTTTCTTTTTAATTCTCCAGCAAAAGACTGATACTCTGTCTGAATCTGAGTTTGATGTGTGTAAATTTTTGAGCATAATTGAATTAGCTATGTCAACATTATTATATTTAGCTATTGATTGCAATATCTTTTTAGCAAATAATCCAGAATCCTTTTGTTTTAATTTTAGCGTAATCGGTTTGTTATCAAAAATTTGCAAGTATTTATAGTCGTTAGTTTTTCTAAGTGAATTTATTTTATTAGTATTTCCAGCAATGAGAAAGTAACCTGATGCATTATACTGATGCACAATTAACTCTAACCTTACAATATCTCTAATTATTCCAATATAATTAATGTTTTTTTGTCTATTACTGATCCATTTAGTTTCCATAGCAAATTCATACTTTTTAATATTTTCCCTATTTCCACCTAAAATCATATAATCTACCCGTGGGACGTCACCTCGCTGTGATTTACTTTCTTTTAATATTGGATGAGGATATTCTACCCTTAATTTATCAGAATATCTTGATTTTAAATATTGAGAAATTGGCACAACTAAATATTTTTCACTGAACAAGAATGATTGTTTGCATAGATATTCATGATTTAACCAATGTCCTATTGAGTCTGCTATTGTTTTTGGGTTTTTCACTTTAATAACACCATTTTTTGAACTTTTCCATAATCAGCAGTTTCAAGCATATAGATATAAACTCCGCTTGAAACCTGGTTCCCGAATTTATTTATTCCATTCCACTGAACTGAATGATAACCAACATGTAAATTATTATTAATTAAAGTATAAACTTTTCTTCCTTGTAAATCATACACTACTAATTTGACATTAGTTCTTTTAGGCAATGCAAATTCGATCGTCGTAATCGGATTAAACGGGTTTGGATAATTTTGAGATAAATTATACTTAGTTGGTAATAAGGTTAAATCGTCAATTCCCAATGTAATATCATCAATAATGGTCAAATTATATTCTTCAACACTTTCAGTAATCTCAACGCCGTCTGAAACTGACACAAACCATTTTGTCAATAATGTATCAGCATCTAAAGTTTGAAGAATGTTTAATAATGTGGTATCAGTAACTGTAATAGAAGTAACATCTATTTCTTGACTAAATAGTTCATTGTAAAGTGTATCAGTGATTGTAAACAAATAAATCAAGGTATCACCTTCTATATCAAACGATTCAGTCCAAATAAATTCAATTCCATCTTGTACATCAGATAATAAAACCTCAGATTCAGTTTCAGGACTTGTTAAGTGAAATTCACTCGGTAAATCATTTACAGGATTTACTACGAGTGTAAATTCTGTGGAAGTTTCAAATTCTCCATCAGATACAGTAACAAAAATAATTGACTCACCAAACCAATTTTCTTCAAGAGTAATGTTAAGTGTATCGTCAATGATAGCAATAATAACTGAACCAGTATCACTTATGGCTGAATAATATAATATATCTTCATCAATATTTAATGATGATAAAATAATTTGCAAAGTTGAATCTTCTTCTATTATTTGATTTTCAATTTCACTAATAATTGGTGTGTCATTAATTGGTAAAATTGAAATAAATACCTTTGCAGGTTCTGAAGCTAAATCACCATCATTTGCAATATAAAATAATGAATCACTACCGAAGTAGTCTTGATAAGGAGTATAAATATTCCCTTCTACATTCCCATGTATCGGCTCTTCGTAAATGATATAGGATAGTTCATCACCCTCAATATCTGAACCAATAAACTCTATTTCTACAGTTGTATCTTCATCAAGTTCTATGTTTAAATCTTCTGCAATTGGTGCATCATTAGATTCTATGACTTCAATAAATACACTTGCTGTATCTGAATATAATTCACCATCAAATGCAATATAGGTCAAGGAATCATTACCAAAATAGTCAGCATTTGGTATATAAACACCATTGCTATACTGTCCATTAAACGGCCCATTAAGAACAAAATATTCTAATACATCTCCATCTACATCATCACCATCAAAAGAAATATCCAACACAACATCTTCATTCGTGATAGTATCTACATCGAAAACAAATGGAGTATCATTGATAGGCAAAATTGTTAAATGAAATGATTCGCTATCTTCAAGCCGTGTTGTTCTATTATTGGGAGTAAAGTTGTTTCTATTTTGCATTCCTGATTTATTCAAGGAAGTTAAAGAAGTACTCTCCTCATATTCGGATACAGTTATTGTAATATCTGCTTCTCCAAAATAATCTTGCTCAGCACTAATTTGTAATTGACTCTCTATTATTAAAACATTAACTAATGAATTGTTGGATTCAACTGAATATAACAAAGAGTCTTCTTCGGCATCAAAGACAACTATATCTACTGTTAAAGTTTCATCTTCATCCATTTCTTGATTTGTAATTGGCTGGATTTCAGGTGGATCATTTACAAATAACACATTAATTTCAACAAGGGCAGGAATTGACATATATTCACCATCAAAAACTGTGAAATACAAACTATCAATACCTGACCATTCTTCGTTAGGTGTATATTGAATATTTGGAAGTTCTCCAGATACATTACCGTTATTAGGTTGTTCTGTTATAAAAAATGTTAATGTATCATCATCAACATCTTCACCTTCTAACTGAATAAATACAGGATCATCTTCATCTATATCAATTGTATTTTCCAGAGCAATCGGCGGATCATTTACAGGAATAACTGATATGATAAAATTCTCACTATCAACTCCTCCATTCTGGTCATCACCAGTAATTATAATCTCTGAATCCCCAAAATAATTGAGGGTGGAAGTTATTATCAAATTATTGTTTTCTAAGTTTGTAAATATATTAACATTTGAACTAAATGCACTATAATATATACTGTCACCATCAATATCACTCACTTCTATTGGAATCGTTATGGCCTCATCTTCTAACATTTGCTGATTGCTGATTTCTGATATAATTGGTAAATCATTTAATGGAATAATATTAATCGATATTGTTGCCGTTTCTGAATTCTCATATCCATCATTTATATAGAAAGTTAAACTATCTTGACCATAATAATTGTTATCAGGAATATATATTAAACTAGGTATTTCTCCAGTAATTTGTCCATTTACAACATTATTTGCGATATAGAAAGTTAGAATATCTTCATCGGTATCAAAACCTTCAAGTATAATATTTAAAGCGACATCTTCATTAGTTTCAATTTCTTGATGATTTGCAACAGGAATTTCATTTGGTTCTTCATAAACCAAGACATTAATTTCATCTGTTACTGAAATAAAACCGTCAGATACTTCTAAAATGAAAGTATATTCTCCGGCAGTAATATCTAAATCAAATAATAGCTCATCAGACACTTCTTCATTCTCAAGTAACCAAGAATATAATAGACTATCTCCATCAACATCTTCTCCATAACCACTAAAAGTAATTGTTGCTGTATTTGATGTTGGACTACCATCGTGTGTAACTGTTACTTCTTGGTCATCACCTGCATTTACTATTGGTGTGTCATTAATTGGTAAAATTGAAATAAATACCTTTGCAGGTTCTGATGCTAAATCACCATCATTTGCAATATAAAATAATGAATCACTACCGAAGTAGTCTTGATGAGGAAAATAAATTCCGTTTTCAACAGTTCCATTCTCGGGATATATTGAAATTATGAAATCTAATGTGTCTCCATCGATATCTTCACCGCTATAAACCAATTCTAACTCTATGTCTTCACTTGTTTCTAAATAAATATCTTCTGCAATAGGCATATCGTTCATTGGCAACACTATAACATCAAAAGTTTCAGTATCAATTTCGCCATTATTATCATCTACTAAAATTGTAACTATCGTAGTTCCATTATAATTTTCAATTGGTGTAACTGTAAGAATTTCTCCAACAATATTTATATCTATATTTTCGTTATTTCCATAACCAGAAATACTGATTGAATCACCATCAACATCTGAAACATCTAATAAATATTCAAGAACAGTATCCTCATTTATTTCTAACAAACCAATTGGTTCTAAAATAGGTGGGTCATTTACAGGATTTACTGTTAAAATAAATGTTTCAGTGTCCGTTAGTCTGCTCCTTTGGTCATTGACAATTACAGTAATTTCTGCTTCACCATACCAATTTTCATTTAGATCTATTGTAAGCAAACTGTCTTCAATATTTAATGCAACATTTGATTCATTTGTAAAGGCTGAAAATGTCAAAACTAAATCATCAAAATCACTGGCAAATAAAACAAACGAAAGACTATCGTCTTCATTCATTATTTGATTGCCTATTGTTCCAAGTTCAGGTGCATCATTTATTGAATTTATTGAAATACTAACGTTACCTACTTCAGATGAATCAATACCATCAAATGCAGTGAAAGTAAAATTGTCTTGACCAAAATAATTATTATTTGGCATGTAAACAATATCAGGTAATTCACCAAATATAATTCCATAATCAGGTTCAGATAATAAATAATAACTTAATGAATCATCATCTGCATCATACCCTGAAATTGAGATTACTAATGGATTATCTTCGTTTGTTTGTAATACTAAGTCTTGTACTATCGGAACATCCTGAACTGGAGCAATATTAATAATAATTGTTGCGTCCTCAGATACATACTCGCCATCACTAACAGTAAAAACAATTACATCATTCCCATAATAATCAGTATTCGGTGTATAAATTATTGAAGGTAATTCACCTGATATTATTCCATTTTCTGGTTGATCAGTTATTGAAAAAGCAAGATTATCATTTTCCACATCAGAAGCCGTAAATTGTATATTTACGAATTCATCTTCATTAATAGAAACTTCCTGACTATACGCAATTGGCAAATCATTTACAGAATTTACTACGAGTGTAAATTCTGTGGAAGTTTCGAACTCTCCATCAGAGACAGTTACAGAAATCATCGATTCACCAAACCAATTGTCTTGTGGTTGTAACAAAATTTGATTTTCATTCAAAGACAAAGCGATTGAAGGTTCATCAGAATAAACACTAAAAATAAGAGAGTCACTATCAACATCATTAGCACTTATCTCAACACTTATTGTTTCATCTTCATTAATTATTTGGTCTAGGATTTCATCAACAATAGGCACATCATTTATTTGATTTACGGTAATAATTAATGAATCTATAACTGTAAATCCACCAATATCACTGCAACTAACAGCAATTTCAGATACCCCACTTTGCTCTGGTAAATACTCAATTATTAAAAACTCATTCTCCACGATTATTGCATCAATTAATATTGTATCTGAAATATTTAATGTATAGATTAACTCATCAGAATTTGTTTGCACATCAACATCTTCAAATACATTTAACAGATTTATATATGAGTCTTCTGAATCCTCATCAACAACTATATCAACTAATGGATTTAAAATAAAAGGAGCATCATTTACAGGAAGAATTTCAATATTAAATCCAGAACTGATAAATTCTCCAGTTACATCTGTGGCAATAATTTCTAAATGGGCTATACCATTTACATCTTGTATAAATTCTACAATCAAAATATTATTTGATAGTATGGATGTAGAAATAAGTTCATAATCTATATCTCCTATTGAATAAAATAGTGAATCTTCATTTGAATTAATATCTACATCTGAAAAATAAGGTTCAAGAGTTATAAATAAGTTTTCTGAATCCTCATCAATTTGAATATCCTCAATTGGAATAGTTACAATAGGTGGATCATTTAGTGGTAAAACAACAATATCTACGATAGATTCTGTAATTAAATTTCCATCGCTTATAAATATATTAATCGATGTTTCGCCATTCCAATTCTCTTGGGGAACTACGAATATAGTTGTATCTGTATGTTCAATACTTAAATATCCAGAATCATATTGAATATCAACTACAATCACATCATCATTTGGATCTTCTACAGAATACTCAAATATTGTTGGTGTATCTTCATTTAATTGCAGGATGTCACTAATATTTATTTCAGGTGCATAGTTTTCATAAAAATTAACATTTAATGCAATTGAAGATAGCGGAATTGAATCATTCACAGTTACATATACAGTATCCAAATAAAATCCATATTCAGTCGATAAAATTTTTAAAGGAATTTCACTATGCCCTAATCCTAAATCTAATGTGTTATTTGTTAATGAAAAAACATCGCTTTCTATTGTTAATTGAATATTTACAGAATCATCTGTAAAATTTTCAAATCCGATACTTCTACTATACAAAGAATCAATCATTAAATTTCCAAAATCATACTCTGTTGAAGTCATAGAATACTGTAAGATATTCAATAATAAAATTTCAAGGTCAGCATTATTAGGATCGTTTGTCGATATATTTAAAATTCCCTCTACTTCAACATCCCCTGTCGGGGTGCAACCAATTGTGAATAATACATTACTATTTTGTTCAATTGTAATATTATCATCAACTATAAAGAATTGCTCACCTATAATATTAAATTCCATTTCAAGAACTTCTGAACCGTCATTATAAAATTCTACTGTATTATAAAGGGTATCTTCCACAAAATTAAAAAATAATACTTGCGATACATCAGTTCTGAAAATTGGAGATGATAGAATATTAATTGTTCCATAATCACTATCTGTTGCAACATTTTGCATATCTGATTGAGCCAATATTAAATTATTAATAATCAATGGATATGTCGTTACACCAGGACCCGTCTTTATTGTAAATTCAAATACAAGTCCAGTATTTCCTGCAATTGGATTTAAATTCATTGAATATGCAAAGATACTTAATATTTGGTTATTTTGTGTTGCATATACCTGATGATCCCATATTCTTGGTGTGGTAAACAGACTATCTTCCATAAAGGTTACACCTTCAGGAAGAGTAACATCAAACTGGAAGCCTGTTATTATATCTGTATTCTCTATCGAGACGGGTACTCTTACACTTCCACCTTCTTCAACTTCTACATCTCCAAGTATTAATACATTGGAATGATATGCAATGCCTGTGCCTGTTAAATCTACACTTAACACACTCTCATCTATATCATTCGTCATTACTACTAAACTTCCTGCATAATATGTCTCATCTACAGGTGCAAACTTAATCGGTATATTTGCTACTCTATCTGGTGGTAATACATAAGCATTATAAACGCCACCTGATGCTAAACTTGCTCCACTTTGTCCACTTCCTGAATGACCATATCCCGTTGCATCTTCATAATTAGTATCATAATGCCATAAGCCAACTGTATTACCTGTAACGCCTAACTCAACTTCAGGTGTAAAATCTGCTGTGTAAATACCATAATTAGATATTCTTACTTCATCAATAAAACCATCAAAATAATCATATCCATCATTACGCCTACCTACATTAAAATCATAACTACCGTGAACATTTGCACTCGGGGTATCACTACCTATTAATACACCATCTAAAAATAGTCTGCGTTCTCCTCCTGATGTATAGGATACTGCAACATGATGCCAACTATCTGTTAAATCTCCCACCTCTACATAAATATCATTATTACGGAATGAATGTCTAAGTTGGGTATTTGTTAATTTTAACTGATTAGACTGACTGTTAGCATCATACCTCCCCCAAGACATTATCGTCTGGGTATCTTCCATATTATCAGGTCTTATCCACGCTTCTACTGTAAATGAACTATTACCACTGGGAAGACCTATACTTCCTGCATTACCATAATACACATAATCATTACTACCATCTAAACTTACAGTCTGACGATGGGTATGAACAGGATCTAATACTTCAAAAACTTCTGGTGTTACACTTAAATCCTCAAATAACAAATCTCCAAGTCCTGCATTGGTTACCGTCACATATCCAATACTATCTGACGCTAAATATACCTCACCAAAATCTATTAACTCCTCTGTGATATGAATGTCAGCATCATACGGTATAATATCTGCACTCTCTCCATACAATAAAACAGACACCACCTCATCTGAAGTATAAATCTTTAGCGTATCGGTGTAAATACCTTCTGCTGTAGGATAAAATCCAATGTCTGTGGCATAAGAACTATTACCTGCTATCACAAAACTATCATCTATATTTACAAAAGGAAGTATGCTTTCTATATCGGTAATCGTAATGTCTTCTGTTCCATCGTTGTATAATACCAACTCCATATCAAGTGAGTCATCTGGAGGAACTACACTAAAGTTTAAATAATTAGAAGATAAGCGTAAATAGGATATTTCATCAGAAGGTAAAACAGTTAACACACCATTATTATGACCTGTATATTCATTACTGCCATCTTCACCATTTAATATTACTTCACTGATTTCTAATGGATAATAATTAGGCTCAGATGATACTAAAATACTAAACTCAATCACCATCCCTGTATTGGATGCTACTGGCGTATTATTCATAGAATAACACAACACACGAAGCACATTATCTATCATATCACCTTCTACCTGATGATCCCATATTCTTGGTGTGGTAAACAGACTATCTTCCATAAAGGTTACACCTTCAGGAAGAGTAACATCAAACTGGAAGCCTGTTATTATATCTGTATTCTCTATCGAGACGGGTACTCTTACACTTCCACCTTCTTCAACTTCTACATCTCCAAGTATTAATACATTGGAATGATATGCAATGCCTGTGCCTGTTAAATCTACACTTAACACACTCTCATCTATATCATTCGTCATTACTACTAAACTTCCTGCATAATATGTCTCATCTACAGGTGCAAACTTAATCGGTATATTTGCTACTCTATCTGGTGGTAATACATAAGCATTATAAACGCCACCTGATGCTAAACTTGCTCCACTTTGTCCACTTCCTGAATGACCATATCCCGTTGCATCTTCATAATTAGTATCATAATGCCATAAGCCAACTGTATTACCTGTAACGCCTAACTCAACTTCAGGTGTAAAATCTGCTGTGTAAATACCATAATTAGATATTCTTACTTCATCAATAAAACCATCAAAATAATCATATCCATCATTACGCCTACCTACATTAAAATCATAACTACCGTGAACATTTGCACTCGGGGTATCACTACCTATTAATACACCATCTAAAAATAGTCTGCGTTCTCCTCCTGATGTATAGGATACTGCAACATGATGCCAACTATCTGTTAAATCTCCCACCTCTACATAAATATCATTATTACGGAATGAATGTCTAAGTTGGGTATTTGTTAATTTTAACTGATTAGACTGACTGTTAGCATCATACCTCCCCCAAGACATTATCGTCTGGGTATCTTCCATATTATCAGGTCTTATCCACGCTTCTACTGTAAATGAACTATTACCACTGGGAAGACCTATACTTCCTGCATTACCATAATACACATAATCATTACTACCATCTAAACTTACAGTCTGACGATGGGTATGAACAGGATCTAATACTTCAAAAACTTCTGGTGTTACACTTAAATCCTCAAATAACAAATCTCCAAGTCCTGCATTGGTTACCGTCACATATCCAATACTATCTGACGCTAAATATACCTCACCAAAATCTATTAACTCCTCTGTGATATGAATGTCAGGTAAAACTACTTCGCCCGACACACCATTTCCTGTAAGGTAAATATGATATGGAGCGGATTGGAAATTATCATAAAATTCTACAATTCCATTGTATGCTAATAAATCGGTTGGGATAAATGATATTTGAAGAATTAATTGTTCTCCACTCCCTATAACAAAATTTCCAGTATCACTAATTTGAAAATTATCACCAGTTATAGTGAGGCCTTGAATTGAAATAGCAATCTCATTAGGATTTGTTATCCCCACAAACGAGGAATCCGTAGAATTAACCAAAACGGAACCAAAATCAATATTGTTTGAAGATAAAATTAGACTTTCAATGGAAATATCTTCAATTATTGTTAGGACTCCATTTTCAGTTTGATCTATCAAGTTTACCATATCTAAACCAGATATAATAGCATTTTCAAGGACTAATGGATAATCTCCTGCTGTTCCTGAACACGATGTAAATACAATTTCAGCAATCGCACCTTCCTGCCCAAGAAACGATGTTCCCATAAATGAATAACCTATACCAGTTACAAGATTTTCAGACATGCTACCATTAATAGAATGGTCTGTGGCTCTATTTGTTAGATTGATATGTGAATATTCAAATCCAACAATTTCTGGTAATTGTATTGAGAACTGAAATGCAGAAAACTCATCTGTATTTTCAATTCCAACGCTAATGACTAAACTATCACCATCGATGACACTAACATCATCAACATACATCAAGTTACTGGCAAATAAACCAGTATGTAAGAATAGTATTACATAAAATAATATACGGTGCATAATATTTCCCTCCTTAATTTAAGGATACTACCTTAGCACCGTCATTTTCCGTGAAACAGAATACTCCTGTGAAATGAATTTAAAGAAATATACTCCACTTGTAACTTCGTTGCCTACATTATCTTTACCATCCCAAACAATAGTATGATATCCTCCCGACAGTTCTTTCGATGTCAGAATATCTCTAACAACTTGACCTCTAATATTAAATACAGTAATATCAGCAATAACATTTGAAGGCAATTCTAATCTAATTTCTGTTGTAGGATTAAAAGGGTTAGGATAATTTTGACCGATATTAAAATTATCAGGTAAAACGAATAATTCTGTTTCGTCATTATTGAGCATAGTTTCAATCTCATTACCAAATTGATCTGAAATTATCATGTCATTTATTGATAAATATGCCTGTTCATTTTCAGTTTGTAAATAGACCAATATTTGAAAGTGGTTCTCTGCATCAATGATATTATCATCCAACGATACAATTATACATTTTGTTTTTGATTCGTCAATTGCATTATAAAATACATTTGCATCTTCAATATCTGTATAAATATCTAAAATCTCAGCATTTTGTGTTTCAATAATAATCTCTACACCCCCAACATTACCGTTTGACCAAGAAATATCAATAGGTATAACCGTTTCATCATCATCTAATGTATAATTTTTAGGCATGTTTACATCAAGATTTTCTACAACACATTCTTTCTGTAATGGATTACCTAGAATAATATTCACAACACCAATTATATCAATTACATTGATATATGAATCGCTATTCACATCTGCGGAATAGAAGTTGATTTGGTCAGTTGCTCCAAGTATGTAATAGATTATATTCATCACATCAATAACATCTACAACATCATCATTATTTGCATCACCAAGCATAAACTCAACAGCAGTTGTATCAACAACTAAAATTGTGTTGATATTCGGGAAATTATATGGTGAAATACGAATTGAATCACCTTGTTCAACTCTCAAACTATCGAATACAAAATTTGTTACATCAGCAGTAACACCACTTCCTCTAAAAATTCCTGTATGCAAATTGGTTTCAACAACTACCGGACCGATAAAATCTCCATTTCTAAGATTTTCAATTCTAACGGCGGACATATCAACAGAATTTTCATTTCCATCTTCGACTTCCATTTCAATAAAAAATCGTTGATCTAAATTCACTATTTCACCTAAAAGCATTTGGTAAGTGTTGTCTGTATACAGTTCGATAGAAACATAATCTTCAATTTGTCCTGGTGTTTGGTCACTTGCAAAAGTTAAAAATGGCTGATAATTTACAATTCCAAGATTGCCAGGATCATCAAAACCATCCCATATTTCATCTTTAATCAATATTTGGTCACTTCTACTATTCCACCAAGTATATTCAGCGTCAATATTAGTAAGATTTCCAGAATACAATCGTAAATCATAGCCAGTGTTATCATAAAGATTTGAATAATGAATATCTGTCAAACTTTGATTTGAGTTTGGAGATGCTATACCACCTGTTGCATTCTCGTTAAATTCGCCATTATCAATAACTTTATTTCCAACAATAATTGAACGGGTTACTTCGGTTGGATTATATATAGCACCGTAATCTAATCTTGCAGTATTTAATGTGATTGTCGAATAATCAACTTTATATATTGGTAAATCGGCAATGTCTTGGAAATATATTCCACCACCGTATTGACTCAAATTTTGAGATATTGTGCAACTATCAATATCTACAGAAGCAAACACACCACCGCCATGACCATACTCTGAAATATTTCCGACAATTGTATTATTTGAAATTCTACCTCTGCCACCATTATCAATTAAATATACACCCACACCTTCTTGATAAATAGTTCCACTCGTATTTTCTACAATAAATGAATTACCAGAAATTTCGTTGTGAAGAATATCTGTATGAGCAGTATAGTCTGTTATATTGCCATTTGGTTTAGTATAAATTCCAGCACCCTTTGCATAAAAATTACGGTTTTCAGCATCAATAATTTTATTATTTCGAATAATGTTGCTATCAATTTTTGTGTAACTATACCGATTATAATCAAAATAATTAAACTCTCTCATAAAATAACCTTCAATATAAATCCCTGCACCATAAGCGGACGCATAAGCAGAACTGCTATTATCTGTTTGGTCGGCCTTTATTGAATTATTTTCAATTATATTGCCTGTGATTGTTAGGTCATCTCCCCATCCATAAATACCACCACCACTTAAAAACACGGTTGTATAACCGTCGTAATGGACACTTGCAAATGCAGAATTATTTGAAATATTGTTATACTTTAATGTGTTTCCATTTCCTATTATGGAAATCCCTGCACCATGATTTTTATTCGTATTTCTACTCCAATCATTTGAACCAGTATATCCCCATGTCCATGCTTCTTGAGTATTAATTGTTGTAGAATTGTCCGTTACAATATTATTTAATACACTATTGTTTGAACCAAATATATTAAGTGCAGATAAACTTGCACCATGCCGACCTTGTTCACTTGTTCCAGTCCAAAAATTACCCGTGCAAAACTTATAATTATTACTAATTATATTATCTTCTACAATTGCATTATTAACTCTATAAAGATTGATTCCAGTTGCGTAATATCCATTCACAGTATTTTCATTAAACATTATGTGGTTATTACTAATGATATGCTCACCTAAACTATATCCATCAATAAAAACTGATCCATTAGGTCCATTCTCGGTAAACTGGTTATTTGTCATTAAATGTAAACCAATACCGTGATATGCCGTATAATTACCATAGAATGTATTTTCATCAATTGTTTTCACATTTGAACTCGCACCATAGAAACCAATTCCAGCATTATTTGAAACCATATTATGTGTAAATTCTACTGAATCAACTGTTGTAGTTTCATTAAACCCGTCTGAACTATTTTCATTTAATGTGCTATAATTAACTTTAATTGTGTTACCGCTATTTGCATAAATACCTTTTGAGTTTTCTACAAATATACTTGAATCAATAACAAAATGATGATAAACATTGGCTGACGCACCATTACTATTATTAAAATTAGCAGTAGATAGGTTAAGGAATATATTATCAATATAATCAAAATATATTCCATGAGAAGAATTTGAAATAAATTCAGTATTGTTTACCATTACACTATTTGAAATAATCCAATTATCTTCTAAGGGTGATACTTCTAAACCATGACCTGAGCCATTGATGAAATTTGATTTAGCAACAAACCCCCAACCTATTCGATTTGTATTTGATGATTCTGTAAAGTTGCAATCTTCAATATAAACTCCTGTAAACCCATTATCATTTAAAAATCCTTTGTCAAAATCACAATAAGTGAACTTAGGTCCAGAAATATATCCAAAATCTGATGTTAATTCCAAAATAGGTGATGACTGGTTAAACATAATCCCATCCCAAGAATTTTCATCTTCACCTCTAAAAGTAATTCGCTCAGTTACAGTTCCATCAGCAATCAAATGGCCATTCAAATCAAAACTTGAACCCGGTGTAAATTCACAAATCACACCTGCTCTAACTGTCAAAGTATCCCCTTCATAATTCGATGCATCACCTTGAACAAAATATGGGTTGTTCTCAGGTATTATGGTTCTATTCGCAGGAATAGGCACAGCACCACTTACAACAGATGGCATTTCAGGTGGTATTACTTCAAACACCCATTTTTCACCATTATTTGCCCATACAGTGTCCTGACTTAATGTATTAACCGCAAACACTCTCCAATAGTAAATCTCATTTTTAATAAAATCAACAGGATTATAGATTTCAGTTTCAGTCATTCCTGATTTTTCTACATAAGATCCTGGTGCAAAGTCAATATCAGTTCCATATTGGATTGTATATCTTGAATCAGGGTCACCTAAATCGGTCCATCTCATTAGCACATAAATATCAACATCTTCACTAAAGTTTGCAGGTTGATATAGATTAAATCCATATCCACCTTCATTTTCTAATATTGAAAAGGAAAAATTATCTACTCCTGTTCTTTTTAAATAATGCACATTTGCATCAGAATCTATGGAATAAAAATAATATGATATTTCGGTTCCAACTGACTGCCCATCAAACACATATTCCCATTTACTTCCATCTTGAGTCATATTATTATCAACATAACTTCCATCATTAATTGAATAGACAATATGTAAATTACCCACCCAACTAACTGCATCAGATAATTCAGCAATAATTTTATATGGACCGTATGGATTATATGTATCGGAGTGTTGTTCGTGCATAATTGAAGTTTGATACACTTCCAATGACAAATTATCAATATACCAACCAAACACATGATTATTACCTTCGTTTTTATTCAAATAAAATCTAAATTGGATGCTGTCGCTTGCCATTTCTGGAGTATCAAATGTTAAATTTGTCCAATTGTGATTCGAATTGTAAGATTGTAATTCAGTCCATCCACTATTTGGAGTTCTAAATTGAATATAAGCAAAATCATTACTATAATCGTCAAAATAACTATCGAAAGTTAACTTTGCTTTTTTTGCTTTTATCATGGGAGTTTTTAAATAGAGATGATTGTAATCCTCTAACTTCTCATCTCCCTGTATTGCCGTCCCCCAGCAGAAATAGCCTTCTTCTGGATTAACATAAGTGGGATTTCCCCAGCCCCATTCTCGTCGCCATGAGCCAGGAGATGATGTGCTATCCATTAAACCACCGTCATTAGTTTCAAAATCACTGAAATACACAGTATCCGTTGATGTGGTTAATAAATTTACAAATTCTTCAGCATAAACTAAATTCAAACTGAACATAGCAATAAAAACAATTGCTATCTTTTGGATTACGATTCTATTTAACATTGGATTCCTCCGCTTTGATTTGAGATGATAAAAAAATTGTTTGGTTCACGAGTTTTAAACGACTCCCGATATAAATCTATTAAATTTATGGATGTAATATTTTTGGAGACGAGCTTTTTAAAGGACGAATTTATTAAACTTAATTTATAATATGTTTCAGCAAAACTAATTTTCATACAAACCTCACCGTGTATAATATACGAAATATTTGGTATATGTATTTTTAGGTGGTAACATCTTGTTTTAACTTCACTATTAATTCATCGAAGGCCTGATTTTGACTATCAATTTTTAACTCACTTATACTTCCAGACTTTTTTTGAGGAATTTCTGCTAAAGGATAACAATTCCCAATACCGCTTACAGAAATACATTCCCAAAATTCATCAGTTAAATATGTAGTTCTGTTAATCCAGTTTCCGTGATGAATTAAGCATCCACTTGTGTACGCATCTGAGCCTGAACAGATTAATCCTAAAGGTTCCTGATCAATTGCATTATATTTTTCATCGATTCTTCCGCAATTTAACATATAATATGATAATGCTGTATCATTAGAGCCAGATGCTACTATTAGAATATTATCACATTTTTTTACTAAATCTGGAGGTAAAATATCGATTTTCATCATATCTTCTTGGTTTGCTAACCTAAATGTATTGGGT
>JACKQG010004247.1_pt1 | contig 16750 bp, 15 predicted proteins | sample 8237621 | NCBI WGS metagenome assembly JACKQG01 (sample SAMN15677084, study PRJNA649215) | marine metagenome | biome: marine; feature: Black Sea; material: saline water; isolation source: suspended particulate matter (SPM) from the Black Sea western gyre | collected 2013-06-09/2013-06-10 | depth...
TTTGCCGGCAACCGCCAAGACGCACCGAAGTCCGGACGGTGGTGCAGTCCCGACGCACGTGGCTTGGGGCTATTGGACAGATAATGGGGAAACACGCAATGTCGGCCACAAATCCAGAACAACAGGCAGCCGCCGATCGCGCAAGACGCATCGTCGCGGCGGTACAATCTCCAGCGACGGAGGCCGCCGATCATGAGATCATGGCAGACGACGGTGTCAGGTCCGGTGGCCTGACTTTCTCGCAGCAAGATACTTCGTCCGGCGGATCGGGGCGCTGGATTCGCGTGCTCATCTTGCTGGTCGTGCTCGTCGCCATCGTAGGAGGCGCAGGGTATGCCGGCTGGCGAGCGCTGAATCACATGGGCGATGATCCGGGCACTTCGATGATGACTCACACGGTCCAGCGCACTGACCTGCTGATATCCATTACCGAAGACGGCAATGTGGAAAGCGCCAGCAATGTGGATCTCAAGTGCCAGGTCGCCGGCGGCAGCTCGATTCTGTGGATCATCGAAGATGGTGCGACGGTGAACGAAGACGACGAGCTGGTTCGGTTGGACTCGGCGCAACTGGAGGATCAGATCAACCAGCAGAAGATAACCTACGAAAAAGCGCGTTCCGCCATGGTGCAGGCCGACAAGGACTACCAAGTCGCGAAGATTTCGGTGGATGAGTATTTGGAGGGCATTTTTGTCAAGGAACTCCAAGACGCAGACGCCCAGATCACCATTGCGTTGGAAAACCAGCGCAGCGCTCAGAATACGCTGGAGTACTCGCAGCGGATGTTTCGCAAAGGCTACATCAGTTCACTGGACTTGGAAAGCCAGCAGTTCGCGGTGCAGCGTGCGCAGTTGGAGCTGGATTCGGCGGAAACGGCCAGAGACGTGCTGACCAAGTACACCAAGGCAAAGATGATGGAAGATCTGAAGAGCAACGTCGAAACGGCGAAAGCCAGAATGGAGTCCGAGAAGGCCGCGTTTGCGCTGGAGGAAACGCGGCTGAAACGCCTGGAAGAGCAGCTCGACCAGTGCGTGATCACCGCGCCGCAGGAAGGTATGGTCGTTTACGCCAACGAAATGGGCAGTCGTTTTCGCGGCAGCCAAGCCGTGACCATCGAAGAGGGAGCGATGGTCCGCGAACGCCAGACGATCATTCGCCTGCCCGACTTGAAGAAGATGCAGGTCAAGGTCAACGTGCACGAATCCAAGGTGGAGCAGATGCAGCCCAATGTCATGCGCGCTTCCATCCGCATTCTCGAGCGCGACTTGCAGGGCACGGTGACATCCGTCGCCAGCCAGCCCGAATCCACCAGCTTCTTCCAGGCCAGCGTAAAAGAGTACGCCACCGTCGTGCGCATCGACGGGGAACCCAAAGGTCTGAAGCCGGGAATGACGGCCGAAGTGGAGATTCTCGTAGCCGACTTGAAAGACGCGATTGCATTGCCCGTGGCGGTCGTTGTCGAGCAGCGCGGCGCATTTTATTGTTGGGTCAAGACCCAGGAAAAGGTCGAGCGTCGCCCGTTGGTATTGGGGCACAGTAACGACCAATTCGTTGAAGTGAAGGACGGCGTGCTCGAGGGCGAGGAAGTCGTCCTCAATCCCCGCGCGGTCGTCGCCGATGCGCGATCGGGCGAAGATGATGCCGCCGGAGCTGAGCCAACGGACGCAAAAGAGAAGTTTGGGGAAGCACCAGCGAACCTGGACACACCGGCTGGCGGAGGCCCGCCGTCGCCAGGGCCCGGCGCCGGCGGCGACCGACCGAGTGGTCGGCGCGGTGGACCAGGTGCCGGACCGGATGGCGGGCGAGGTGGCGGCTCTGGCCGCGGAGGGTTCAACCCCGTGGACATATTCAACAGCCGGGACGCGGACGGGGACGGCAAGTTGTCGGGCGACGAAATTTCCGGTCCGATGGCGGAAGGATTAAGCGAGATCGACACCAACGGCGACGGCGAGATCTCCCTCGATGAGTTTCAGGCGAGGATGCGAAGCTCTCGTGGCGGCAGGGGTGGACGCGGCCGAGGTGATTCTGGCGGCAGGGGTGGCTCTTGAGTCGGATTTGCCGGCGCCACACCACGACGCGGACTCGATCCTCGTTCCCAAGCTCCGGCTTGGGAACGCAGCGTTTGCTAAGCTTTGCTCGGCGTGCGAGCGGTGGGCACGAAGCAGAGCTTCGGAGAAAATGCGTTCCCAAGCGGGAGCTTGGGAACGAGAAGTGTACGAGAACTGCACGAGAACAAACACGTCAGAATAGACCGTGTTCGACCAAATCCTGATTACAATTCGACTGGGCGTCTACAGCCTGCTGCTTCACAAGCTGCGTTCCGGCTTAGCGGTGTTGGGCATCCTGATCGGCATTACGGCCGTTATCTGGTTGGTGGCCATGGGCCAGGGTGTCAGTTACCAGGCCCAGCAGCAAATCAAGGACCTGGGGGCGAAAAACATCATCGTGCTCAGTGTCAAGCCGCCCCAGGAAGGCAGCAGCAGCCAGAGTAGTTTCGTGATCACATACGGGCTGTTGCGAGACGACTACAAACGCATCGTCTCCAATATTCCGGTTATCGAAAATGCGGTGCCGATGCGCGAGATGCGCAAGGAGTTTCGCCGCGACCAGTGGATCTCCGAAGGGCGGCTGGTCGGCTGCACATCCGACTATTTCGACCTCAATCACCTCTCGATCAACCGCGGCCGGTTTCTGCAAGACACGGACGGGAAGCCGCCGCAAAACGTGTGCGTGATCGCAGACGGTACGGCAAAAGCCCTGTTTCCCTACGAAAACCCGATCGGGCGGACGGTGCAGGTCGACACCGACTTCTACGTGATTGTCGGCCAGACGGCCGCGCGTGACCCGACGGCTGCGATCGGCGGCAGCCTGGATTCCCAGGACTTCAACTACGACGTCTACATCCCGCTGCGAACGTTGAAGGCCCGCATCGGCGACATGCTTTTTTCGCGCTCCGCCGGCAGCCGCGAAGCGGAAATAGTCGAGCTGAATCAAATCACACTGAGCGTTCACGACCTGGCCCATGTCGAGGAGACGGCTGACATCGTCCGTACGCTACTGGAGAAGTATCACAAGACCAAGGATTTCAGCGTTGTCGTCCCCAAGGAATTGTTGCGCCAGGCCAAGCTGCTGCAGATGATGTTCAATGTATTGCTCGTGTTGATTGCCGGTATTTCACTGGTCGTGGGCGGCATCGGCATCATGAACATCATGCTGGCCACGGTCACCGAACGCACGCGTGAAATCGGCATCCGCCGAGCGCTGGGGGCGAAACGGAGACACATCATTTGGCAATTCTTGGTCGAATCGATTGTGTTGACCAGCGTCGGTGGGGCATTGGGTGTCGGGATCGGTTTTCTCTGCGGGCCGACCGTCAGCGGTGTGCGGGAGTTGGCGCTGCGGCTGTTGCCTGAGACAATGGCTGCTTTGCCGGACACGATCCTGAAGCTGGAACCGCGCATCGAGCCTTGGTCAATCGTGGCTTCGCTGATCATTTCGGTCGCCGTCGGCACCATCTTCGGCCTGTACCCGGCGTATCGCGCCGCTAACATGGACCCAATCGAAGCGTTACGGCATGAGTGATACCCTGTGTCTCTAACACGAAGGAGAGAAAGATGTTGTCCTACACAACGATGGGTACGTACGTGCTGGTCGTCACCCTGGCGACCGTATTTGTGATCATTTTGGTCGCCCGACAGCAGCGAGCAGAAAAGGATCTCGCCATTTGGTTCATATCGGGCCTGGTCGGCATCCTCTTGGGTGCCGCCGGAGCAGCCGCCGTTGTTCAGACGTTGGGCTATGACATTGTAAAGTCGTACAGTGACCCCCTTGAGGGCGATCTGGGTGGGGATAGCGAGGAAGGCATGGACGAGGGAGGTGGAATGGGTATGGGCGGTATGGGTGGCCCTGGCGGCGGCATGGGCGGCCCGGGCGGCGGTATGGGGGGCCCAGGCGGTGGTATGGGCGGTGGCCGCGGTCCTTCGCCGAAACGTCAACTCACGATGCTCGTTCGCAAGGTCGATTTGCTAACAGGTGACGTTGCGATGAACCTAACCGACGAACAAGGGACCGCGTTGGCCGAGATTCTCGGCAAGATCAAATCGCAAGAGACGATGACGGACGAAGACGCGACTGCCCTGAACGAAGAGATTCTCGCCGTGTTCGACGAGGACCAGAAAGCCAAGCAGGAGGCCGTTGGCCTGCCTCGCGGCGCACGTGGCGGACGAGGTGGCGGACCCGGCGGCGGTGGTCCTGGCGGCGGTGGACCCGGCGGTGGCGGCGAACAGGCCGAAGATGCGAATCCGTTCGCTGAGGAACAAAACGCGGAAGCCCTGGATGCGCTACTCGGACGACTCGGTGGTCCGGCGGCGGATGCACCTGCCGCGGAGACCGAACCCAAGGAAGCCGATCCCGCGGAGACTGAGGCCGCGGAGACCGAGGCCGCGGAGACCGAGGCCGGAGAAGCCGCACCGGAGGAGACGACCACAGATCAACCGGAAACGCCAAAGGAGTAGTCGGTCGCGTTGGCGATTCCGTACGGGAGCCGTTCGATGAGTTATGCACTGGGCGTCGACAATCTGCGCAAGGACTACGTGCTGAAGGGAGAAACAGTGCGCGCCTTGCGCGGTGTGACGTTCGGCGTGAAGAACGGCGAGTACATGGCCATCATGGGGCCTTCCGGATCGGGCAAGAGCACTTTGCTCAATCTTCTTGGCTGCCTCGACCGTCCCACGGGAGGCAGCTATTTTCTCGGTGATCAGAACGTTGCCAGCTTGAACGACAACCAACTGTCGGAGGTTCGCGCGGGGAATATCGGGTTTGTCTTCCAGTCCTACAACTTGATTCCCCAGCTTACCGTCGCCGAGAACATCGAGGTACCGCTTTACTACCAAGGCCGCCTGAACGCCGCCAATCGCCGCCGCTGTCGCCAATTGGCCGACATGGTTGGCCTTGGGGACCGCCTGAAGCATCGACCCACGGAATTGTCCGGTGGACAACAGCAGCGTGTGGCCATCGCCCGCAGCCTGGCCAACGATCCTTTCTTCATTCTCGCGGACGAACCCACCGGAAACCTGGACTCGGCCACCACCCAAGAGATCCTCGAAGTGTTCGAGAGACTGAACAACCAAGGCAAGACGATTATCTTGGTCACGCACGAAGACCATGTCGCCGCGCGCGTCAAACGAGTGCTGCGGCTGTCGGACGGGCTCATCGAATCCGACGTGCTACAAAAGCAGGCCCCAACCAGCGTCACGGCCGAATAGTAGGTCCCGTCTGCCGGACGGGACCTGGCGCCTGCCCGGTGGAACCTGGTCCGGCAAACCCAGCCGTCCGCGGATCGAGGTCCCGCCCGACAGGCGGGACCTACCAAGCCAGGATCCGCCCCGATAGGAGGGGTGTTATCCACGGGGAAAATGCCGTGGAATCTTCTGTCGTTTCTGTGGACGGGCCCGGCGCGTTTCCGTTTACTATCCTAGTCGTTTTCCGCGCTCGGCCGGCGCGCCACCAAGGAAAGTGCCTGCTATCCCCGTTTTCTGCGGTGCAAATAACGTCGTGGGAACAACTTGAATGAAGCGAACGTGTGCTGTCTGCTTTGGCATCGCGACCATCCTGTTCGCAGGAGTCTGTGTCTATGCATGCGCACGGTGGTTATCGTTGACGGACGACCCTCAACCGGAAGCGCAGCAAGCGGAGCCTGAGGGCTTCGTCATGACCGTCGAGTCGGACTACGTCGGCGTCAAGCGGCCAAAATTCAAGAAACCAGCGGACGCCGGGTTTTCCGAGAACGCGGAAGTGATTGGGATCTGTGTCAACGGAGTCTACCGTGCGTATCCCATCAAACTACTGTCCGTTGTTGATCTCCACATTGTCAACGACGTTTTCGACGGCGTGCCCGTTTCTGTGACCTATTGCGACCGGGCCGACCAGGTGCGAGTGCTCACGTGGACGAATCGCGATCACGCTATCCCTTTGGACGTAGGCGGGTTGGACGAGAACGGTCACTTGCTTTATTTGTTCGGAGGAAACAGATATCCCCAAACTTGTGAGGAACTGCCTCTCGAAGATTACCCGTTTGAGCGAACCGGCATGGGACATTGGACATCGCGTCACCCGAACACGCTCGTCTTCGTCAGCGACTGAAGACGAGCCAAGGAGACCCAGAGATGCTCGCACGGTGCGAGCATTTGACAGAGTGAGGCCCCAAGTGTTTTGTGTATCTCCGTAGTTACTTGTTTTATGAAAGGACAAGGTATGAGACGTTCACTTTTACTTTTTGCTGCGACTGGCATGGTGGCACTTTGTGTCGGCACAGTCGCACTGGCGCAGCCCGGCGGGCGCGGCATGCGTGGCGGATCCCGCGGTGGGACCAATCTGCTGAGCCTGGCGCAGAATGAAGCGGTCCAGAAGGAAATCGAAGTTGTTGATGATCAAAAGGCGGAAATCGACAAAGCCGCCGAAGAGATTCGCGCTGGCCGTGAAGGCGGACAGCGCCCTGATTTCCGCAACATGTCCGAGGCGGAGCGAGATAAGCTCTTCGCCCAGATGCGTGAGAGGCGGGAAAAGGAAGCCAAGGCCGGGAATGCCAAGCTGGAAGAAATCTTGCTGCCGCCTCAAATCAAGCGGCTGAAGGAAATCGCCCTGCAGCAACGCGGCACATCGGCATTGACCGATCCGGAAGTAGCCAAGGAATTGAAGATCACCGACGCTCAGAAGAAGAAGCTGGATGAGGTGAGCACCGCGAACAGGGAGTCCATGGGAACCCGCATGCGAGAGCTGTTCCAAGGCGGCAACCGTGAAGGTGTCCGCGAGAAGATGCAGGAAATGCGGAAAGAGGCAGACGGGAAAGTGCTTGGCGTGCTGACGGCCGAGCAGAAGAAGCAGTTCGAGGGAATGAAAGGCGAAAAGTTCGAGATGCCGGAACGCACTCGTGGCGGCGGACGCCGCGGCGGTGGACGAGGCCAAGGCGGTCAACGACCGCAACGTCCCGCCTCGAACACTTAAGGTAGACGAGTAGTCGACAGCCTCCGACCGCCCTTCGTAACGGCCTTGTGCGGCACCACGATGCCGGCGAAGGGCGGTCAGTCTTTCTAGTGTCGGCCGGTTGATCGCAACTCCGCGAATGTGGGGCACGTTTCTAACGTGCCAATGTCTAGAAGCTGTTGAGGTCCGGCACGTTAGAAACGTGCCCCACGCGCGGGCAGATCTTTCGCATATTCTCATCTCGGTAAGGGCTTGTCTGATGAAACGACAATTAGCGATGTGTTTGACAACCGTTTTCGTGGTTTCGCTTGTCGGCTTTTGCGATGCGGACGATTGGTCTCGGTTTCGTGGGCCGGATGGATCGGGCTTGAGTCCGGATGACACGCCGACCCCCGTCACTTGGAGCGATTCGGAGAATCTGAAATGGAAGGTCCCGCTGCCGGGGCCGGGTTCGTCGAGCCCCATTGTCGTTGGTGGGCGCGTGTATGTGACCTGTTGGAGTGGCTATGGCACGGATCGCGGTGCTCCCGGCGACCAGAAAGACTTAAAGCGTCATTTGGTCTGCGTCGACCGCGAGACCGGCAAGACGATTTGGTCAACGACAACCGACGCCGTGCTTCCGGAGGACGATTTCCGCGGGATGTTTACGCAACACGGTTACACGTCACACACACCGGTTTCTGATGGCGAGCGTGTGTACGTATTCTATGGAATAACGGGCGTGCTGGCCTTTGATCTGGATGGCAACAAGCTTTGGCAGACGAGTGTCGGCACAGAAAGAGATCGCCGTGGATGGGGTTCCGCATCGAGTCCCATTCTGTACAAGAACCTGGTCATTGTGACGGCATCTATCGAGAACCAGGCGTTGGTGGCGTTGAACAAAGACACGGGCGAAGAGGTCTGGAAGCAGGAGGCCGGCGGCTTCGCGTCGACGTGGGGTACCCCGATCCTAGTCGACGTCGGTGACGGTCGACAGGATCTCGTGTTGGCCGTTCCCTACGAGGTTTGGGGATTCAACCCCGATGACGGCAAATTGCGCTGGTATTGCGAGGCTGTCCAGTCCGACTCGATGTGCTCCAGCCTCATCGTTGGCGGCGACACGGTTTACGCCGTCGAGCGAGGCCCGCGTGGTGGCGGCGCAGTCGCCGTCCGCGCTGGAGGGAAAGACGACGTAACGAAGACACATGTTGTCTGGACCGCAAACGAGCGGTCGCGCATTGGAACACCCATACTGTACGAAGGCCGCATCTACTGGATCAGCGGCGGCATCGCTAACTGTATCGACGCCAAGACGGGCGAACAGGTCTATCAGTCGCGACTCGCCGGCGCGGCCGCCTCGGCAGAACCAGGCAGGGGTGCGCGGTCAGGTCGCGGCGGTGGCCGCCGAGGTTTCGGCGGCGGAATGGGCGGTCAGGATTACTCGTCGCCCGTGGTGGCCGATGGGAAAATGTACTTCGTCAGACGCTCCGGCACGGCCGTCGTGGTAAAGTTGGGGACGACGTTCGAGGAACTGGCGCAGAACCGCTTTGAGTCCGACGACGGCGATTTCAGCGCGACGCCGGCCATCAGCGATGGCGAGTTGTTTATCCGGTCCTCGAAGAATCTATACTGCGTCAGCAAGGGCGAATGAACGAGAAGGCACTCGAATTGTTGGCAGTTGGTCCCGGCGGAGAGGTCAATCCCGATCCGCTCGTTGAATGGCATTTTCGGTTCAGTCCTCGTGGCAACCGTTGGACGCGCATATCGTACTACAGCAAGGGGAGCTTCCGACGAGGTCTCCCGCGAGTCGTGTCTCGTGCGACGGTGGCTCAGGAGGTCGGAGTTCCGGAGGAGGTCATCGCAGCGTGGCAGGCTGCGGTGACCTCTATGGAGAGTTCGGTTGACAAGCCGACCCCCAAGTCCCTGCTGGCAGTTGGCGTGAATGGACCGATTAACAAGAACCCGCTGACGGACTGGAACTTCGAGTTTTTTCCTCAATCCGGAGTCTGGCGCAGGACTCGGGCTCAGCGAAACGAGGTATCTCGCGGGGCAGTGGCCAAGAAGGTCGGCGTCACGGAGGATTTGATCCGGAAGTGGGAAGAAGCGGCAATCGCGCTGTGGGAATCGGAGCAAGAATCGGACGACGGCAACTAGTTGGACAGTGGTACTTGGGTGGGAAATCGGCGGATTCACTAGCCCGAAGCGCCAGCGAGGGATTCGTCGCAACATGTTCCCTCGCTCGCGCTTCGGGCTGGTGTGCGATAGCAAGGTGGGCTTGGCCAATTAGGCATTTCCCCGGCGTTTGTCAGATGTAGAAGAAGTCGAGATGATTGCAGCAATAAACGGACATCCCGCGATTTGCGACGTGGTGGATGACCCCGACGCAAAGTTGATGCTGCGCGCCAAGGCGGGCGATCCTTCGGCACTTGACGAACTGACAACGCGGTACCGTCCACGCGTGACCGGCGCGGTCACGCGTTTGATGGGACACGATCGACACTCGGAGGATCTAACCCAGGAAGTTTTCTTGCGAGTGTACCTCGCTCGCCACACCTACGTCGTGACAGCCAAGTTCTCGACATGGCTGTATGCGATTGTCCACAACGTCGTCTCGAACGCCCGCCGCTATTTCGCCAGGCGACGGGAGAGGATTGGCAACGCTGGCGATGGATCGCTGCCGGATCCTTTGCGCGACTTGAGGGTCGAGACATCTTACGAGACGCCGATACAGGCGGCCATGCGAGGCGAAGATCGACGCTTGGTACGGACCGCAATCGCTCGGCTCCCTGCTCGCCAGCGGCTAGCCGTATCGCTGTACTATTTTCAAGGAATGAACTACGAAGCGACGGCCCGTGCGCTGGACACATCACAAGACGCCCTCAAATCGCTGCTCCGGCGAGCGCGAGTCAACATTCAGCAGACGCTGACACCACACATGGACGATGTCGTTAACTGTTAGCCGGAGAGCCCCAGGCAAGTCGGAATCGAGACCGGATTCCCATGCACCTCACGTTTGTCTTAAGTACCGGTCCAATCTCCGAGAACTTGTGGTGAGGTACTTAGCCTGGACTTCTTGCGAACTCCGTTAGCCGAGACGAATCTGCAATGCAGAGGCATCAGGCGTCTATTCTCGCCTACAGGTATCCTACTCGGCTTCTCCAATCATCCGATTGCGGGTCCTTCCGTGTCACGTTAAATTGGTTTCTACCATCAAAGAACGCTGTTGCGTATTGTATGACGAGGACCGACTGACCACCCTTTTGGCGTGTTCATTGGTTGAATTGGGAAGAACAGGAGTCGTACGGTGCCTTCATTCCCCCATGTCGATCCGATTCCGCTACCAGCTCCAGTGTGGTTTTTCAAATCCCTGGAAATACTGACGGTCAGTCTGCATTTTATGGCTTTGCAGTTGCTCGTTGGTGGGCTTGTCGTTGCCAGTCTGTGGGCAATCGGCGGGAGGCGAAGGGGAGATCAAGTGCTGATTGACGCATCAGGGGCCGTCGCGACAAGACTGCCAATTCTGATGACATATGTGATCAATCTCGGTGTGCCGCCGTTGCTGTTCGCCCAAGTGCTTTACGGCCGAGCCCTCTACACCAGCAGCGTGTTGATCGGGACGTTTTGGATCTCGGTCGTCTTGCTGCTGATGATGAGCTACATGTGCTTGTACCACATGTCCAGCCGTGCCGGCCGCGGTAAAGCCTGGGGGTGGATCGGTCTGGTCGGGCTGGTGATTACCGTCAAGATCGGGTTGATCTACACGTCCAACATGACGTTGATGATCCGGCCGGACGTCTGGCGGGAGATGTACAGCGAGGACGCACTCGGGTTTCATTTGAATTCCGGCGATCCCACGGTGATGCCGCGATGGTTGTTCATGATGTTTGGTGGGCTGACCGTGGGTGGCGTGGGGATGATGTTCCTGGGCTTGGCGAAGCGGCTGAGCGCCGAGTCCAGCGAGTTTCTTCGGCGTTGGGGGGCGCGCATCGCGGCCAAAGGCGCAATCGTGCAGGCGGGGTTGGGCTATTGGGTGATCAGTGCTCAGCCCGGCCCGGTCCAGGAATCTCTGGGGCAAAGCACGCTGTACGGTACATGTCTGATTGCCTGGATTGCGTGCGCTGCATTGTTGTTTCTTCTTGGACTGATCGCTCAGGCAAGAGCCCAAGTGGCAACTTGGCTGTGGCCCGGCATCGCCGGGTTGTTGATCTTTGTCGGAACATTGGCCATGGCCATCTACCGGGGCGGGATCCGCGACGTCACCTTGGCCCTTCGTGGCTTTGACGTATGGGATCGCGCGGTCGCCTCGAATTGGATCGTCGTTGGCGTGTTCTTGGTGTCGTTTGTGTTCGGCCTGGGTGTGATTGCCTGGTTGGTCAGCATCGCGTTCAGGACCAGTGAGGTCGAAAAGAAATATGCCTGATTCCGAAAACAGAAGCGACGTGCCACCGGCACCTGAGGCCAATGATGAATCGTCCACGCGCAGAGCGTTTGTCCAGGCGGGCGTTGGAGCGTTCGGGGCGTGTTATGCGGGCGCCATCGCCTATCCGATCTACCGCTATCTCGACACACCGGCGCAACGGGCCGCTGAACTGGCCGCCGTCACCGAGGTGGTCCTCGAAGGTGCTGACAAGCTCGAGAAGGGCGTTGCGAAACCGTTCCGCTTCGGCTTCAAACCCGCGGTGTTGATTCACCAGAAGGACGGTTCGTGGACGGCGTTTGACGCTGTGTGTACGCACTTGGGATGCACGGTCAAGTACGAAGCCGACAAAGATCGCATTCACTGCGCCTGCCACGGTGGCGTCTACGACGCAACTACCGGCGCGGTCAAATCCGGACCGCCCCCCAAGGGACTCACTCGGTATTCGGTGGAGGTGAAAGATGGCGAAGTCGTCGTCAGCCGCGACTGATCGCACAGTCTTGGGCAAAACCTGGGACTTTGCGGACCAGCGTCTGGGGCTCACGGAACTGATGGAGTTCGCGGCCAAGAAAGAAGTCCCGCAGCATGCGCATTCGTTTTGGTACTACATGGGCGGGATTACGCTGTTCTTTTTTGTCGTCCAGGTGGTCACTGGGATCCTGCTGCTGATGTACTACCGCCCTGGTCCGGAAGCGTACGATTCGGTGCGACGGATCACGTACGACGTCGACTTCGGCTGGCTCCTTCGCTCGGCACATTCCTGGTCCGCAAATCTGATGGTCCTGGCCCTGATCATCCACTTGTTTTCGGTCTACTTCATGAAGGCGTACCGAAAGCCGCGCGAGTTCGGGTGGTGGACTGGCCTGTTGCTGCTGGGAATCGTTATGACGTTTGGCTTCAGCGGCTATCTGCTGCCGATGGACGAACTATCTTTCTTTGCTACTAAGGTCGGGTTGGAGATTCCCAACTCGACACCTGTGGTCGGTCCAACGATTGTCAATCTGATCCGCGGTGGGCCGGAAGTGGGCGAAGAGACGGTTCAGCGGTTCTTCGCGCTGCACGTGGTCATCCTGCCCGCGTTGTTTTTGCCGATTCTGGGTATTCACTTGCTGTTGGTGCAGCGCCACGGCAATGCGGTTCCGCCCCGCGAAGCGTCCAAGCCGGCTGAAGAGCGGCGATCGATTCGGTTCTTTCCCGACTTCGTCGTGAAAGACCTCGCCATGTGGCTGATCGCGCTGAACGTGTTGGGGATCTTCGCCTGCATGTTCCCCTGGGACTTGGGGCCGCAGGCCGATCCGGTTGCGCCAGCGCCGGAGGGAATCCATCCGGAATGGTACTTCATGGTGCAGTTTCAGGTGCTGAAAGTGTTGGGGGGCGTCCTTCCCGGCGTCGCGGGCGAGATCGTGGGCGTTTTGTTGTTTGGGGTTGTCGGTCTGATGATTGGTCTGGTGCCGCTGTACGACACTTCGGCCGAGAAGAAAGGGCGTGCACGGGCAGCGACATTGTTCGGAGTTTCCGTGCTTGCGGGCGCTGTAGTGTTCACGGTGTGGGGTTACCTGGCGCTCTGAAGAAAAAGACACAGGAAGAGATAGATGAACTATCCGGTTTGGGACGTCCCGGTCCTTGGCAGCGGCTTGGTCATCGGTCTGATTGCGGTTTTCCACATTATGATTTCGCACTTCGCGGTCGGCGGCGGGCTCTATTTGCCGATGGCCGAAGCGCGCGCGTTGAAGACCGGACGCAACGACTGGCTGGAGTTCCTTCCCCGCCACTCGAAGTTCTTCCTGATCCTGACGGGCGTGTTCGGAGCCGCGTCAGGCGTTGGCATCTGGTTCGCTATCGGCTTGGCCGCGCCGGAAGCGACCAGCACGCTGATTCACAACTTCGTCTTCGGGTGGGCCATCGAATGGGTGTTCTTCCTGATCGAGCTAACGGCGGCCGCGGTCTACTACTACACGTGGAATCGAATTCCGCAGAAGCTTCATTTGCGAGTCGGTTGGGTCTACGCCGGCGCATCGTTCTTAACGCTGGCGATCATCAACGGCATCCTTACATTTATGCTGACGCCCGGAAACGCGTGGCTCGAAGTGGCCGGCACCGGCAACGAAGCCAGCCGCTTCTTCCAGGCCGTGTTCAACCCGACCTACTGGCCGAGCCTGGCTTTGCGGACGTTGGTGTGCATCTCGCTGGCCGGAGTCTGGGCGCTGGTCACCGGCAGTCTGATCGACGGGCATCGGCAACCGGAACTGAAGACCCAGGTCATCCGCTGGTCCGTCATGTGGCTGTTGCCCAGCTTTTTTCTCATGCCGCTGTGCCTTCTGTTCTATCTTTGGCTGGTTCCCACGGAGCAACGCGGTCTGTTGGAGTTGGGAATCTCGACTATCGGCGCCGGCACCTTTACCCAGGTGACTCGCGCCGTGATGATCTCGGTAATGGCGTCGGCCACAATCCTTGCCGTTGCGTACCTGGTCGCCTACCGCAAGCCGCGCGACTTCCGTTTCGGGTACGCATGTGCGATTCTGTTCCTGGCATTGGCCGCCACTGGGGCTTCGGAGCACGCACGCGAGATGCTCCGCAAGCCGTACGTGGTCGGTCAACATATGTATTCAAACGCCGTCCGGATATCGGAGGTTGACAAGTTCAACCGCGCCGGCTACTTGACAGAAACGATTTGGGCTGCGGCCGACGCGGATCGCGCTTCCGGCAAAGCCCCGGCCGCGGATGACACCGCTGCAGCCGTTCCCGAGGCAACTCCGGAAGTGTTGGCGCGAGGCAAGTTGATGTTTCGCGGCCAGTGCCTGGCATGTCATACCGTGGACGGATACCGGTCGATGTACGGTTTTTTGCACCATCGCGATTACGATTCGATCCGCAACATCCTGAACATGTTGCACGAGTACCCGGAGGAATCGCCTTATCGCGCGTTCATGCCGCCGCTGGTTGGGACCGATGGCGAGATCGAAGCTCTGGCCGTGTACCTGAACGAACTGGTCCATTCCCGCGCCGAACCGTCCGGGCAAGACGAGGTGGCCAAGGCGGCCATTCACCAATAGCGTTCTACGTGAATCTGGCCTGGCGTCTTCTTGGTGTGTTCGATGAAACCCTCCCTGCCGAGCCGGTCGACCATGTCGTCCACCATGCCGGGGTTACCGCACAGGAATACGTGCGTGTCGTCGGGCGTCGGCTGATGCCCCCATTCTGCTACCAGGGGCGTTTGCCTCCAAAGATCCTGAACGTAGCCCGTTTCACCGGACCATGGCAGCGGTTCTTCGTTGGGCCGGCTGATCGTTGGCAGGTAGAACAAGTTCGGGCAAAGTCGCGCCAACATCAAGAGTTCGCTGCGGTAGCCCAGCTCCCAAGAGTGTCTTGCACCGTGGAACACGGCAAAACGCCGCGGGCCGCCATGAACCAAATGGGTCCGCAGCATGCTCATGTAGGGAGCCAGACCCGTTCCTGTTGCCACAAAGACAACATGTTTATCCTCCGGGACTCGGTCCAAGGTGAACTTGCCGGTAAACTTGCGTCCCAGCCACAAGGCATCGCCCTGTTCCAAGGCAAACAGACGTGGAGTCAACGCGCCGGATTCGACCAGGACGACGTAGAACTCCATGTACTCCTTCGCCACGGACGACGACGCGATCGAGTACGCTCGCTTGATCATCTTCTCCGGTCGGGCCGGTTTTTCTTCTTCGCTTGCCAGTTCGCAGCGTTCCGAGCTTCCCGGCAATCCGAGCACGGCAAACTGCCCCGGTACAAAATCGCCAAGCTCCCAGCCGTCCGGGGCAACTCGGAAGATTGCCAGACCGGGCGACACTTCGACTTTCTGCAACAAGCGTGCGTTCAGTTCGATGGGCATGAGATCACTCACTGACGTTCCACAGGGCGAACGCATGAAGCGGGCTCGTTTAACCGCACGCCTCCGGAGGCTGCTGACATGCTAGCAGAATCGGACGTGGGGTAGGCTTCCAGCCTGCCAATCTTCTGTATGTTCAATTCCCGCGTCTTCCCAAACCATGTATTTGACAGGCTGGAAGCCTATCCCACGACTTCTTCAGCAGTCTCCTCCGGCTTGCGGTTAAACGAGCACATGTTCCGATCCTCGCTGCTAACGGCTTACGCGTGGGCTCTTCAGAATTAACTTTCGCAATTGCCCTTTACTGGTCAAGCGCGCAACCGTTTGTCCAACTCCATCCACATCTGCTCCGGCGTCATGTCAGCACTCACCTCCAGTTCGAGGATGTGCGCACCGTTCGCGCCGTAGAAATCGGCCAGCGGCGCAGTACGTTCGGCAAAAATGTCCAGCTTGCGCCGCACATCAGCCGCTTGGTCGTCGCGACGCCCGACGCGGTCGCCGCCCGTGTTGTCGGCGATTCGCGCCAGGACCGTTTCGGCCGAACACTGAAGATAAACGATGGAACGCACGTGCAGAATATCGGCCATCGCGCTCGCCTGGCCGGCGTGGCGAGGCAAACCGTTCAGAACGACCAGCGTGCCCGCGTCCACGCCTTGGCGGCAAAGGAACCGTCGCAGGACGCGTTCGGCAATGGGAAAATCCTTGTCTTCAAGCAGTGCGCCAGTTCGCAGCACGCCGCGCAGGAATTCGATGTCTTCGCGCGACACAACCTCGTCCGGCTGACCGTCTGCCACGATCTGCCGCAAGTTCTCGCCGAAGTCAAAGTGGACGCACCGCTGCCCGGCCACGCCGCGCTCGTCGAGCACTTGTCCCAACGGAGTCTTTCCGGTGCTGGTAGGCCCCAACAATAGTATCGCTTCGGGATGCTCGCACATGATTTCTTGCCGCCCGCGGTCAAGTTTGGCACACTCCGACTGGTTCTGGGCCGGTCTCCCCTGGTTCTGGGCCGGTCTCCTGACCGGCCCAGTGATTTGGACCGCAGGGATCCGGGATCTCTCGATGCCGAGGGACGGGCGCACGGCGTCCGTTGGCCAGGTTCTCGTAGATCGAGTGGCTTTGTCCCTCGACCAACTCGCAGCCGTGGCTTACCAGATGGCGGATTATGCCGCTTGCGGCCACAATTGTCCGTTTCTGGTAGGTCCCGGCTGCCGGACGGGACCTCTTGCCACGTTGCACTCTGCTAAGGTCCCGCTCGGCAAGCGGGACCTACCGGACAAACCAAACCACGGGCGGATTATACCGCGACCGGTGAGGATTGGCACTTTCTTTCGTTTAACCGCAAGCCGGAGGAGCCCGCTGAAATGCTAGCGGAAACCAAAGTGGGGTAAGCTTCCAGCTTGCCGACCTTGTGCATTGTTGATTCCCACGTTTTCCTTGCCTACGTATTTGGCAAGCTGGAAGCTTACCCCACGACTTATTCAGCAGTCTCCGGAGGCGTGCGCGTCCTCGGTCCTCGCGCA